>Ga0134101_1001747_pt1 | contig 15473 bp, 10 predicted proteins | sample 12_3_2metaG_FD_94446 | JGI IMG/M metagenome (GOLD analysis project Ga0134101, IMG submission 94446) | Switchgrass degrading microbial communities from high solid loading bioreactors in New Hampshire, USA - 12_48_3.3_201_A2 metaG | ecosystem: Engineered > Bioreactor > Semi-continuous > Anaerobic...
TCTGTCTAGTTCTTCCTGTCTCTCTCACTGACTCGTAATTCTTCATTACGTTGTCCGTATTTGCTTGACAGAGTCAACTTGCTTGTTGCTCCGCACTTCTGCTGTTTAGTTTTCAAAGTCCATAATTTGTCACCGCCGCAGCAGCGACATTTTTAATTGTATCACGTACTGTAAACTGTGTCAACTACTTTTTTCGAGATAAAACGTCAAATAGATAACTAGCTGCGCTTGTTCACAGAACGCATATTATATTACCAGTAAACATACCTATTGTCAATAATAATTTCAACATGTTTATTGACTGCCAAATAATGTGGCTACAGCCGCTGCTAGACTGGAACTGACTAGATCTACCTTATCAGGAACTTGACTTGGCTCACCAATAAAAATCGTCTTTGTACCTGCATTTTTTCCAGCTGCAATATCCATCCAGCGATCACCTACAGTGTAACTTCCATTAAGATCGATACCATGTTTCTTTGCTAATGCCAATATCATACCCGGTTGCGGTTTCCGGCACTTACAACCGGAATGAGGTGCATGCGTGCACGCCATTATATCATCGATATAACCTCCAGCTTGAGCAATCTCTGCTTTCAATTTACTATGGATAGCTTCAAGGTCAGCAGCACTCATGTAGCCTAAGCCAACACCGCCTTGGTTGGTCACCACAAATACATAGAACCCTAGTTCATTTAATCGCTTGATCGCCCAACCAACACCTGCAATAAGCCTTAATTCATCAGGACAGTTCGGAGGACGTTTACCGCTATAGTTCAATACACCATCACGATCAAGAAAAAAAGCATATTTTTCACTGACAATCCACCACTTAAATATCCTTTCAGTCCCGCTCACGTTTTTCACTTTCCATGCGCTGCTTAAACATCTGTAAATGATCGTGATCTTCTTCCATAATATTCTGCACTAATTGAGCTGATTCTTCATCTAATTCATCTATTCTATCTTCATATGTATGAATGCCTTTATCTTCCCCATTATATACTTGCCGCAACAGACGTTCAGGGCTAAGCATGGAATTAATAATTGCACCAGTGTTAGCCATGAATCCGGATATACCTGTATTCACTTGAGGATCGCCACCTAATTCGCGTACTCTTTCGCTAAGCATCTCTACATGCTTACTGTGATCGTCTGCAAATTTTTCGAGCATAGCTTTAACTTGTTTGTCTTTTTGCATATCGATCACATGACGATATGCATCGACCGCCATTTTTTCACCACGAATCAATTCTTTTAATAGTTCAATTTGTTTGTCATTGTCCACAGAAACACCCCCTGATAGCCCTAGTGTTTCCTAAACTAGCAGATTCAATCCATTTATTACTCTGAAATAAACCAGCAATATGAAAACAGCGGAGACAAATGTCTCCGCTGTTTAACGCACAATCAAATTGAGAATTTTACCAGGCACATAGATTGTTTTTACAACCTGTTTGCCAGACACCGCATTTTGAACAGCTGTAATCTTCAAAGCAGCTGCCTGAATATCAGCTTCTTGAGCATCAACTGGCACTTCAACAGTCCCTCGAGTCTTGCCATTGACTTGAATGGCGATTGTCACCTGTTCTGTCACGAGCATCGCTGGATCATACTCAGGCCATTTTGCAGTGAACACAGATGAGTTATGCCCCATTCTCCACCAGATCTCTTCAGCTAGATGTGGAGCCATCGGTGCTAGCAAGATCACTAGAGTTTCCAAGCTTCTAAGGTCAATGTGCTGCCCGACTTGATTAATGTACTCCATAAATGCGCTGACTGTTGTATTCAGCTTGAATGCTTCCAAGCGCTCTGTAACGGTGGCAATAAGACGATGCCGCATCCTTTCACTGTCCAAGGTGGGCGAAGCTGGATTTGCAATACTGCGTTCTGCTAAATTCCACACCTTTTGAATGAAACGGTAAACTCCTTCAATACCACTGTCCATCCATTCAGAATCAACTTCAGGAGGCCCAATAAATAACTCATAGATCCGCAATGCGTCAGCACCATAATGTTCAACTAATCCGTCAGGATTGACTACATTGCCCTTAGATTTACTCATTTTGAACCCATCTTTGGTAACCATGCCTTGGTTGAACAGGCGCAAAAATGGTTCATCAAAATCGACAACACCAATATCTTTTAAGAATTTAACATAAAATCGAGCATAGAGTAGGTGCAGTACAGCATGCTCCACACCGCCCACGTACAAATCTACTGGCAACCAGTACTTAATTTTTGCTGGATCAGCCAAAGCTTCTTGATTATGGGGATCAACATACCGGAGAAAATACCAGCATGAACCTGCCCATTGCGGCATGGTATTTGTTTCCCGTTTAGCCGGCGCTCCACACTTTGGACAAGTTGTGTTAACCCATTCTTCAATGGCCGCTAGTGGAGATTCTCCTGTTCCAGTTGGTTGATAATTCTCCACGTCAGGCAGCATTACTGGTAATTCCTCTTCTGGTACCGGAACCTCTCCGCAATGTGGACAGTGGATAATCGGAATAGGTTCACCCCAATACCGCTGCCGTGAAAACACCCAATCTCGCATTTTGTATTGTACAGAGGCTTTCCCTAAACCAGCACTATTCAAGTCAGCAACAATTGCTTTTTTGGCTTCAGCAGTAGTCAGCCCGTCATACTTACCAGAATTAATTAACTTGCCATCTGTAACAAACGGTAGTTCAGGGATGGTACCATCCATCTCACTGATTACCGGAATAATAGGTAAATCAAACTTTTTAGCAAAATCAAAGTCGCGTTCATCATGCGCTGGCACTGCCATAATTGCACCTGAACCATAATCGATCAGCACATAATCACTGACCCAAATGGGAATCTTCTTACCATTTACTGGATTAATACCATAGGCGCCAGTAAACACACCAGTTTTTTCCTTGCTGGCCATCCGCTCTACCGAAGATTTAGACATAGCCTGTTTGACATAGGCATCAACTGCAGCAGCCTGTTCGGGAGAAGTAATCTCCTTGACTAAGTCGTGCTCTGGTGCTAGAACCATGTAAGTAGCGCCAAACAACGTGTCGGGACGTGTTGTAAAGACAGTGATTTTCTGATCCTTGCCTTCAATTGCGAAATCTACTTCAGCACCTTCACTTCTGCCAATCCAGCTTTCCTGCATTTTAATCACTTTATCTGGCCAATCCAAGGTTTTCAAGCCTTCCAATAAGCGATCCGCATATTTGGTGATGCGCAGCATCCACTGCTTAAGTTTCTTCTTCTCAACTGGGGTTCCACAGCGCTCACATACACCGCCCACAACTTCCTCGTTGGCCAGTCCAGTTTTACAGCTTGGGCAGAAATTAATTGGCATTTCTTTTTGATAAGCCAACCCTTGCTTATACATCTGCAGAAAGATCCATTGTGTCCAGCGATAATACTCAGGATCAGTTGTATTCACTTCGCGATCCCAATCGTACATTGCACCAATATCGTACAGTTGACGTTTAAAGTTGGCAATATTGCGCTCTGTGGATACACGAGGATGAATTCCCTTCTTAATCGCGTCATTCTCTGCTGGTAAACCAAAAGCATCCCAGCCCATTGGATGCAGCACTTCATAACCTTGCAAAGTTTTATATCTACTCCAAACATCGCTTAAAACATACCCGCGCCAATGTCCCACATGCAGACCAGAACCAGAAGGATAGGGGAACATGTCTAAGCAATAGTATTTTGGCCGTTCTGGGTTCTCTTTCACTTGATGAGCATGTGTATCTTCCCAGTACTTGCGCCATTTAGCTTCAACTTCCTTGTGGTTATATGTACTCATCTGTCTTCCTCCTCAGTATAACAAAAGACCCTTCACTGAAACCGAAAGGGTCCAACACCTTAGATTAAATTCCCTACACTTGAATCTATGATTATTATAGCGAAAAGACTTATAATTGACAAGTGATATCAAATAAAAATTACGGTTCTGCTAATTTGAATTCTACTGCTGAAGTTGACCGTGAATCAGTAAACTGATCAAATCCTCCAACTATCCCACCTGAAGCGAAATACCACGAAGGGACAGAACCAACGATTATTTCTTCCACAATTGGAATTCGGGTTGACACAGGCAGCGTTACTGAAGCTAAAGGTACCACAATCCGCATATCTACCTGAATATCCAAGTATATTCGATGAATAGTTTGGTTGATACCTGCAGCAACAAAGCTACTAATGGGCGTCGTAGTCACCGCTCCTGCAGGCACTACTTTTAAGGGTATTTCAGGCCCCCACCCTGCTAGGAAATCCAGACCTAAAAACTGCCCAAGTGGTATAGGAAATGATTCATTGCCCATGTTGAGCAATGCTTGGACAACTTTGTGAGTTGCTGCAGAAGAAACTCGGTTTATCTCACCCGTATTATATTGAATGGCTTGAATCTTGCCCTCAGCATCTGTGATAATTGTCGACATCTTTACCATACTCATGCTGGTTGCCATTGTTTCCTCCACCGCAAGATTGATGGCTCGTGTTGCCAAAGTCACTGCACGGTTTTCAGCCCAAGCAAGTAATGCTGGGCTTACCCGCTTGTCAATGACCATAGCAACAATTACAAGGAATAATATTATGCTCAATAAGGTTAATAAAATGTACCGTGATAATGGCCATCTGTCACCACTACCAGCATCCGTTATCGGAGTAATCTTTTTTCCTGGTAAACTCCGATATGGTGACTGCCACCGCAAGCGAGTCATATTTCTGTCCTCCATTACGAAAGATATGCTAGCTGCACATCTATTGTGTTTAGACAAGCATTGTGGTAAATTATATCTATTCATTGGGAATATTAACTGTGTTATAATTTAGGTGTCGGAGGTGAAAATGTTGCCTAAGAAAAAGCAAACTAACTCCTCACAAAAACCACGTTCCCGAATTAAACTGTGGATTTTTGTTATAGTGTTCTCTATCATGTTTGGCGGAGCCCTAGGTGTACTTACCGCTTACTTAGGAAGCGCTCCTCCGCTTGATCAAGTGCAGCTTACGCAACAGTATACCACTCATATTTATGACATAAATGGCAAACTCATTACTGATTTATATCATGAGAATCGTGTTCCCATTGATATTGAGCTGCTGCCGGATCATTTAAAGAATGCTGTTGTCGCTATTGAAGACTCTAAGTTCTACCAGCATCATGGGATTGACTTCATAGCCTTTGGACGAGCTATTTTGGTCAATTTGCGTGAAGGAAGGTTTGCTCAAGGTGGCGGTACCATTACTATGCAAGTCGCCCGAAACCTGTTTTTAACTCAAGAAAAACGGATTTCCCGCAAATTGCAAGAGTTCTTGTGGGCAGTACAAATCGAGCGCAAGTACTCGAAAATGGAAATATTGGAAACTTATCTAAACATGGTTCACTTGGGGCACGGCGCAAATGGAGTTGAAGCGGGAGCGCAATTGTACTTTGGTAAATCTGCCAAAGACCTTACCTTAGCTGAAAGCGCACTATTGGCTGGAATAATCCGCTGGCCTACCCGTTATTCCCCGTTTAATAATCCAGATATTGCTAAAGAACGGCGAGATTTTGTTCTATCACGCATGGTTGAACTTGGTTTTATCAGTGCCGCTGAAGGTGAAGCAGCTAAGAATGAACCTATCGTAACTGTAGAAAGGCGTCAGCGGGTGGTTAATGCCCCCTACTTTGTGGAATATATCCTTGACGATCTCATAGACAAGTATGGTGAAGAACGAGTATTTGGCGGCGGGTTGCGTGTTTATACTACCTTAGACTTAGATATGCAGAAAGCAGCGGAAAAAGCTCTCCTTAATGGCTTACCAGCAGGTTATAAAGATGCTAATGGATTGACCCAACCGCAAGGCGCGCTAATCGCCATTGACCCACGGAACGGCCATATCAAAGCCATGGTTGGCGGCCGGGGCGAAGATAAGTTCAATCGTGCTGTTCAAGCGTACCGCTCTCCAGGATCAGCAATCAAGATTTTTGCTTACACCGCAGCGATTGATCAAGGTTATACGGCTGCTAACATTTTTGTAGATGAACCAACAGAGTACGTTTTAGCTAATGGAGAAAAATGGAGCCCAAAAAATTATAGTGGTACTTTCGCAGGAGAAATGACACTTCGCGAAGCAGTGGAAAAATCGATCAACACTGTAGCTGTCGAAGTTGTTAATAAACTAGGTTTTAAAACGGTAATCGAATATGGCAAGAAAATGGGGATCACTTCTTTTGTGGAATCTGGCCGCATCAATGACTTAGGCCTTTCTCCACTCGCTCTTGGCGGTCTGACCAAAGGTGTATCGCCTTTGGAAATGGCCTCAGCATATGGGGTATTAGCTAATGGTGGTATTCTGGTAGAACCTATTGCCATCCTCAAAGTGACAGATTCTCATGGCAATGTTCTTGAAGAAAACACCGCTCGTAAAGAAGTGGTGCTTAGTGAAGAAACAGCTTATATTATGACAGACCTCTTACGTGGCGTCATTGAACGGGGCACTGGCAAGGCAGCGAACATCAATCGGCCAGCTGCTGGCAAAACAGGTACCCATCAAGACAATCGGGATGCCTGGTTTGTTGGCTACACTCCTGAACTAGTAGCAGCAGTATGGTTTGGTGAAGATACACCAAAACCCATGGTGTACAAAGGCGTTCAGTATGGTTCATGGAATGCTACACCTATCTGGCGCGATTTCATGAATGAAGCATTGAAAAATACCCCAATCTCTGACTTTCAACGTCCATCTGGCATTGTAGAAGTAATGATTGACACTAAAACCGGTTTACTCGTAAAAGATAACTGTAATCTACCAAAAGATGAGATTCGTTCTGAAATCTTTATCAAAGGTACAGAACCCAAAGAATACTCACCGCGATGTTCAAATTCGCTGTGGGATTTCTTCTCCAATCTAGGCCGATAAGTATAAACGCCAGGATCTTATTTCCTGGCGTTTTGCTTATCTATTAAGTTCGACGACTGTCACTCCAGAGCCGCCCTGTGAGGGATCAGCCAATCGAAAATGTTTAACGTGTGGATGATTACGGAGGTGTGATTGAATCGCCTCTCGTAGTGCACCAGTTCCTTTACCATGAATAATTCTTACTTGCGCTAAAGACGATAAAAACGCATCATCAAGATACTTGTCAACCGCTACTATAGCATCATCTATGGTGTTACCGCGCAGGTCAAGTTCTGGGTGAATAGAAACACTCTTACTTAATCCGCCGCCACTGCGAGTACGGTGAACAACTGGCTTTGGACGTTCATCAACTCGCTCTAAGTCAGTAAGCTTTACCGTAACCTTCATAATGCCTATTTGCACTAATGCTTCTGTTTCTGAAATCTCCAAGACATAGCCAGTCTGATTCAGGCTGCGTACTTTAACCTGCTCTCCTGGCAGCAAGTTGCGCAGCGGCTGTGCACTAGGTTTTGATTTTTCGGTATGCTGGCGCAGTTTGATCTGCTGTTCGGCTAACTCACGCCGCTTGGCATCAACAATCGCTGCTAAATCGAGGTTTTGCTGCTTGCGCAGTTCACCTATAAGAAGATCAAGTTCATGCCGAGTACGACTAATCAGTTCATCTGCCTGCGTCCGTGCTTCAGCTAAGAGTGCCTCTTTTTTCTCTTGCAGTTCTCGATGCATGTATTCGTACTTAAGCTTTAGCTGTTCGTACTCAGTGCGCATAGCTTCTGCAGTTTCCCGGGCACGTTGAGCTTCACGCCGGTCGGTCTCAATCTCACTGATAATATCCTCTACATGAATCTTCTCATCGCTGAGCAGACCCTTAGCAGCAGTGACTATGGCATCTGGCAGCCCTAATCCTTGAGCAATAGCAAAGGCATTACTTCTACCAGGCACACCAATTGCCAAACGGTAAGTGGGCTTTAGTGTCTCTGGATCAAATTCCACCGAAGCGTTTTCTACTTCTGGATTAGCATAAGCAAAGTTCTTCAGTTCGGAGTAATGTGTAGTGGCAATAGTGGTGATCCGCTGCTGGCGGAAATAGTCTAATAAAGCAGTTGCCAAGGCTGCCCCTTCTGTTGGATCAGTACCCGCACCAAGCTCATCGAGGAGCACCAGACTGTTAGCAGTTGCTCGATCAATAATCTTCACAATGTTACTCATATGCGAAGAAAACGTACTCAAGCTTTGCTCAATGCTTTGCTCATCTCCAATGTCTGCAAAGATATTGTCAAAGACAGCCATTTCTGAACCATCATTGGCTGGTATATGTAAGCCTGCTTGTGTCATTAGTGCAAATAGCCCAACCGTTTTTAGTGTCACGGTTTTTCCACCAGTATTCGGTCCGGTAATTACCAAGACCCAAAACTGATCACCAATCCAAATATCAATTGGTACCACATTGCCTGTGAGCAATGGATGCCGTCCCTGCTTAATATGGACAAACCCATGTGTATTAAGTTTCGGTACAGTACCACGGATGTATCTGCTAAACTTAGCCATGGCAAAAATTAGATCCAACCTGGCTAAAGTATTGAGAGTGCCTTTGATTAAGTGATTTGTCTGTGTTACCTGATTGCTCAAATGTCGCAATATCCGTTCAATTTCCCGTTCTTCATCCTGTTGAGCGATGCGCAGCTGATTGTTCAACTCCACCACAACTGCTGGTTCAATGAACAATGTAGCACCACTTGCAGACTGATCGTGCACGATGCCACCAAAGGCAGCGCGATGTTCTTGCTTAACTGGTACAACGTAGCGGCCGTTACGAATAGTGACGATACTATCCTGCAAAAGCTTTTGATATGATCCAGAATGAACAATGCTGTCTAGCTTATCTCTGATTTTATTCTCCAGCGTACGGATTTTCTGACGTATGGTTGCCAGCTGAGGACTAGCATTATCACGGATGCTGCCATCATCGTCAATACAGCGTTTTATCTCTGCGGCCAATTCTGGTAAAGCATGCAGTTGTGAAAGGCAATCAGAGAAATGCTCAGACTTAGCTAAATACCGCTGCATGTTGCCAGCACAATCAAGTACAGCAACTATGCTCAATAATTCTGTACCATCCAAAATACCGCCAATACTACTGCGCTGTAGAATTGGGGTAATGTCCATAGCACCGCCAAAGGGAGGGTCTCCATACTTCCACAGCAGAGAAACTGCATGGGATGTACGTTCCAAACGGTTTTGGACCTCAGTTGCATCGGTACTTGGATACAGCTGTAATGCTAGTTCTTTACCTAAAGAAAAACTTGCACGATCAGCTACTAAATGCCTAATTTTATCCCATTCCAAAATGCGCATACTTCTCTCATCCATGCGATCACCTACTTTACTCCTCGATGAAAATGCCCTTTTGTATACACACCAACCTTTGTTAAGGGCACTAGTTCTTCTTGACTTACAGCTACACCTTTCAGTTTACGATGATATGCGCTGACAATTTGCTCAACCCACTTTGGGTCTCTATCTTTAGCCTCAATACGGACAATCTGCACACCCATTGATCTGATTTTTTCAAGATAGTCTATTAAACATAATTCTACGGGATTAAACAGATGCATACGACAACGATGGTCCAGTTTTACTGGCATAATATACCCTTTGCGATCGCGAATCCCATAACTACGGTTATGACAGGGGAATACCTGAGTTCCACCGTCCTTGCGGCAATCCAGACAGGCACCTATCGGACAGTACTCGCTCACCAAAAGTGGTAAGTGTCCATGGACAATCATTCCTAGCGGAACACGGCTTTCTCGGCCAATAGCCTCTATTTGACTAGTGTTTAACTCTGGAGAAAGATATACTACTTGCATTCCTTGATGACATAACAAACGGGCAGTCACGCTGTTAGTTACATTTAATGACCAGTCTCCATGTACGGGATAGGCTGCAAACTGTTCAGAAACACGCAGCATCTGCCATAAACCAACATTGCCTACCAAGATACCATCATACTGCTGCTCATATAAGATCTGGCGAATCTCTTCAAGTTCCCAATCATGTGTTACCCTTTCAAAAGCAACAAAAGTCTGAGCACCATAACCATGCGCAATAGCTGTTACATGCTCTAACGCAGCCATATAGTCACGTTGATGTGAGTAAATGTTACCAAAGTAATAGATCAGCTTGGCACCAGCAGCTAATGCTGCTTGGGCAGCTTCAAATCCCGTCACCGTTACAGCTAGTAGTGGTTCAAATACCGCATGTAGTTCGGTGGTTAAATCGTCAACTGCTTTGTGCATACGCTCACGAAAGCACTCTATCGACACCACTGGCCGCGCATATTTATCAATTCGAGCTTGTTCCCAGTTTTTCACCAGTACCTGACGTGTCTTGTTGATCTGGCTAACAGGCAGCATTACCCCATCACCAAGATCTATCTCTATATTCTCTATTGCCAGCGGATCGTTACCAAATCGTAATAGTTGTTGAGTCAGCAAATCTTGGGTCAGTGGACGATTCTGCGCCTTTTCCCCTGCAAGTTCACTGACAGCAGTTGCTGTAATACCATTGTCATCGATCAATGTCAACTGTAACGGTTCACCCAGTGCTAATCTAGCATAGAGAACTGCCGGTATTCTCTTCATGGCTTTCGGTGAACGATAACTTTGTGAAGCTGCTTGAACCAGATCTGCGTCGCCAGTTTGGCGCTGCTGCTGCCATCGAATTAACTGCTTACCTTGTTTGTGTAACAAATGCAGAGTGGTGAACTGGCGATTAAAGACTGATGCTAAAGCTATATCATCCACTATCTGCTGCTCCAATGCTTGACGATATGCTTTGGTTACAAGAGCCACATATTCTGGACCTTTCATGCGACCTTCAATCTTAAGGCTGGTCACTCCAGCTTCCTCTAGCTGTGAAAGATACTCGATCAGTCTTAAATCCTTAGGTGACAATAGATAATCACCTGACTGTTGACCTACCGCCCTGCCTGAATTATAGTCAACTAATTGGTACGGCAGGCGACACGGCTGTGCACACTGGCCACGGTTGCCACTGCGTCCGCCTAATAGACTACTGAACAGACACTGTCCTGAATAACCAATGCACACCGCTCCATGTACAAACACTTCCACTTCGATATCAGCTTGAGCAATGGTTGTGATTTCTTTAAGGCTTAGTTCTCTAGCTAGAATTACCCTTGAAATTCCCAGCTGTTGAGCATATTCAGCACCCGGACGATTGTGAATAAACATTTGGGTGCTAGCATGTAGCTGCAGTTCAGGAAAAATGGTAGCAACTAAATAAGCCAAACCCAGGTCCTGAACGATTACAGCATCAACACCACTGTTAAATAAAAACAAAATATATTCAAGGGCTGCAGCAATTTCATGTTCATGGATTAAAGTATTCACAGTAATATATACCTTTACACCACGCACATGGCAATAGTTAACAGCCTCGATCAATTCTTGATCGGTGAAATTAGCAGCAAAACGTCGCGCATTAAAAGACTTACCACCAAGATATACTGCATCTGCACCATTTTCTACTGCGGCGATTAAACTTTCCCTAGTCCCGGCAGGAGCTAGTAACTCCATTGATGTTCCTCCTTAAACAATACCTGCTTGACGATAATAGTCTACGATACCATAGAATATACCTTTTGCTGCGGCAGTACGATACCAGGCTTGGGACAGCAACTGCGATTCTCGCTGGTTGCTTAAAAATCCGACTTCAACCAATACCGATGGCATGCTAGTATTTCTCAGAACATAGAAATTACCACGCTTCACACCGATGTCTCTGCTTCCTACATGGCTTACTAAATGTTTCTGTACTGAGTCCGCCAGCAGCCAGTCATGAGCATGGTAATAATATGAAGTAGTCCCACTAATATTACTGTTGCCATTCCAATCATTGTGAATACTGACAAATATCTCAGCATTATTGTAATTTGCAATCGCTGTGCGTGCTGCTAGCTGTCCATTTGTTTGATTGGCATATGGCGTGCCTTCTGCGGGATTAACATTGCTCTGCCTAGTCATAATTACTGTTGCCCCTGCATCTTCCAACATACCTTTAAGATCCCAAGCAATGGCTAAAACATTCTCAGCCTCAGTTGAATGGCCATAACCTATAGTACCAGGATCAGAACCACCATGACCCGGATCAACAACGATCACGCGTCCCTGCAGTATTTTATCTGTTGTCTCACCACTAGATGCTGGGGGAACGTTACCAGGATTTGCCGTACCGATATCTGTAGATTGCCCGGAAAGCCCCGAAACAAAAAACACGATCAACATCAAGATCGTCGTCCAAATGTTAGCATGTAATGTGATTGTCTTTTTTCCGGATCCATTGGCTGACACTGCTGTGTTCCTCCTTAGCAAAACTCTGCTATGAAGAATTCACTATTCAGAAGCTACCTCCTTCAAGAAAGATCCGGTGCTGTTTCCTAGTCCTTGTACATATGGGAAAACCCGCCGGAAATGGCGGGAGTTTCAAACATGAGCACTTTCAAATTCCATGTAAGGAAAAAGCCAACCAGGTTTTGCCCAATCCGTTGGCCAGACATGCTCCAACCATGCTTGCACAGGCGGCCATAGCAATTCAAGCTGCTGAACCACAAACGACTCAGCTAACACCTGATCTATCAATGGAATAGTGAGAGAGCTAAGGAAAAATACCAGAGCGGCAATTACAACCAGAACTTTCAAAAAACCGAACAAAGCACCGGCACAACTATCAAGTAAGGCAAATGGGCTGAAACGGATGATTCTGGACCACAAGTATCCAAAGATAAACGCCATCAGAGCAATTCCCAATGCTAACACTACAAAAGCAATGATTTCTGCTTGCCATTCCGCCAAGGGACAAGTGACCATTAGATGCAGCGACAACTCCTGATAACGTTCAAATGCGATGGCTACAGCCAGCAAAACACCAAACAGGCTGAAAACTTCACGGATCAAGCCGCGGTGAAAGCCACGCCAAATGGCGACCGCTAGCAAAATGATCACCACAATGTCTACCCATTTGCCTGCCATGTAAACCCCTCTCTCTAGTTTGCTTCCTCCATTAATTTCAAGAGTTCTTGATACTCATTGCGTACTTTTAACAACTCATCAGCGAGATTGATTGCCGCCAAAATGGCTATCCGGTAACGGGTGAGATTCGGACTGACCTTTTGTATTTCCCGCATTTTTTCATCGACAATTTTAGCCAATTCCATAATGTACTCCGTCGTGGCATTTCCTTTAATTGTGTGTTCTTCGCCTGCAATCCTCACTTTGACTACTGTATTTGTCCTATCAGCCACAAATCTCACCATCCTCTTAAATCTTAAGTTTCACCACTTAGTTCGCTTCTAAGCAGCAATTTCCTGCTAACGCCTGATCGCATTAAACTTTAGGCGTACAGCGGTATACATCTTTTCCAACTGTTCGTTCACTTCTTGATCAGTGAGCGTCCGATCTCCCTGGAAGACAAACGAGAAGGCAACACTCTTCTTACCAGTTTCGATTTGTTGGCCAGAATAGACATCAAATAGGCTGATGCTCTTTAACAACTCGCCCCCTGCTTGACGCAGTTCAGCTATCACATCTCCTACAGGAGTATCTTCTGCGATCAAAATAGCCATATCGCGGTCCACAGCAGGGAAACGCGGTAATGATTGGAAACGTGGTACTGGTTTTTGATACTGGAACAGCTTATCTAAGTAGACTTCTGCTAGATAAATGCGATTTGGGATATCATATTCCAGTTGCACATTGGGATGTACTTCGCCAAATACAGCGACAACTTCATCCCCAATAGTAACCTGACCCTGGCGGCCAGGATGGAAAATGGCCATACTGCCGATTTGCCAGTGAAAATCAGCATCAAAGTTTTCCAACACTAATTCAATTAACCCCTTAAGATCATAAAGGTCGAAAGGAACGGTTGGCATACTCCAATGTTTATCAATCCGCTGCCCATACAATAGCAAACCTAAATGGCGCTCCTCATTTGGCAGCTCTGTTAATGGCAGTTGCTTAGGCAAATAGACTTTGCTAATTTCAAACAAGCGTAGTTGCTCTTGTTGCCGTTTAATATTGTGGGCAGCACATGCCAGCATGCTAGGCATCAATGTTGTGCGCATCACCGCTAAGTCTTCTGTCAAAGGATTAGCTAATTCGATTACTTGAGATAAAGTCTCTGATTGAGCAAGGCTGCTCTTAGCCAAACTCTGACGATTAACAAACGAATAAGTCATGATTTCCTGCATTCCAGCTCCGACTAATTGCTGTTTTAGCTGATCAACCTGCTCCAGTTCTAAACTCTCACCGCCTGCTCCGCTCGCTGCTTGAGGTAAAGTAATAGGAATCTGATCGTAGCCCCAAAATCTCGCAATTTCTTCAATTAAGTCACATTCTAGTTCTAAATCACGGCGAAATCCAGGCACTACAACCTTCCAAGGTAAGGTAGAATGATCAACATTCAATTCCAAGCTCGATAAAATGCTAATCATAGTTGCTTCATCAATCTCCGTGCCAAGCAGCTTATTCACATGCTGAGGCCACAAGGAAATCGTACGCGGATTTGTATCAACATAGTTTACATCAATAATTCCAGCAACTACTTCTCCCCCAGCCAACTCGACCATAAGTTGGGCAGCGCGGTTTAGCGCTAAAATGGTACCGCTGGGATCAATACCTTTCTCAAAACGCGCAGCAGCTTCTGAGCCAATTGCCAGTTTACGCGCTGTACGACGAATATTAGCAGCAGTGAAGTTGGCTGACTCCAGCAGAATTGTGGTTGTAGTTTCAGTTACTTCACTATTTTCACCACCCATAACTCCGCCAATACATACCGGCCCTGCAGCGTCACAGATCATGAGCATGTCTGTATCCAATCTTCGCTCGATGCCATCAAGAGTAACGAAAGTTTTTTCTTCTGGTCGTGGCTCACGCACTACAATGCGATGTTCTGTTAGTTTGTCATAATCGAACGCATGTAATGGTTGTCCAGTTTCCAACATCACATAATTGGTGATATCAACAATATTATTTATGGGACGCATTCCTGCTGCTCGCAGTCTCTGCTGCATCCACAAAGGAGACTCCTTAATTTGAACTCCGCGGATAATCCGCACAGAGTAGCGTGGGCATTTATCGGGAGCCTCTATTTGAACTGATGTATAATCATGAATCTGCTCAGCGTTTTCTTTTATTTCAATTTGCGGATAATTAATCTTCGTCTGCGCCAAAGCTGCTACTTCACGAGCAATTCCCAACATACTCATACAATCGGGCCGGTTGGCATATATCGAGACATCAAGTATTTGATCATCCAAACCCATCGCTGTTACCAATTCCACACCAAGCGGAGTATCTTCAGGAAGTTCCATTACACCCGAATGATCATCACCTAAGCCCAGTTCTCTTTCTGAACATGCCATGCCATAAGACATTACACCACGAATACTGACTGGCTTGATTTCTACTCCTCCTGGTAAAATCGCGCCAACTACTGCAACTGGCACCTTAATACCAACCCGCGCATTTGGTGCACCACAGACAATGGTCAATACCTCA
>Ga0134101_1001754_pt1 | contig 15382 bp, 16 predicted proteins | sample 12_3_2metaG_FD_94446 | JGI IMG/M metagenome (GOLD analysis project Ga0134101, IMG submission 94446) | Switchgrass degrading microbial communities from high solid loading bioreactors in New Hampshire, USA - 12_48_3.3_201_A2 metaG | ecosystem: Engineered > Bioreactor > Semi-continuous > Anaerobic...
AAGCAATAGGGGAGTAGTTATGAAAAAATTATTATTCATTGTAAATCCTGCTGCAGGAAAAGGTGCAGCGCTTGGTGCCGTACCTTCAATTACGCAATTTTGCAAACAGTATGGTTTTAAATATGAGATAACGAAAACTCAATACAAGGGTCACGCCACAGCGCTGGCAAAGAGCGCTATTTCTTTACCATACGATGTCGTCGTAGCAGTGGGAGGCGATGGCACCGTTATGGAGGTGGCAAACGGCCTGGTAGGTTCATTAACCCCTCTGGGCATCCTGCCCATGGGAACGGGCAATGATCTCTCAAAAAGCCTGAACATCCCTCTCAAGATAGATCCCGCCCTGTCAGTCATCGCGCGCGGTAAACCCAAATATATGGATGCAGTCTCGTACGGCAACGGTTATTTCTTCAACGTCGCAAGCATAGGCTTTGATGCCGAAATAGCCCGCGATATACAAAAAGTCAAACGCTGGGTCTCGGGAAAAGCGGCATACTACTTAGCGGCTTTCCTCAAGTTCATCACTTACAAGCATAAAGACGTAATACTGGAGATCGATAATGCGAAAATCAGTACCAGAATATTGCTTTTTGCCATTGCTAACGGCACCCACTACGGAGGGGGGATGAAGGTAAACCCTAACGGCTCCATAGACGACGGATACATGGAAGCAATATTAATTACGCCGGTACCGCGGTTTAAGTTTCCCTTTTTATTTTGGAAATTCGTATCGGGAAAGTACCTGGATCTGCCTTATGTTAAGGCTTACAGGTGCAAAAACGTAAAAATACATAGCAACGGTAGCCTTCCTGTAAACGGAGATGGAGATATAATTGCCACAACTCCTATCCAATTTTCCGTGTTGAATCGGGGCATCCTTGTGCTATGCTAGAGATTTACTGGAGGAGAGGGTAGCATATGGACTTATACACGATTTTGGAAGAATACAGCCTTTTAATCACAGCTGTTTCGGCTGCCTTGTCCGTCCTGGCTTTTATCATCGCAATAGTTTACTCATCGAAAACCAGGAAGGTCATGAGGAAATATAGACGACTAATGCGGGGCATGGATAATAAAAACCTTGAGGCACTGCTGATGCATCACCTTGAATGCGTCAAAAACAATGCCGTAAAAATCGAAAATCTAGAGCATAAATACCAATATCTGGAAAAAGAGCTGCGATCATGCGTACAAAGGGTGGGGATTATAAGATACAACCCATTTGAACAGATGGGGAGCGACTTAAGCTTTTCAGTGGCTTTGCTTGATAAAAACAATAATGGGGTAGTCCTGACCGGGCTATTTTCCAGAACCGGCTCTTCTATATATGCAAAGCCCATCCAAAACGGCACTTCCAATTACCCTTTGTCGGAGGAAGAAATCGAGGCTATAAATAGAGCTATTAATCAAAATAGTACCCCTATTAAGCCCAGATAGGTTTAATTCTGCAGCGTAAAGTGTATAAAAAGCACCTCCTTGAGAAAAAATATTGACGGAGGTGCTTTTTTATGAAAATTATAGCCATCCAAAGGGGGCTAGATTATATAAAAAACCAGCTGGATCAGCTGGGATACAAAGTTGTGTTTTATGATGAAGCCAGCTTTCCTGTTGACGCTTTGATATACCTTGAAGAAAACAATGATAATACTCTTCTAAATATTAACAAATATCTATCTCAACAGTTTTCTATGGTAAATCCCGCTTATAACCGCTCAGGGACTATTCTGATCAACGCGAAGAATAAGAGCATTGACGAGATCGTCCAAATAATAGAAAGACGTGCATATAGTCCTTTATTTTAATTTCAAATTGAAATTTCTGCAAGTCTTGAAAAGCTCAGACATATTCCTTTGCTTATAATATCGGCCATTTTCATGACAAGGCTCAACCTGGTATTCTGTAATATTAGATATTCTGCAAACCCGCTGGCATTTACTATTCCTATCACGTACATATCCCCTACCTTGGGTAACTTCTTATTGACACCTGCCCCGGGAATAATTGGCCCTTTATCCACTATTATACTTCCGATCCTTTCATGATTTCCAAGACAGGCATCAATAGCTATTATAAAAGGGTGCTGGTGGTTTGCCTTTATGGCATCAAGCGTATCGTGAATGTTTTTAGCATGTACGGGATTATCCAACGTACCGTATATAAATATGTTTTGCTGTTTATTCATCAAGCTGAGCTTATATCCCACCAGGGGACCAAGGCAATCTCCCGTTGATCTGTCCGTACCTATACACAAAACGATAATATTGGTACATCGCATATTATACGTATCTTTAAATATAGAAGTGAACCTTTCAACGAACATCGGTAACGCCATCGGATCCTTAATATCGATAATGCTGTTGTCTATCGTCCGCATCGCCTGCTCCTCCCGTTTTTTGCTTCTCTTCCGTATCTTAAAAAATATCATTCAATATAGCTTATGAAATTTTCTCATAAATATACTTGGATAAAAATAATTGACAAATCTAAAAGCAGGATTTTTTCTTTTTTTGGCGAAATATCAATATTAAAGTTCTCATTTTCAGGTGGGGAAAGCAAAGATTCGATTATTAGAAAGGAGGAAAGAACGCATTTATCTCCATCTTAAAGAAGGTGGAGCCTCCTGCGCTCGTATATGATGAAAAAAGCGAAGATAATTTTATTCGTAGTATTAATTGTTATTGCTGCCGGTATAATAATGCACTCTCAGCTGTTTGAATTGCTGTTCTACAAGTACAATAGCCTGCAAAGCAACAACTTGTTGAACGCACCCATTCAGGTGGAACAAGAAGCTCACGTCCATTTTTTCAAAAGTGGATTTGCAGTTTCGGGTACTAATACCAAATTTTACACATATGATGGTAAGGAGATGAGCTTACCTTTTACGCCAGAAGACATAGCGCTGATAGGTAATTCTCCCGTAATCAATCAGTCTACCTCCCGCTATGCGCTAATAAATAGCAAATTTGTGTATGATACCACCCATATACCTTTTAAGCCGGTATATGCCATTGAAGAAGGGAGTGAAGGATTTGATATACGTGAACTGGGTGATGTGCTGTTAATAGTGTTAAAGACGCAGAACAACCTTCTAAAACCAATAATTATGGGGGAGGGCGATACATATACCATCAATATGGAGGGTACGGACCATTCACATTATCTGGATGCATCATATGATCCCATTACAAAGGATTTTTCCATACTAACTTTAGCCACCGATACTCCGTATCCGTCTTCCCGCGTATTTAACTTTACCAATAATAATTCTCCCCAGGGAATGTTGTCGTTGAATGACTCGATGTTTTACAAAATTTACAGAACCCAAAAAAGCTTTGTCCTTGTTGGCATACATCAACTAATATGTTACAATATTGATGGTTCAATAAAATGGAGCATCAATGCTCCAAACTGTTATATCCATCACTATGTACCCCTGGGCAACGATATGATGTTCTATTTCCCAAAGGCAAGGTTTAATGGAGCCAATGCGGTTTACGTACGCAGCAACGGAGAAAAAGAATTACTTGAACTGCCTTACGGGCTGACCGACATACAGCCGTACAAAAACCAGCAGCTCATTGCCCTTGACAAAAACGCTAATTTAGTCGTAATAGGGAAAGCCGGCAACACGGTAAAAACTTATACATTGGATGTTCACCCGATAAAAGTATATTGGTCGTCTTTTGCCCCAGATGATTTTTATGTTTTAAGCAGGGATAATATGCTGTACATATATACGCTAAATAAAGCTGATTCTCGAAAGGATGAAAAGACATGAATTATATTGACTACATAATACTATCCATTTTATCGATATGTTTATTAATCGGGATATACAACGGTTTTGTGGCTTCGGGTTTAAGCTTTTTATCTTCCCTTTTTTCGTGGCTAACTTCGCTTATATTTTATCCATTGCTCTCCAAATTCCTGGTACATAAATACCCGGACTTGATCAAGAACCTGATATATTACACTGAGGGTGCATCGAAAGTTCAGTCGATTGAAGAACAGGCACTCGCTGTGTCATCCCTAACGCATGAACAACTAGTAAATATAGTAACCCGGGCTCAGCTGCCCCCACCTTTTAATCGGCTGTTGTTGTATAATATGTTAAATAAGACCTTGCCCAATCTTACTACCGTTGGCGAATACTTTAACTACAGCATAGCATATATAATTCTCAATATAGTATGCCTTGTAGCGCTTTTTATGATAATCAGGATTACCTGTCAAATTGGCATATCCATCGCGAAAGAAGTAGTAGGATTACCTGTTTTAAAAAAGTTCGATGGGCTTACGGGTGCCGGAGTTGGGCTGCTAAGAGGTGTTTTTTTAATGTTCCTGCTGTTTTCAATAGTGCCGCTTATATTGGTCTTAGCTCCCCTTGATATCATTTATTCGTTAATAGAAGATTCTTTATTTGGAAAATTCTTTTTTAAAGTAAACATATTTACCAATTTTGTAAGGGGATTCGTATAAACGAATCCCCTTGCTATTTCAATGTTTCACGTGAAACAATTTTGGAATGTTTCACGTGAAACATTTCTATGTCATCAGCTTCTCAACTATCCTTTCAAGATCATTGTCGCTGTAATACTCAATTTGAATGATGCCCTTCTTTTTCCCCGGAGTGATTTGAACCCTGGTTCCAAAGCATTCTTCAAGGCTGGCTTCTATTTCTAAAATATAACCGGGCTTATTTGTGCTCCCCTTTTTTTCCCCTTTATTTTTATTACTACCTTTTAGATTTCTTACTATTTGTTCAACTTCTCTAACGCTCAGGCCTTTTTCTACTATTCTCTTTGCAAGCATTAACCTCATCTGTTGATCTTCGATAGCTAGAAGCGCTCTAGCATGTCCCGAGGTCAATCTTCCATCTTCTAAATATCCTTTTATTTCGTCACTCAAGGTAAGCAGCCGTAAAGCATTGGCTACAGCCGGCCTGCTCCAGCCTATCCTTTCTGCAACCTGTTCCTGCGTTAGGCCATATTCCTCTATTAACTGACGTATTCCTTGTGCTTCTTCTATCGGATTTAAATCTTCCCTCTGCAAATTTTCTATTAACGCTATCTCTACTATTTCTCGCCTATCCACATCCCTCACAATAGCTGGTATATGGGTTAAACCGGCAAGTCGGGCAGCCCTCCACCTTCTTTCTCCTACGACAATTACATATCTCCCATTATTAGGCTTTACTACAATAGGCTGAACCACACCGTGCTGCTTTATGGACTGGGCTAGCTCCATAATTTTTTGCTCATCAAATCGCTTTCTTGGCTGATCTACATTGGGATCTATATCGTTTATTCTAATCTCCTGTATGGCTTCCCTGCTAGAGGAGACCACTTTTACATCATAAGGCTGAAGGAGTGCATCCAACCCTTTTCCCAAACCTCTTTTAACCAACTAAATCGCCTCCTCATCATTTTCTATAAATTCTTCGGCCAGCTCACTATATGCAACAGCCCCTACGCATTTTGGATCATAAAGAATTATAGGCATCCCATGGCTTGGCGCTTCGCCTAATCTGACGTTTCTGGGTATTATAGTCCTGTATACTTTATCCCTAAAATGCTTTTTAACATCTTCCACAACCTGAATTGAAAGATTGGTTCTAGCATCAAACATGGTTAGTACGACGCCTTCAAGTTCAAGAGACGGGTTTAAGTTCTTCTTTACAATACTTATTGTATTCATCAGCTGACTCAATCCCTCAAGGGCATAATACTCACATTGAATCGGTACCATAACCTTATCCGAAGCAGTCAAGGCATTTATCGTAAGAAGCCCCAGGGAAGGAGGACAATCTATAAATATGTAATCATATTCTTCCCTGACGGACTCGATAGCCTTCTTGAGTATGGTTTCCCTGGCTATCATAGGAACCATCTCTATTTCCGCCCCGGCAAGCTGTATGTTAGAGGGTATAATATCCACATTCCCTACCTTAGCAGATATTATAGCTTGCTTCGGATTAACCCCGTTAATCAATACATCGTAAATAGAATATTCCAGTTCATTTTTATCGATTCCCAATCCGCTAGTGGTATTGCCCTGAGGATCTATATCAATGCTCAACACCTTTTTGCCCCTGGCCGCTACGCATACGCTTAAATTTATATTGGTTGTCGTTTTCCCGACGCCTCCCTTTTGGTTGGCAATAGAAATTACCTTTGACATGAAATAACAACTCCTTCATTTCATTTTGTACCACATGGAATGCTTTCTTTATAACTTATATTATATAAAAATATAACGCCAATTTAAAGGGCAACAAAAAACAAAAAACGGCATTACCATATTAACGGTTATGCCGTATATCGAACAGAGTTTTTAGCGGCCAAATGATAAAGGATATATCATTATAAATATTTTGGTATTTTTACAATTATTTCCACGCTATCCTCGTTATCGATCTGCGTCATCTGCGGATTTATTCCGTATTCCTTTATCATAGTTACAGCCTTTTTAATGGTATTTATGAAGATCCTCATATCCTTGCTATAGGGCTGTTTTACCTTTTTACGTTTAATATCCGTAACTTTTTCTGCTTGCAGCTTTTTCAATACCCTTTCTATCAGCATCTCGGTTTCCTTTACGTTGTATTTCTTGTTTATTACCTGCTGCAATACCTTTAACTTTAAATCGTCATCTGGTAATCTTAGCAATGCCCTGGCATGCCGTTCTGTGAGATTATTTTCCATCAATATCTTCTTTACGCTGTCTGGGAGCTTGAGCAGGCGCATCTTATTGGCAATTGTTGATTGATTCTTCCCTATCCTCCTTGCCAATTCCTCCTGCGTAAAACCATGATCGTTTATCAGGCAGGCATATCCCATCGCTTCATCTAAATAATGCAAATTCTCCCTCTGAAGATTTTCTATCATTGCCACAATAGCCGAATCGCTTTCGGTAATATTCAAAACTATCGCTGGTATGGATTTCATTCCTATCATTTGACAGGCACGTAGACGCCTTTCACCAGCAATCAGCTCATAAGCATCGGAACCGACCTTTCTAACGGTGATAGGCTGCAGCACCCCATACTGCTTTATGGACTGGGAAAGCTCTTCTAGACCCTGCTTTGAAAATTCCTTTCTAGGTTGATAAGGATTAGGCCTTACCCTATCTATAGGGATTTGTTGAACCATCATGTAGCTTTCCGGAACGCTTTTTTTAATAACCCTTAACACCTCTATCGCCCCCATTCGATTTATACTATTCGCCATAAATTTTTAAATTCCTTCTTATTTGTTTAAATTTTTTTATTATTTTTATTTATTATTATATTTCAAAATCTTACTCACTGTATTTTCACTTTTCTTCATTTTTCACCATGTTTATTTACGGAAACAAAAAAATCGCCATTACAATGGCGATTTTTGGGGTTTACCGGGCGATCGAGGATATCTATCGGGCGTCATTTTTTCCTTCCTTATTACCACTATATTGTGAGTTTTTTCAGAAAAAGGTACATTAACGCTTTTTATCTCGATAAAGCTTCCGCCCAATACATCTATGGCGTTTTTTGCATCCTCAAGCTCTTTTAACGCCCCGGGCCCTTTATACGACAAAAAAATCCCTCCGGAGCGTAAAAAAGGAATGCAGTATTCGCAAAGTACCCTGAGCGGAGCCACCGCCCTTGATACCACTACATCGAAAGCCTCACGATATTCTGAATGGCCAAATTCCTCTGCTCTTCCGTGAACGGCCGTAATTTCTTCAAGCTCCAAATAGGTTATCACGTGGTTTAAAAACGTCACTCGCTTTTGAGATGCATCAAGCAGCGTAACATCCAACTCGGGAGCCGCGATCTTTATAGGAATACCGGGGAAACCCGCACCCGAACCCACATCCAAAATCCGCATCCCGGTATGTAAAACATTCATTGACATCACGGAAAGGGAATCCAAAAAATGCTGTATTATAATTTCCCGTGGTTCAGTAATTGCAGTTAAATTTATCTTTTTATTGTACTCAATCAAAAGATAAAGGTATTTTCCGAATTGTTCAACCTTAAAATCATCCATCTCTATGCCCATCTCTTTAAGGCCATTCTTAAAAAGCTCCATTTCACTGCTGAGGTTCTTCACCGGCTCTTTTCCTCCTCATCTTTTCCATATATATCATTAAAACGGAGATATCCGCCGGGGAGACGCCTGAAATCCTGGAAGCCTGTCCCAGGGAACGCGGCCTTATTTCCTTTAGCTTCTGCTTGGCCTCACTCCTAAGCCCCGATATATCGTCATAGTCTATATCCTCGGGTATCAGTTTATTTTCCATCTTTCTAAACTGCTCGGCCTGCTGGACCTGCTTCTTTATATATCCCTCATATTTTATCTGTATCTCCACCTGCTCTCTTTCTTGCCTGGTTAACCCGGGATCTGCCAGTCCCAGCTCTTCAAAATCATCGTACTGGATCTCGGGCCTTTTAAGTAATTCATACAGCGTAATACCGCTTTTAATCAGCGAACTTCCCTTCTTCTCTAGAAAGTCGAGTATCCTATCGGTGGGCCCTACAATTACTTCCTTAAGCCTGGCTAGTTCCTTGTCCACCTTCTCCCTCTTGCGCATGAACAAATCATATCTCCTGTCATCCACTAGCCCAATTTTCCGCCCTATTTCCGTAAGCCTTAAATCAGCATTGTCCTGCCTTAGCAGCAGACGATATTCGGCACGGGACGTCATCATCCTGTACGGCTCATTGGTACCTTTGGTTACAAGGTCGTCAATCAATACTCCTATATAGGCCTGTGAACGATCCAGAATTAACGGCGGCTCATCTTTTATATATTGCACCGCATTTATGCCGGCCATTATCCCCTGGGCTGCAGCCTCCTCATAGCCCGAACTTCCGTTTATCTGCCCTGCAAAAAACAAACCCTTTATTTCTTTGCTCTCCAGCGACAGTTTAAGCTGAGTAGGATCGATACAGTCGTATTCTATGGCATAAGCCGGGCGCATGATCTGTACGTTCTCCAGCCCGGCAATGGTACGATACATGGCAATTTGCACATCAATGGGCATGCTGCTGGACATTCCCTGTACATACATCTCAAGGGTATTCAGTCCTTCCGGCTCTATAAACACCTGATGGCTCTCCTTATCCCTGAACTTTACCACCTTATCCTCTATGGAAGGGCAGTACCTTGGCCCGATGCCCTCTATAACTCCCGAATATAGGGGTGAGCGATCCAAATTCTTCAATATGATCTCGTGGGTGCGCTCATTGGTATAGGTGAGCCAGCATGATACCTGCTCTCTCTTTATGGTATCATGCAGAAACGAAAAGGGTATTACGAGCTCATCTCCCGGCTGCTCCTTCATCTTTGAAAAATCTATGGTCCTGCGATTGACCCTCGCGGGAGTTCCTGTTTTAAACCTCCTCAACCTGAACCCCAAATCCTTCAAACAGGAGGATAGGTAGTTGGCTGGGAAAAGGCCAGAAGGACCGCTATTTGCGGAATATTCGCCTATGATCACCCTGGACTTCAAATATACGCCGGTAGCCACCACAACCGCACGGCAGGTATAATACTCCCCGGTACTTAAAACGACGCCTTCCACTGCTCCACCTTTTACTTTTATCGAAATAACTTCCCCCTGCCTTAAATCGAGATTTTCCTGTCTTTCCAGGGTCTGCTTCATCTGTATGTGATAGTCCCTCTTATCTGCTTGAGCCCTTAATGAATGAACGGCAGGGCCCTTTCCGGTATTTATCATCCTTATCTGAATAAACGTCTTATCGGTATTTATACCCATCTGCCCCCCAAGGGCATCTATCTCCCTTACCAGATGTCCTTTGGAAGTACCGCCTATAGAAGGGTTACATGCCATAAGGGCTACTCCTTCCAGGCTTATGGAAAAAACGGCCGTTCTGCAGCCCAATCGCGCCGCAGCAAGGGCTGCCTCACACCCTGCATGGCCAGCTCCTATGACGATTACGTCATAATCTCCTGCATAAAACTCCATAGCCGCATCCAACTCCTATTTCCCCACGCAAAATTCAGAGAATATCTTATCGATCAAATCCTCGGTTACCGTCTCTCCCGTTATGGTTCCCAGCGCATCGCAAGCGCTTCTAATATCGATGGATACCAGATCCAGCGGTATATCGTTTTTAAAAGCCTGCAGCGCTTCCACAACGTGTTCTTTTGCCCTCATCAAAGCTTCCTGATGCCGCAAATTGGTTATGAGAATCCCATCGTCGGCTTCTACCTTGCCCTCCATAGCGCTATCGTATATGCACCTTTCGATATCATCTATCCCCTTATTTAAAACCATAGAAGTATGTATGACGGGTACATCTAGCTTAACATCCTTCAAATCCAAAACCATGGGCTTGTCGGTTTTATTGAGCACGGCGATCACTTTTTTCCCGGATATTTCCTTCATAATCCGCCTGTCCTCATCGTCAAACGGCTTTGATGCATCTAACACCCACAGCACCAGGTCCGCATCTTCTATGCTCTTTTTCGACCGTTCAACCCCCAGCTCTTCCACTAAGTCGGCGGTCTCCCTTATGCCCGCCGTATCGAGGATCCTCACCAAAAGGCCGTTTATATTGAGCGATTCTTCGATTATATCCCTAGTGGTACCGGGTATATCGGTAACGATAGCGCGGTTTTCCCTAAGCAAAGCATTGAGAAGCGAAGACTTGCCCACGTTGGGTTTACCTACTATCACTACCTTTATCCCCTGCCTTACTATCTTACCCCGTTCAGCCGTACTCAACAGGTAATCAATTTCCTTTACCGCGTCGCTTAACATCTGCAAGTAATCTTCTACGGGTAAATCTTCTATTCCCTCTTCCGGATAATCGATGGTAACCTCCATATGGGCCATAATATCCAGCAGCTTACCCCTTATATGCCGAATTTTTTCGGATAAAAGGCCTTCCATATGCCGTATCGATGCTCTGGCCTGGGCCTCCGTTTTAGAACATATGAGCTCCATTATACCCTCGGCCTGGGCCAGATCAATCCTACCGTTCAAAAATGCCCGCTTGGTGAATTCTCCCGGCTCTGCCAGCCTTGCCCCTTGCTCTACAGCCAGCTTCAGGATCTGCCTAAGCGGAACAATACCACCATGGCAGTGTATCTCTACTATATCCTCTTTGGTATAGGAATGGGGTGCTTTCATAACCACCGCAAGCACCTCATCGACGATCCGTCCTTTTCCATCCACTATATGCCCGTAATAAAGCCGGCGGTTTTCGAAATTTTCAATCTGCCTGCCGCCCTTAGCTTTAAATATCCTCTTTAAGATATCCTGGGATTTGCTTCCGCTCATCCTTACTATGCCTATGCTGCCCACACCGATAGGCGTCGAAATTGCAGCTATGGTATCTTCAAATGCTATCGTCATCCCATCTCATCCTCTTTACTAGCCTTAAGCTTGCTTTATAAAATAAACTCACTTTAAGTTTCCCATTTAAACATAAATATTAACCCAGTAATTGTTTACTGGGTTAATACCATTAATTCTAAATATAAACATTATTTCAGCTTTATAATCACTTTTCTGTGGGGTTCTTCCCCTTCGCTATATGTGGTCACGTAAGGATGATTTTGAAGGGTGGAATGTATGATGCGCCTCTCGTACGGATTCATCGGTTCAAGTACTATGCTCTTTTTTGTGCGCTGCACCTTATTGGCCAGCCGCTTTGCCAGCTTTCTCAAAGTCTCTTCCCTTTTGCTGCGATACTTTTCCGTATCTATGATAATCCGCTTACCATCGCTCTTGCCCCTGTTTACAACAAGATTTGTAATATACTGAAGTGCATCCAGAGTCTCTCCCCTACGGCCTATCACCAACCCCATATTTTGACCGCTGAGCTTCACCGTTATTTGCGAATCCTCTTCGACCATCTCTATCCTGGCCTCAACTCCCATCAGCTCCAAAACCCTGGATAAGAACTCCTTTATCTCATCCTTTACGCTCTTTTTAATGGTTGCCCGGATCTTGGCATCCCTACCACCTATTATACCAAACAAACCCTTCACAGGTTGTTCAAGAACTTCTATTTCCAGATTATCCCTCTGTACCCCCAGCTTTGCCACCGCCATCAAAATGGCTTCTTCAATAGTTTTACCCGTGGTCTCCACGCTTTTCACGATTTTACACCTTCCCCTTCAGGTGAATTTGTTCGATTATATATGATTTGTTGTACTATTTGGAATATATTATTGGTCACCCAGTATACGCCAAATGCCGCTGTATACATAGCAGTAAACCATACCGATAAAATAGGAAATATGGCTGCAAAACCACCCGTCTGTTGATTGGATGTTGAAGCATTGGTCAGCTTTGCCTGATAATAAGAGGTAATGCCTGCAAGAATTGGAAGTATGAACAAGCCATTCCACTCACCTGACAATAGATCTATAGGTCTCCCCACAACGCTTACAAGGGGAGAATCGGCAATCCATACATTTTTTATCCACAGAAATTTATAAGCTCCATATTGGGCATTGAGAAAGCTGTATATGTCTTTATTGCTTATGTTCTTAATGGTTTCTAAAAGCAGTGAAACATTTTCGGCTCCTGCAACCTCTTTCATCTGCTCAACGATTGGCAAATCCGTTCTAATAAATAATTGAGGTATGATATCCACCATTTTTTGCTTGACAGCGCTTGAAGCCTCAACGGCTTTTATAATTTCATCCAAGACAGGTACTATAGAAGGATCATAATGCTTGATGGCATCTATCAAAAAGCCTCCAAGCTCCATGCTGGAAATCTGCCTTAGGGCAGCAAACAGTGCAAAAAATATCGGAATCTGTATCAATAAAGGAAGGCAACCTCCCAATGGATTCACACCATGCTTTTGATACAGTTCAGCAGTTTTCTTATTCCTCTTATCTGGATCATACTTGTACTTCTCATTTATCTCTTTAAGCAGAGGCTGTATCTCGTTAATCTTCTTGGTGGATGCCTTTGCCTTTAAATCCAAAGGTAGCAACACAAATCTCATTAATACGGTGAACAGCACCACTGAAAGGCCATAATTGTTGGTCACATTATTTATAAGCTGAAGCACATTGGCCAAAAAATTTACAAATGAGCCCCATAACCCTGGATTGGCTGCCTCTGCTATGACAAATATACCTGCTATTAGATTATCCATTATATTCACTACCCCCATCGACTACTCTACCGGATCATAGCCTCCCGGATGAAACGGATGGCACTTCAACACTCTTTTTATTCCCATATAGAGGCCTTTTAAAACGCCATACTTCTCTACCGCCTGTACGGCATACTCGGAACACGTAGGATAAAAACGGCAACTATTAGGCAGCAAAGGCGAAATCGCTCGCTGGTAGAAACGTATAATGCCTATTAAAAGCATTTTCACAAACGCAGACAACAAATCATTCCATCTCCCTGAAAACCCCGGCTCTTCTTAACAGGTTGTCCACCGCCTCTTCAAGCTTGGAAAATTCCACATCCCGAGCATTTTTTCTTACCACAAAGATAAGGTCAAACCCTTCCTTCACATACGGAATCCTTTTTCGATATATCTCCTTCAACTGGCGCTTTATCCTGTTTCTCTTAACGGAGTTCCCAAACTTCTTGCTTACAGAAAAACCCACGCGGGTGACATAAAAGCTCGAACGGCGATACACCAGCACCAGATACTGATTGGCGACAGATTTCCCTTTTTTATAAATATAGTTGAAATCCTTACGCTTTCTCAACCTGTAAATCCTGTTCACTTCTTCCTCCAGCAAGCCACCGCTTAATGTCAGAAAAGGCCACTTCCCAGCGGCCTTATTATGCTGTTAATACCTTTCTGCCCTTTTTCCTTCTCCTCTTGATCACCAAACGACCGTTCTTTGTGCTCATCCTCTTCCTGAAACCATGCACCTTCTTTCGCTTTCTATTATTGGGCTGGTACGTTCTTAGCATCTCTTTCGACCCTCCTTCCCGCTAAAATACCTTTTGTCTTTCACAAAATCCTTACAATACTTGAATACGATAGTATTATAAGCGAAACATCTCCAGCATGTCAAGAAAATCAGACGTCACAACATTGATTATCCACAAATAATCTGTTATTATAGTATTGCCTGTTGATAACTTCAGAATATATAATAAGGAAAGAATCCCCCAAAGTTATACACATGTTGTGGATAACTTTGTGTATAACTTCTGAATTTTCCCCAGGTATACCAAAAAAATAAGGATTTTTCCCATGTGGATAATGTTGATAGTTGGCTCTAGCTGTTGTTTAAAATTGCCCGGCTGATATTATTATTGGTAATTTTGGCAAAAATATAACTTAGAAAGTTTTCCCAAAACTTTAGGAGGTTTTTTTGATGAGCAAAAACGTAGATGACCTGTGGACAAGGGCTCTTCAATACATGAAAGCGCAATTATCCGATGTAAGTTTCGATACCTGGATAAGGGCTATACAGCCGTTGCTTTTAAAAGACAACGAAATCGTACTAAGCGTGCCCAACGAATTTACCAAAAATATCCTTCAATCGAGATATATAGAGACAATAGCAGGTTCGCTAAAAGAAGTAGCGGGAGCACCCGTTCACGTTAAATTTATCTTGGAAAATGAAGCGGAAGCTTACCTTGAAAGCATAAATAGCAAAAACATGGACAACACCCAGACATACAGCATGTTAAACCCAAAATATACCTTTGATACCTTTGTAGTGGGTAACAGCAACAGGTTTGCCCATGCTGCCTGCCTTGCGGTGGCCGAAGCCCCGGCAAGGGCATACAACCCGCTTTTTATATACGGCGGCGTAGGATTGGGAAAAACCCACCTCATGCACGCCATAGGGCATTATATTTTAGCCCGCAATCCCAAAGCCAAGGTGCTTTACGTTACATCTGAAAAATTTACAAACGAGCTGATAAATTCCATACGCGATGACAAAAACGTTGAATTTCGCAACCGTTACCGCAACATCGACGTACTACTTATAGACGATATACAGTTTATAGCGGGCAAGGAAAGGACACAGGAGGAATTCTTCCATACCTTTAATGCCCTACATGAAGCAAATAAACAAATCATAATATCCAGCGATCGCCCGCCTAAAGAAATTCCCACGCTTGAGGACAGGCTGCGCTCCAGGTTTGAATGGGGATTAATCGCCGATATACAGCCTCCGGACCTTGAAACCCGGGTAGCCATCTTAAAGAAGAAAGCCGAGCTGGAAAACATAGAGATTGATGATGAAATACTCCTGTTCATCGCCAAGCGCATCGAATCTAACATCAGGGAGCTGGAAGGGGCGCTGATAAGGATTATGGCGTATGCTTCCCTCACCAACAATAAGCTGGATATATCCATAGCCGAGGAAGCACTGAAGGATATATTGGCCACCGCGCAGCCCAAGGAAATAACCATACCATT
>Ga0134101_1001757_pt1 | contig 15373 bp, 12 predicted proteins | sample 12_3_2metaG_FD_94446 | JGI IMG/M metagenome (GOLD analysis project Ga0134101, IMG submission 94446) | Switchgrass degrading microbial communities from high solid loading bioreactors in New Hampshire, USA - 12_48_3.3_201_A2 metaG | ecosystem: Engineered > Bioreactor > Semi-continuous > Anaerobic...
GTCGCTCAGGCTTGCGCCAGATGGCTCAGGCCTTTTCAGCATGCATTATTTTCAAGGTTCAATGTCCCTAGCGTCTACGCTACTTTTTTCTCATTTACCACTTGACTTCATATAGTCAGTCTTAAAAAGAATAGTCAGTTTATAAATATCCTGCGACCGGATGAAAAGCGCACAGTAGTATTGCGACCGCAAAGTTCGCGAAGACTAACAGTTTCTCCGTTTATTTTGAGAATATGATCTGATACTGTACCTACAATATAGGAGAGCTTGTCTATCGGTCGGTTAAAACCACTTATGATCATGGATCCGTCCTCTCCATATTCCAGGTTCTGGCCTTCTTCAATCTCAGTCTGCACACCGGCACCGAATGAATAATAAATTGTTCTTACTACATAAATTTTACCGCTTTGAATTTCATATACATCGGTTACAGGACTTTTATTAACAGAATGAACAAAAGTAACCGAAAACTCAATCCCTTCTTCAATACGAAAAACAGCCAGTGTTTTGCCTGTGTCTCCATTCGTCAAAATGAGACACGGCGAGGATAGGATATTATAAATAAAAACAGAGGCTGCGACCATGACCACAATCGCGGCCCCCGTTAATAATCGCTTCATTTAAGGTCCTCAGCGAACTCCGATTTCCTTATAGTATTTTAAGGCACCTGGATGAATAGGTATTGAAATACCTGCAACAGCGTATTCGGGATCAAGTTCAGCTCCCTTTGGATGAGCTTTTGCTATTTCTTCCTTATTTTCAAACAGAGCCTTTGTCATTTCATATACGATTTTTTCGTCTAAATTGTCTGAAACTATATAAGTAGCAACTACAGCAACTGTTTGAACATCTCTGTCAACACCTTTATATGCTCCGCCTGGAACATTAAATTTGGTGTAGAAAGGATAGTCAGCGATCAGCTTGGCTGCATGCGCATCATCTACTTCCAGAATATTGATGGGATTAGATGTTGCAAGCTCAACAATAGCTGTAGTAGGGGCTCCTGCCACACAGAAGAAAGCATCTATTTTATCATCTTTCAAAGCGGAGGCGCTGTCAGCGAAGCTGAGGTTGTTAACCTGTATATCATCAAAGGTCATTCCATATGCCTCAAGTATCTGACGGGCATTGAACTCGCAACCTGAGCCGATATCACCGACTGAAACCCGCTTCCCTTTGAGTTCTTCAATAGAGGTTATATTGCTCTTACTTACTATCTGACAAACTTCAGCATAACAGCCAGCCATGGCAGAAAAACCTTTGACTGCGCCCTCATTTGCAAAGAGGTCGATGCCATTGTAAGCGTAATACATAACGTCGTTTTGAACGATCGCTATATCTGCTTCCTTATCCGCAACCAGGAAGATATTTGCTTTGGACGCGCCGGTTGATTGGACATCAAAACTAAGATTGTTGATTTTTGATGATAAGACCTGGGAAACTGCCCCACTGTACGCATAATATGTACCTGTTGTTCCGCCGGTTGCCATCTTCAGAGTAACCTTGCCTCCGCCGCAACCTGAGAATACCATGATAACAGTCAACATCATGGCCAAAATGATAGATGTTTTCTTCTTCAAGAGTATCACCTCATAAAAATTATTTTATTTCACGCAAAAAAACCGTTAGGATAAGTTTATAATAACAGCACCTATTTTTCAACACTTTCGTTAGTTAACGGAACAAAGAAATAAGAGAAAATTTTAGTTAAATTCTCAAATAATAATTATAAGTACCTTTTTATAGATATGAATATGCGTTCTTTTCTTGATTTATTTCCAATTTCAAGAAGCTCTATTTTTCCCAAACCGCGGACAGAGATAGTATCGCCTTCAGAAACGGTTTTATCGGCTTTGGTGCATTCCTGGTACTGTAATGATACAATTCCGGCTTTTATCGCTGAAGCCGCCTTTTCACGGCTTAAAGAAAACCCGGATGCAACAATGCTGTCCAATCTTAATGACGCAACAGTATCCTTTATCAGCTTATACTTTAAATCAGGGATAATAATCTCATCATATGGAATAACTGAAACAGAGAGTCTGACCCGGCCTGCAGATTCAAAGTTTGAAAGCAGAAAAGGGAGTATTTCTTTCATTATTACAATATCGCAGCTGTTATTACCAACGAGGATATCACCGATCGTTTCACGCTTGATTCCCAAGCCCATGAGACTTCCGAGAAAATCTCTATGACCCGGCTGCTTTGCAGACGAGGCATAAGTCGCACGTATGACCGATATGGGGAACAATTCTTTCTGATATAATTGGGAAGGTTCCATATAATCCGGCAGAAAAACCAGTACAGTCCTCATAACGCCTTCGTATCCGGGTATAAAGGCATGCTTTGGATGACCGCATGCGGCAAGCAGTTTTTCAGTCATATTTCTTTGCTGCTCGTTCAAAAACTTTGTATAAGAGAGAATATTTCTCTCCTCCATGATCTTCAGCTTATCGAGTACCTGTGCCAGTAATAGTTTGTCGTCGCTGTCAGATGCATATCTTTTTATCAGTTCATTCTTATCCATAAAAATTTACCCTTAAAAAAACTATTGTTTATTATATCCGCCAATGAAGATTCAGACAATAACATAAGAATAAACTCGTATACAAAAAGCAGGCACTTTTAAATACCTGCTTTTTGTACCTGTTGGCTTTTATTCTTCTATCAACTGTTATTAACTGAGATATTAACTGAAGAAGTTAATATACCCCTGAACCAAAACTACCAGGATAATTATAGGAAGTATCCATGTTAAGTACCATCTTAACCAGCGGGGCATTTTGATACCCTCTCCGGTGTTGGCTTCCTTCAAATAATTTTCAAATCCCCATCCATAACGGCTTACACAGAACAGCAGGTAAATTAAAGATCCCAAAGGAAGCAGATTATAGCTGATTATGAAATCCTCAAGATCCAGTACATTGGTGCCTGCTCCTAAAGGCTGGAAACCACTTAGTACATTGAAACCTAAAACACAAGGCAGGGAGAGAACGATGAGTAAAAACATATTGATATATGCAGCTTTCTTCCTGCTCCAACCCCACAGATCCATAGCGAAGGCGATAATGTTCTCAAATACCGCAATTACGGTAGAATATGCGGCAAAACACATAAATATGAAGAATAAGGAACCCCAGATCCTGCCGCCCACCATGGAATTAAAGATATTGGGCAGGGTTATAAAAACAAGACCGGGACCCTGACCGGGATCAACATTAAAAGAGAAACAGGCCGGGAAAATAATAAGTCCGGCAACTATTGAAACTAAAGTATCAATAACGGATATTTCGATAGATTCGCCCAGAAGACTGCGATCTTTGTTAAGATAGCTGCCGAATATTGCAATGGAACCGATACCCAGACTCAAGGAAAAGAATGCCTGGCTCATACAAGCGTATATCATCTCCCAGAGACCATGTTCCTTGATGCTGTTTATATCTGGCAACAAATAGAATTTCAATCCTGAGCCTGCATTTGGAAGTGTCAATGATCTCACGGTCAGAACCAAGATCAGAATAAATAACATGATCATCATAACCTTGGTGATTTTTTCAACACCTTCCTGCAGACCAAATGAACAAACTATAAAACAGAATACCGTGGTTATAATCATCCATAAAGCCATTTCCCAGGGGTTGGCGATCATATCCTCAAATATTCTGCCAATCTGTTGGGTATCCGCTCCATCAAACTTTCCGAATGCGAACTTGAAGAAATAGCCCAGCATCCAGCCTGCAACGGTGGTATAGAACATCATGAGGATGTAATTGCCTGCAACTCCGGCATAACCCATCCAATGCCATTTTTGGCCTTTTTTCTCCAAAACGTTAAATGAGGTGGCTATACTTTTCTGACTTGCGCGTCCTACTGCCAGCTCCATTGTCATAATTGGCACTCCAAGAATAACAATAAATATCAAATAAGTAAGTACAAATAATCCGCCGCCGTACTGGCCTGTGACATAAGGAAAACGCCAAACATCGCCTAATCCTATTGAACAGGCTGCGGAAATAAGAATAAAACCTAACCGAGAGGCAAATCTTTCTCGCTTTTCCACCGTCCCCATCCTCCTACATACATTTATTTTGAGTTATTTTAGACACGGGAAAATTATATTATATTTTTTTACGGATAGCAATAAAACATTCCATTTGTTATAATTGCTGTTTAACATAGCTTTAAACTGATATATATAAGAACATATGCCGATATCTATTATTTAATTTTTACATTATAATACTAGTGCCGTAAAATTAATTTTTATCAGATTTTATGTTGGGTAGAATTAATTTGAGAGGGTGTTTTTTGTGGTAAAGATAGAATGCTTTGTACCGGAAGAATATGTAGTGAAGATCAGGGATGCATTAAATGAAATGGGTGCTCTTACGGTGGATGGCAGTTACGATTATTGTATGGCTGTTTCCAAAGTTAAAGGCAGTTGGCGGCCTCTGCCAGGAGCAAATCCATATTTGGGAGATACGGGCGAATTATGTGAGGCAGAGGAAGCTAAGATTGAATTTACATGCAAAAAAGAGCTATACAAGGCAGCGGTAGAAACAATAAAACGGTTTCATCCGTATGAAAAGCCTGTAATTAATGTAATACCTCTTATAGAATAATAAAATGAAAGGTCAAAATTTATGAGAAAAACAAAAATTATTTGTACGCTCGGACCCGCAGTGGACGATGAGAAGATATTAAAAAGCATGATTGAGGAAGGTATGGACGTAGCCAGGCTGAATTTTTCCCATGGCAGTCATGAAGAACATTTAAAACGTGTTAATTTATTTAAGAAGGTAAGAGATGAAGTGGGGAAACCTGTGGCTTTGCTTTTGGATACCAAAGGCCCGGAAATCAGGCTTGGTGTCTTTGAAGGCGGCGAAGCAGAACTTGATGTCAATGAAACGTTCATCCTGACTACTCAGGAAATATTGGGAAATAAAGAGAAGGTTTCTGTTTCATATGATAAACTGCCCCAATATGTCAACAAAGGCGACAGGATTCTTCTGGATGACGGTCTCATTGAATTGATCGTAACAGAAACGACGGCCACCGATATCATATGCCGTATTATTAACGGCGGAATTATAAAGGACAAAAAAGGTGTTAATGTACCGGGAGTAAAACTGGACATGCCTTATCTCAGCGAAAAGGATATCGAAGACATAAAATTTGCGGTCAAACATGATTTTGATTACATTGCCGCTTCATTTACCCGAAGCGCGGCGGATATTATTGATATAAAGACGATTCTTGAAGAAAACGGCGGTCAGGATATTCAGATCATAGCTAAAATTGAGAACGGCGAAGGTGTGGAGAATATTGATGAGATTCTGATGGTCAGCGACGGGTTAATGGTAGCCCGTGGTGATATGGGAGTTGAAATTGATTATAATGAGCTTCCGAGACTTCAGAAAATGCTGATTAAAAAGGCTATGGCTCATGGGAAAAAGTCCATTACCGCAACCCAGATGCTTGACTCCATGATATTTAAGCCAAGGCCGACCAGAGCCGAGATCAGTGACGTAGCCAATGCCATTTATGATGGAACCAGCGCAATTATGCTTTCAGGGGAGACATCTGTAGGCAAATATCCTGTTGAGAGTGTCAGGACCATGGCTAAGATCGCCGAAAGCACCGAAGCATGTATTCATTATAAGAAGCGCTTTCATCAAATGGAGCTTACTGAATCAATATCAAATGTTACAAATGCCATCAGCCATGCCACTTGTACTACGGCTCATGATTTAGATGCGGCAGCAATTATTACTCTTACCGTATCCGGGACAACAGCCAGAATGATTTCCAAATTCCGGCCTGCCTGTCCTATTATAGGCTGTACTACCAATGAAAAGGTATGCAGGCAATTGTCCATGTCATGGGGTGTAATTCCGGTTCTGTTTGAAGAAAAAGAAAACAGTGATGAGCTCTTTGAACATGCAGTCGAAAAGGCTGTGGAAACCGGGATAGTCAAAAGCGGAGATTTGGTTGTGCTGACAGCGGGGCTTCCAATGGGAATACCCGGAATGACAAATATATTGAAGGTTCAGATAGTTGGAAACATTCTGCTGAGAGGAACGGGTGTAACCAAAAAGACAGCAATCGGCACTCTGTGTGTGTGCAAAAATGAAGAAGAAGCCCTGGAAAACTTTAACGGAGGAGAGATCCTTGTTATACCCGAAACCAGCAATAATTTGATGGGTATATTAAAAAGGGCCAAAGGCATTATCACCGAAAAAGGTGGTCTTACATCCCATGCGGCAATAGTTGGACTTAGCCTGGATATTCCGGTCATATGCGGAGCCGAACACGCAACACAGATTTTAAGAAGCGGGATAACCGTTACCATTGACGCTTCCACCGGCACAGTATACTCCGGCGCGCATAATGGGTAATGGGAAAGATTAGAAAACAACTGTTTTTGTTATTGCAGAGCGATTAAACATTAGTCGCTCTGCTTTTGCTTTTATGGTAAAAAATCAGACGTTTTCGCTTTCCTGGTTTTAGAGGCATATTTTCACTAATTCATTTTTCGCTATAAACAAGGCGTTTTTGCAATAAAAATCAATAATTTAGTCGAAAAATGAAATCTTGGCAAACTTTTGCGAAAATAGTATTATATAATGAGATAATATAGCAGAAAAGGCGTTAACTTAGAATCATAGACATGCTACAAGAACAAGTATCTAATTAATCCGAGGGGACAACATGCCAACCAGAATTGCCATTTGCGATGACACAGCAGATGATATTGCTCAATTGAAGGAAGCCCTGTATAACTATGATCCTACCTATGACATAATCTCTTATACAGACGGTCAAACACTGATAAATGACTTCACGTATAATAAGCATGCCATTGATATGATTTTTCTTGACATCTGCATGCCTGGGACAGACGGCATAAAAACAGCTGAAATAATACGCGGCATAAGAAAAGATATAAAGATCATATTTATTACATCAAGCAGAGATTATTATTCACAGGCTTATGAAGTTTTTGCCTTCAACTACATAGTAAAACCTCTGGACAGGGAAAAATATACCGTGTACTGGATCAGGCAGCAGACGAGTTGAAAAGAGAAAACGATCAGAAAATCCATTTCAGTTACAAATCCACTCTATATTGCATCGACTGCCGCGATATCCTTTATATTGAAAGCAGGGATAAGCTCATCCTTTTCCATAAGACTGACGGACAAATTCTTCAGTGCTATGGCAAGCTGGATGCGATTGAAAACCAATTACCGCAACGGTCTTTTATCCGCTGCCATCAAAGCTTTATTGTAAATATATCCTGCATTACCGAAATGGGGGATAACTATTTTCGTGTCGGACAGGCCGCTATAAGTATTTCAAAAAAGTTTTTGAAGTCCGCAAAAGAGCAATATTATTCATACCTATTTTCTCATATGAGCAGAGGACGATTGAGATGAACGGATCCAAACATGTGAGAACGCATATTATATTGGGGCTGGTTTTCGTAATTATGTTCGCTCATCTGCCGGTAATTTATACATTGTTTTATCATAATCTGACTAGTTCTCCAAAAGCGGTCGACGGCGAAATAAATTTAAAAAACAATTCCCCGGCCCGGACAATAGTTTTGGACGGAGAGTGGGAATTCTATTGGAAAAGTTTTATTTCAAATGACAGACAAAAAGACGCAGAGCCGGACATTTTGATCGATGTGCCGGGTTATTGGTCCAAATACAAATTAAATGGAGATTATCTCCCAGGAGAAGGTTATGGAAGTTATAGGCTTACATTAAAAGGGCTTGATTATACTGATCCTGTAACCATATTTATACCTGATTTCGGGAGTGCATACCGTGTTTTTATCGACGGAAAGCCGGCAGCGGAGAGTGGGTTTTATCAGATGATCATACAAGGATCCATACGGTTCCGAGGTCTAAACTCTACCCTGTGCGGCTGTCTGGATCCGATATTCATGAGGTCGTGATTGAAGTGGCTACAACGCGGTTTTCCGGATTATATGCAGCTCCTGTTTTAAAAGATTATAACCGGGCTGTACAAGAGGACATAACCAGAAACGGCATACGGTTTATTCTTTTCGGGACCGTCCTGTTTTCTTTTTTCATTCTGACAGTCATCTATATGCTGTCATTCCGGAATGCCAGGCGTTCTGTATGGATTCCGGGCAATGAGTCCATTAATGATCCTTCGCATCATGCTTACCACCGAGTTTTACAGCTTTTGGCAGAGGATAGCATTTTTCAATCTCTCATATGAGAAAACCAATGAATTTATGTTCCTTGTCACTTTTGCGCTTAATTTTCTGTTGATCTTTCTTGTACAGGAGCAATTCGGGATCGTTTTCAGCCGAAGGGAAAAGTACAGTTTTTTGGCCTTTTATATAGTTGTTTATCTTATGTTTTTGTTTATACCGCGTGATATTTATAACCGGTATCTGACAATTCTGATTCCTGTAGCTGTATTTACCCTGGAATTGCATGCCTTTTTTAAAATCTACTTCGAGGGATACAATTTTAAAAAGTATGGCATTGCAGTTTATTGGGGGATCGTCCTCGCCATAGCAGGGCTTTTTATCGATTGTTATTACATCAATGGGAATATTTATCATAATATGTCTCTGGCGCTTTTAACAATGCTTTCATTAAGCCTGATGATTTTTAGTATGGTTTCTGCCCTGCAGATTGCCGAAGTTTACAGAGACCTTGCGGTATCTGCTTCCCGGCTGGCACAGGCAAGAAATCAGATATCCATCCAGAAAGAATATTATGATGCCTTAAGCGGGCAGATGATTGAAATCCGTATGATCAGGCATGATATGCGTCATTTTATCGGTGTTATACAAAGGTTGTCCGAAGAGGAACGATATGAAGAACTGAAACAGTTTTTAAATGAATATTCCGAAAAAACCGAGACAGACTCGATCCCGGTATACAGCGAAAATGTTGTAGTAAATTCCATCCTGGGATATTATTCTCTGAAAGCCAGGGATGCCGGCGTTCCGTTCCATTGTTGTTGCAGTATACCAAAACAACTTTCAATGAACGAGATCGACCTTTGTATTGTTCTGGGCAATGCCATGGAAAACTCCATTGAGGCTTGTATCGGTATTGATGATCCCGATTCCCGGTTCATATCAGCCGAGATAAGAGCATGGGAAAACAAACTTCTTATAAAGATCAAAAATTCATACAACGGCATTATTAATTATCAGGATGGCCGCTATCTTTCCACGAAAGATGAAAAAAGCAGAGGAATTGGTATGCAGAACATTAAGAAAATAGTGGAAGCGCACGGCGGTTATATAAAGACAGACCATGACGGGAAAATCTTTACACTTATGGCCGCATTTCCATGCTATAAATAGATAAAAAGAGGGGTAGTTTTCATATACAATTCTATTACATCGACATTATAATTCTAATTTCGTCATTATAAGATACCATTTTCGCCATTCCAGATACGACATAATTTTTTTATATTATAATTAATATTATTTGCTTTGCATACTGCATTTTATTTATGTTGCCAGTTATACAATATTTGATTTCGGAGGTAAATTATACCATGAACAAGGTAAAAAAGAGGCTTATTTTTTTTATTTTTGTCTTTCTGCAGGTGCAGTTTTTAGCAATGATCATCTCTCCAATACCTTCAAGTGCAGCAAATTCCATAGTCTATGAACCCATGACGACGGAATACGGAATTTTCAACAAGTACAATTATTTTGACAAAGATTTTTATGATTATTACACCAACAAAGACAGACCTTATTTTAATACGCTCGAGAAATTCGGCCTCTTTTTGGGGACAAGATATATCAAGTTTTACAACGTGAAATACACGTGGAATGATTTTGCATATACTACCAGTGAAAGCAGCGAAAAGAACTATACCGTATATGGCTATCTGGCAAACAGCCAGCAGCAGCTGAAAGTAAGCATCAGAGGAACGCTGAAGAATCATGAACACTCCCACGGAAGCATATGGGAAGACGGTATTTACAAAACTCACGGTTACCAGGCTATTTCTCTTAAATTTGCAAACAGTTATGTGAGCAATGTTATTGCCGGAAATACAATTGTAGGTAAGGCTACAGTAAAAACTGTCGGTGGAGTCGGCGGTAAAAGTAAAGATGATACCAATTACCTGGAAGTATACCCGTACTATTATGACAAATCTGAATATGACGGCAACCTGGATCTGTTTTTCAACATCCTTTCCACCAACTATCCATGTTTTGACGGTAACGTCTATGCAGAAGATCTGGCTGTAACGTTTGCAGACACAAAAGATCCAAAAATCTCTAATTTTACTTTCCTTGATGAGAAGGGCAACAAATGCTACTTATACAGTGCAGGTGATCCCTTCTGCCTGAAACTGGAGTTCGACGAACCTATACGTTTTGCTGACAATAGTCCTGAACATGGGGACATATATATCAAACTGTCGGATGCCAACGGTTTTGAGATAAAAGGATATCTCACCGAACTTAAGGACAATTATCTTATTTTCAAATTCGATGACACCTCTCTTTCTGATATTCCTGAGGGGGCGAGAGATACTGTCTTTACCACTCTTGACCTGACTCCGCTGTTTGGGGACAGAAACTGGGAGCTTAAGGATATATTAGGACAAAAGGCACTCTCGAAAGGAGCGACACTGGCATCGCAATTCCGCAGCAGCGATAATAAATCCAGATATGGTTACGATAAATCCTTATGCCTGATTACTGATATAGCCGGAAATCCATTCACCGGTAAGCTTTCAGGCGATACAGACGAAAATGATTATCCGCTCCCGCTTGAAAAGCAGACTTATGTCCTGCCATATGGCGTCTATATTGACGGAATAGCGCCTGAAGTTAACAGCATTGGTTATTTGATATGGACCAACAACCGGAAGGTTAAAATGGCACTGGGCAAGTCAGGCCCTGAAGCCATATATTATGACCCGGAAAGTCCTACGAATTATGCAGATAAGGACAATATGGATGACAGCGATACTCACCTGGGACCTGGCGATAAAATACAGTTCTTTGTATCTTTCACTGAACATCTTTTAGCTGACGATAATTATATACCCGATAAATTTACGGGAATGAAGGCAATACTTAATGTAAATGATGAAAGCGGAAACCCTGTGGAGCTTTCCTCAATCGAAGCCAAGACACTTACCGGTATTGCCTATCCTGAAACCAAGCAGCCAGGATTTAAAAGATATAAGACTAAAGTCACTTTTGAACCTTTCATTATTAATGAGAATTATACTTACGAGGAACCCCGGATAAAAATTAAGCAAATTGTAGCTAACGACATCAGGATCACAGACTTAAGCGGCAATAATGAATATGATTGCACGACCGATCTTACCGGTTCAAATACCAACTCTGTATATATTGATGTGGTCCCGCCAGTTGTTAAAGCGAATTTGGAACCCAATGAAGGGGTATATACTCCTGTTGCCGAGAAATCTGAGGGTGAGAAAATCACACAGTTCTATTTCCCTTACGAAGTTTCCAAAAGTAGCGATACTGATGAAGAAAGCGATGTAATTGGGATTTTGGGTAGTTTCCACTGGTACAACGGTACAGAAGATCCTGATGAGGAATACTACAAGTTCATGTATGCAGTGACAGCCAGCCCAAATCCCCCCGAAGACGATGATATTGCCAAGGACCAATATGATGACGGCTGGCATGTCGGATACACGGGTTTCTATTCAAATAATCCTATCAAACAGATATCATCCAACAATTATTTACATATACGGCTGATTGACGGCGTGGATTATAATCTTAAATCCACGACTCTGGAAATCATTGCGAATGATTATGCCGGAGCATCAGCAAATGAATCCTTTATGCTGGATTTTACCGGTGACGGCAAAAAGCCTTCTATACCAGCAGCAAATGTCCAGAAGGTATATGACGACGCTACAAAAACGGGAACCATGACTGTAACCGTCAATGTAACTGATGATAACAGCGGTCTGAAGGGAATCTGGTACATGTGGGTAAGCCGCGGCAGTGACGCTCCCGCGTCTGATGATCCGGGCTGGACAGAGGCAGGTTCCTTTAATGAAGGTGACAACAGTATCCTATGTATATACCATTTAAGTGATATAAATGGGGCAGACTTTTTTCAATTCAGGCAGAAACTGGCATTTCACGCCAAGTCTCTAAAGCTTCTGACGAGGATACAGGTTAAACGGTTCTAATTATCTTTAATATGTACGAAGAAAATTTGGAACTGCGTGTTGATAAAGATGGTGATGTTTTTGTTAACGGAGAAAAAATATAAAATAAAAAATATATTATCTGAATAGAAAGACCGGCAGCTTGTTAATAATTACTGCCGGTTTTATGATTTTTAGGGTCCATCCTACCCGATTTATTAGAAGCCAATTCTAGCAACCAGTGCTGCCAGATCTGCCAATCGGTTGGAGTATCCCCATTCGTTGTCATACCATGCCAGCACCTTGACCATGTTATCACCAATGACCATAGTGGATAATGCATCAATGGTGAGAGATGCGGGATCACCCCTGTAGTCGGCTGAAACCAGCGGTTCCTCGGAATAATTCATAATTCCCTTAAGCTCTCCTTCAGCCTTGTCCTTTAATAGCCCGTTAATTTGCTCCTTGGTGACAGGCTTCCCGGTCTCTATAACCAGATCTACAATGGATACTGTCGGAGTGGGAACTCTAAAGGAGTACCCGTTAAGCTTTCCGGACAATTCAGGGAGGACTACCCCTATAGATTTGGCTGCACCGGTTTTTGTAGGAATGATGGACATGGCGGCTGCTCTTGCCCGTCTTAGGTCATTATGAGGCAAATCCAGAATCCTCTGGTCATTGGTGTAGGAATGGATGGTGGACATCAATCCTTTCTTGATCTCAAACGCCTCGTGAAGCACCTTGGCAAGCGGAGCGAGGCAATTTGTTGTGCATGATGCATTGGAAATAATGTGGTGACGGGTGGGATCATACTTGTCTTCGTTAACACCCAGCACAATGGTAATGTCCTCGTCGGTCGCAGGTGCAGATATAAGCACTTTCCGGGCTCCGCCTTTTGTTATATGAAGCTCTGCTTTTTCTTTTTTAGTAAACAAGCCGGTAGCCTCCAAAACAATATCTACGCCGAATGGTTTCCAATTGATGGATGCTAAGTCTTTACAAGCCAGTATTTTGATTTCTTTTCCGTTTACTATGAGGCTATCATCCCGGGCTTCAACATGCCCGTTGAATCTGCCATAAATAGAGTCATATTTTAGTAAATGGGCTAAAGTTTTTGCATCGGTCAAATCATTTATGACCGCAACATCCAACTCATCCTGATACTTCTCCATAATGACTTTGAAAGCATTACGGCCTATTCTTCCAAATCCATTGATTCCGATTTTAGTTTTCATAACGAGTACCCCCTTGTTTTTTAGTACATTTTCATTATAATGGGGAGTATAATATAAATAAAATGCATATATTTTATATATTATATAACTTGGAGTTATATCTATGAATTTGGAGCTTTATAAGACCTTTTACTTTGTGGCGAAATATGAAAATATCTCAAAGGCTGCTGAACACCTCTATATAACTCAGCCTGCTGTGAGCAGGGCTATAAAGCAGTTGGAAGATGAACTGGGGTGCGCCTTGTTTTTAAGAACTCCCAAGGGGGTCAGGCTTACTCAGGAAGGCGAAATTCTATTCATTCACTTGCACCAGGCGTTTAACTTCATCGAGACTGCCGAGAAGAAGATCGACAGTGTAAAGAATGTCCAGAGCGGAGAGATTCGTGTTGGTGTCAGTGATACACTGTGCAAGTATTATCTGGTTCCTTATTTGAAGCTGTTCCATACACTGTATCCCGCCATAAAGGTACATGTTACCTGTCCCAACACGCCAGGGATCATCAGTCTTCTCAAAAATGGAAGCATTGATCTTGGAATCATCAATATGCCTTACAGCGACGACAGACTTCACTTCAAAAGCCTATTGGAGGTACAGGATTGCTTTGTTGCGGGGAAAAAGTTCAAACACCTGTCATATAAGCTGCAGCCCCTCAATGAAATCATTAAGAACCCAATGCTTCTATTGGAGCAAAACAGCAATTCCAGGCTATATATGGATCAATACTTTTTATCCCATTCAACCTTGGTCAAGCCGGCATTTGAGCTGGGGAACATGGATCTGTTAGTGCATTTTGCAAAATTTGATTTTGGCATTGCATGCGTCATCAGGAACTTCGTTGAGGATGATATTCAGCAAGGTGTCTTATATGAAATCAAACCCATTGAAAAAATCCCTCCGAGAAATATTGGCGCTGCATGGCTCAAAGATATGCCTCTTTCAGCCGCGGCCATAAAGCTTATAGAAGTACTCGATTATCAGGTGATTTCGGATATTTAGCAAGACTATAAGACAGTATGTAAAACAAAGTATGGTTCTATGTCTTGTTCTGATCATATTGCAGAAAAAAGCTGAAATAAGTTCTTTTAACTATTAAATGGTTTAATAAAGCACATTTGTTTTCAATTTCAGTTTTTCCTCCTCGGAGATATCTTCTTTGTTAATGGCTTCAAAGACATTATTGATGTTTTCAACCATATTATCGTGGAATAGCAGTTATTCACTTATCTACATCAGACCAAAGACATAAAAGGGTATCTCGTATGGCAAGGCATGGAGACACAAGGACAACCGTAGAGTTAGCCAAGAAAAACACCGCTCTGGATGAATAAATACATTATTGGCAAAAATAATGCTTAAGATTTGGACAAAGACAAAAGTAAAGGGTTCCAGTAATAATTACCGAAACCCTTTAATTTGGCGGAGAGAGAGGGATTCGAACCCTCGGACGGGTATTAGCCGTCACACGATTTCCAGTCGTACGCCTTCGACCAGCTCAGCCATCTCTAATTTTTACTTTTAAGAAGGTAAGCACATGGGAAAATTCCCCAGGTGTTTTTTAGTTGTACAGAAAAATCGAATTATTATCCAAATTGAGACATAAAAGATTAAATTTTTTAACCTTACCAAAAACCGTAGTAGGGTTATTTTAATGTTCCATATTATGTTCAAAAGTTGATAGGATTTGTCCAATCACATCCAGTTGTTGGGATGTTATAATTTGTACGGTAGACGAGCAAACATTTTAAAGGTGACCCGTTTGTCTCCATTTCTACTGTTGTGGTTTTATATAATCAAGCATTCCAAGAATCGGCTCCATTTAAATCAACTTATATATACTACAAGGCTCTGTTAACTAAGTATGAAAAAATGAGACCTGAAAGACCTTTGGTAGAGCTCTAAAAAGAAAAAAGCCTACTAATGGAAACGACTAAGAACAAAGTAACATGAAAAAAAGTGATGTGCA
>Ga0134101_1001776_pt1 | contig 15207 bp, 8 predicted proteins | sample 12_3_2metaG_FD_94446 | JGI IMG/M metagenome (GOLD analysis project Ga0134101, IMG submission 94446) | Switchgrass degrading microbial communities from high solid loading bioreactors in New Hampshire, USA - 12_48_3.3_201_A2 metaG | ecosystem: Engineered > Bioreactor > Semi-continuous > Anaerobic >...
AATAAAATCTTCCAGTACTTTATCTTCTATTATTTTATGAGCTATTTTTAGACCTAAAGCAAATGCGTCCATTCCTGCAATGTGAGCATAAAATAAATCTATATCTTCGTAAGACGGTCTTCTTACGTGAGCATCAAAGTTTAACCCTCCAGGTGCAATACCTCCATTTTTAAGTATTTCATACATGGCTAAAACATTTTCATACACATTGGTGGGGAATTGATCTGTATCCCATCCAAGTAATAAATCTCCCATATTCGCATCTATGCTTCCTAGGAGATTGTTAATTCTTGCATATCTTAATTCATGCTGGAATGTATGTCCTGCCAGTGTTGCGTGATTTGCTTCAATGTTGAATTTAAAATACTTATCTAAGTTATACTTTTGTAGAAATGCATAGGAATTAGCCACGTCAAAATCATATTGATGTTTTGTAGGTTCTTTTGGTTTTGGTTCTATTAAAAACTGACCTGTGAATCCTATTTCTTTAGCGTATTCTACCGCCATATGCATGAATTTAGCTAAATTGTTTAACTCTAATTCCATGTTTGTATTAAGAAGTGTTTCATATCCTTCTCTTCCACCCCAAAATACATAGTTTTCTCCATTTAATTCTTTGGTAATTTCAAGAGCTTTTTTGACTTGAGCAGATGCGTACGCATAAACATCTGCATCACAAGTTGTAGCTGCTCCTTGCATGAATCTGGGATGAGCAAACAAGTTAGCAGTTCCCCAAAGTAACTTGATACCACTTTCTTTCATTTTTCCTTTAATATGCTCAACAACTTTATCAAGCAATTTGTTAGTCTCTCTGAGAGTTTCTTGTTCATCAACTAAATCTCTATCGTGAAAACAAAAATATTTTACACCAAGTTTACTCATAAATTCAAAAGCAGCATCAGCTCTAGCTAAAGCTTTATCTAAAGGATCAGTGTACTTATTCCATTCTCTGTGAGCACTTTCCACGCCAAACATATCTCTACCTTCTGCAGTGAAAGTATGCCAGTAAGCAACAGAAAATCTTAGATGGTCCTCCATCGACTTTCCACCAATTATCTCTTTAGGATTGTAATAATGAAAAGCTAATTGTTCTTTAGAACCTTTTCCAACGTATTCAATCTTTTTAATTTCTTTAAAGTATTCTTTCATTTTGTACCCTCCTGTTATTTGTATTTTTATATTTTTATTATTCTTGGTTTAATTTTTAATAAGATAAATTCGCTCCTTGACTTTATTTGAATATATAGTTAATTATTATTCTGCTATTTAAATTCTAAACCTCTTAACTAAAGCCTCTAGTTCAGAAGATAATTCGCTCAACTCTTTTGCACTTTCGTTTATCTCTACTGATTGATTTAGTTGTCTGTCTATTACCTTTCTTGAGTTTTCTAGTTGTTCACTTATCTCTGATACCGCTCTTGCTACTCGCTCTATCGCTGAACTCATCTCTTCGGCACTTGCACTTTGTTCTTCTGCACTCGCTGTCATATTTTCTATCCCTTGATTCATCTTTTCTATTCGTTCTCTTATGTTGTTAAAGCTTTTTAGTACATTTACCATCTTTTCGTTTACTTCTTCTATCGTTTCTACTACCTTGTTCGTTGACTCGTTCACTTTCTTTGTACCTTGCGTTATGTTTGTTAGTATTTGACTTATTTCATCTGTCGCATTTCTTGATTCTTCTGCTAACTTCCTTATCTCATCCGCTACTACTGCAAAGCCTCTTCCTGCTTCTCCTGCCCTTGCTGCTTCTATCGCTGCATTTAGCGCTAGAAGGTTCGTTTGTTCCGTTATCGAGTTTATTGTTTCTACTATGCTTTGGACATCTTTCGCATTCGTCGCTAGTTGGATCACTTCTTTTTGGCTTTCTTTTGTCCTTTCTACTGCTTCTTTTACTATCTCACTTATGCTTATTATTGTTTGACTTCCTTCTTGTGCTGCTTTGTTTGTATTTTCTGCTTCTTCACTTAATCTTTGGGCATCTTGCGATACCACTTGCGCTGCCCTGGCTACTTCGTCTACCCCTGACGTTACTTCTTCTACATTTCCTGCTGTCTCTTCTGCATATGCCTGTATCGTATCCATTTGTCGTTTTAATTCTTCTGAGTTTTCTCTACTTTCTTGGGAGGTCTTGGTTAAATTAACTGATGATTTTTGTACTTTGTCTGAAGCTTCTCTTATCGATCCCATTGAGTTCCTTAGTTCTTTACTCATCTCTGATAAGGCTAATGCCATCTGTCCTATTTCGTCTTTACTTTTTACTTGAAAGTCTACTGTTAGGTCTCCTTCTTTGAATTGGTTTATCTTGTTTCTTAATTCAAGTAATGGTTTGGTTATACTTCGTATTAGATATATGACCATAATTATTGCTACTACAAAGGCCACTACTGTTAATATTATTGTTAGTACAATCGATTTGTTGTTCTTTTCTATTAGTTGTGGACCTAGTGTGTCTTGTTGTTCTTTTAATTGAGCTCTTTGGTCTTCTAACAGATTTAATATTTCTACCCTTAATTGTTCCATTTCTTGGATTATTGGTTCTTGTGATTCGATTGCTTCTACTATTTGGTTAAATACTTTTTTAAATTCTAAAGTATTACTTTGAAGATCTTTAAACATTTCTTCTAATTCTTTTGAAACCAAACCATACTCCATAATGGATAATTGTGAAATTAGTGTATTAAAACCTTCCAAAACACTGTTTTTATCACTAGTGGATTCTGAAGAAAAGTATGTTGAAGAAAAAGATACGATATTTCTAACGCTTCTAGTGCACTATCGCAATAAAAAACAACTGTAGAAACATTATTTTCTTTAGCTTCTGTCTTGAAATTTGAAATCAATTGTCTTAAGGCGTTTGAGAAGTTGATAAATTCTTGATGTATGAGAAACTCTTTTTCGTTATTAATTTCTACAATTTGGTTAAAGTATTTTTCGTAATCGTTAATATAAGTTAGTAAATTTAATAAAGAAGTTGAGTCTTTAGTATCTACAAAAGAATTGGTTTTGATATTATTGATATTTCTTATTATTGTTTCCTTATTTTGCTCATCGTAGTTGATGACATAATCTTTTAAACTTACAGTGGCTTCAAAAAAACTCATTTCGATTTCAGATATTCTACTGGTTTCATCCGATAATAATTTATAATTTTCTAATCCTTTATTGGAATTTATCAATGAAAACATGTTAAAAATAAATGAAATTCCAAAGAGAGCTAAAACCACAAATATAATTAAAGATATTTTTCCTCTAATAGTGTTTATTGCCAAAGAATTTCCCCCCTAAAACATCATGATTTATAATACTTTTGTAAGACTTAATATCATTAATTTTTTAACTAGACTCAAAAATGGGAACTACTAAAAAATTTTTTATTTTGTTCATTAACAGAAATATCATCTTTTATATAAAAGTTCCCTCTAAGTCTAATGTCTTCAGAAGATGATCCAATTAATACTTTAAAGCTGCCTTTTTCAACAATATATTCCATCTTTTCATTATAAAACGCTAATATTTCTACAGGTAATTCAAAAGTGATTTTCTTGCTTTCATTTGGTTTTAAATTAATTCTTTTGAACCCTTTTAATTCTTTGACAGGTCTAGTTACACTTGCTACTTCATCGTTTATATACAATTGAACAACTTCATCTCCTTCAAACTGTCCTGTATTTTTTACTTCACAACTTATCCAAATGGTTGTTTCTTCAACTTTTATTTCTAAACCAGAATATTCAAAAGTTGTGTAGCTCAAACCATGGCCGAAAGGATATAGAGGTTTAGAAGGATAATCCACATAGTCTCCCCACCAATTGCTTCTCCCTCCAGATGGCTTATGATTATAATATACAGGAATTTGTCCAGCATGGTATGGAAAAGATATAGGTAATTTTCCACCGGGCGTTTGGTTACCTATTATTATGTCTGCTACAGCGTTGCCCCCTTCTTCTCCAGGCAACCATGCTTCTAAAATAGTAGAAACATTTTCATCAGCCCATTCTAATGAATAAGGTCTTCCAGTCACTAAAACAAGGATTATAGGCGTGTTTGTTTTTTTAATTTCTCGAAGAAGGTCGAGTTGGACACCGGGAAGTTTTAAAGTCGAGCTGTCTCGTGATTCTCCTGTTGTACAATCTTTAGTTAGACCAGACTTGTCTCCTAGAACTACTATTGCTACATCAGAATTTCGCGCCAAGTCTATTGCTTCTGTAAAACGACTTTTATCATTATCATTAATTTCACAGCCTTTTGAGTAAGAAACTTCTATTCCCAAAGGGATCAATTTTTCTTTTAAGGCTTCATATATTGTGATGATAGGAAGCTCGCTTTCCGAAAATTCTATTCCTTTCATTGCCGATGTACCAAATGCATCTTGCTTTAAAGTTTCTAAATGTGTGAGATAAGTGTAATCTCCAGTTAAATTTCTGGCGCTATTGGCATTAGGACCAATAACAGCCACTTTTTTGATAGAGTTATTATCATTAATTAGAGGTAATATTCCATCGTTCTTTAATAAAACTATGGACTTCGCTGCAATTTCATAAGCTAATTTTCTATCTTCAGGTAGATCTAGATTTTCAGGTACTTTTTCTAAGTCTACAAAAGGATTTTCAAACAGTCCCATTTCAAATTTTAATCTAAGAATGTTTTTAACTGCGTCATCAAGAAATTTAATGGGTAACTTTCCAGATTCAATAGCATTTTTTAAAGGTTCTTTATAGCAATCAAAAGTGGGAAGTTCTGTATCTATTCCAGCTGTTAAAGCTTTTATTGCGGCTTCTTCTTTATCTGAGGCAACTTTATGATAATCCATTATTGAATTAACTGCAAAATAGTCTGATACAACTATTCCGTCGAAATTCCATTCCTCTCTGAGTATTTTTCTCAACAATTTTTTAGACGCTCCACAAGGAATTCCATCGAGTTCATGATAAGCATTCATTATGGATTTTGCTTTACCTTCTTTAATAGCTGCTTCAAAAGGAAGTAAAAATATCTCCTTTAGTTCCCTTTCTGCAATATGGGCTGGAGCCCAATTCATACCTCCCTCAGAAACTCCATATCCCACAAAATGTTTCAATGTTGCTACAATACCGTTTTTTACGTTTTCTGATTGTAAACCCTTAACATAAGAAACTCCCATAGATGAAACCAAATACGGATCTTCACCAAAAGTTTCTTCAGTTCTTCCCCATCTAGGATCTCTTGTTACATCAACTACAGGAGATAATCCTTGATGAATTCCTAGAGTTTTCATTTGTTCTCTTATTCTTGTGGTCATTTGTTCACAAAGTTCAGGTTGCCAAGTACTTGCAATACCAATCATTTGAGGAAAAATTGTAGCTCCTTTTGTCATATATCCATTTAAGCATTCTTCGTGAATAAAAGCTGGGATACCTAATCTTGTTTCATTAATCAAATAACTTTGAATTTTATTTACTAATTTTGCAGTTTGTTTTGGAGAAAAACCTGTTGCACCTCCAGGTCTTGTGATTTGTCCTATTCCAAAATTCAAAAGTTTAGAGGCTTTTTGAACAGAAAACTCTCCATTTTCTAATATTTCATAACTCCAATAAGAACCTAATTGGGCAATTTTTTCATCTAACGTCATTTGATTTAAAAGATCTTTTACTCTTTCTTCTATAGGCTGGTTTTGATCTTTGTAAATATTCAATATGATCCCTCCTGTTACATTTTTTGATTCTAATCAAACTATAATTAATTACAAAGTTGCATAAGCCACTCTAAATCTACGCTATCAGCAACCTTTTGTCCTCCCTTTTTGCTTAGGTGAAGATTGTCTCCTTTATCGTACTCATAATATAGTCGTTTGGGATCCTGAGGATCTCTAACGATTTTGTCAAAGTCTATATAACCATCATGCTCACTAGAGTTTCTTATCCATTCGTTAATTATATTTCTTTTCTCGTTTTCAGTTTTTGTCCAACATGATTGGTAGTTGTAAAAAGGGGTAATGGTTCCTAAAATTATTTTTGTATTGTGGCTATGTGCTTGTTCAATTAGTATTTTCAAACCTTCTATTATATCTTGAGAACTAATTTTTTCTGAAAGAGGGGCTGTACCAGTAAGTGGATGAACAATATCGTTAATACCTTCTAATACAATTACCAAATCTCCTTTATTATTTCCAAAGACATCTTTTTCAAACCTCTTTACACCAGCATCCCCAAAAAAATAGCTTGGTTCTGAATCAAAAAGTAATCTATTTCCGCTTATTCCATAGTTAATTAAAGAAACTTTTGTAGGATATTTGGAGTATAGGTTTTGAGCTAGAGGTGCAGTCCATTTAGAATCATGTGTTATTGAATCTCCAAAGCAAATTATTGTTTTTACATCGTCTTGTGTATTAACTTCAATTTGGAAAAAACCATATAAATAAGCATTTTCATGATCAGAAAGAATTTGTTGCATAAATTGATTTTGTGTTCTTTCTGAAAGCTCGAATACAGAAGTAATATGCTGATCTTTATAAAAAAATGTTCCACTTAATATAGAAGGCAAGTTGTTTGTATGTATCTCTATAACGATAAATTCGCCTTCATTAACTTTAAATTCAATCACGTCACTATAAACACACTCTTCGGGTTTCAAAAATAATTCTTGCTTGTTATTGAATGACAGAGGAATAAATGAATATGGTGCTGAATTAGATAACTGACTAGTTTTAGCTATCTTTACACATTTAAAATGAAGCGGATCTTTACCATGAAGATTAGAAAATAAAATCCTTATTTGATCTCCCCTTACATTATTTTTTGTGAATGCTCGTTGAATTTTGCCTTTTGAATCACCACAATCTAAAGAGAATTTTATTGGTAAATAGCCCCAACTTGTTATCCATTGACGAATAGTAATTACTCTCCTTTCAGTATAATAAGTTTTTATAAAAAACAAATAAAAAAATAACTTTTGTTTTAATTTTGCTATTCATTTAATTTATATTATATAATGTTTTAAAAGTTAAAACAAACATAAGTTTATCTAATAAACTAAAGATTAGAGGGTTTATAAACATTTATTTCCTTTTACAATCAATTTTGTTAGTTTTTAAAAATGTCTAATATTTATAATTACATTATAAATATATGTACTTACCACTATCTATTTTTGTTGGATTTCTTTCTACTCCTATCCATACATCCAAAGCTGAAGGATTAAATATTATATGTTGATCAGAACTAAATCTTAAGTTTTTCAAAGCATTTATATAATCAAGAATTTGAATATTTGTCGCATACCAGATTTCATCTTTATTTCCGATAGTTTTACAAAATTCTTCAATTAAGCCCCAATTATTATTTCTTTCGAATTCAAAACTATGACCCCAAACATATAAAAGAAGCATTCTTCCTTTAGAATCTAATTTGAGAAATTCATCTGTTCTTTCTAATAAATGATCATCATGGTGACAAGTGGGGTGCCATGTCAAGAAATTCTCAGGGAGGGTATAGCTTTTATGGGAATTCACCGTTCTTGAGTATTCAACACCAAGATATGGAAGCATTTTAACTATTTCCTCGTTGTAATCTCCGTAGGGATAGGACATACCTCGGATGGGATATTCAACTAGAGATTCTAGCTTCGTTTTATCTTCTTTTATTTCCTCTATGATTGTTTCTTTGGGTAAAGATGTCAAAAAAGGATGATTTAAAGTATGTATAGAAACTTCATGCTCTTCGAAAAGATTTTTTATCTCAGATGTATTCAGAAAAGGATTTGTATCGAACTTTCCTGAATTCAAATGAAAAGTTCCTTTGATTCCATATTGGTTAAAAATCTTTATCAATTTTCTATCATATATTTGGCCGTCGTCATAACTCATTGTAACTGCTTTTGTTTTGCCTTCGGGATAATAACTAAAAGATATTTTCATTTTTTAAAAATCCTCCGCTTATTTGAAAGTTATAAAATTAAATTAACCTATTAAAAGAAAAGTTTTGTTAGGGGTAGATTTTTCTCCCTTTTTCATCAGAAATCATAGTTTTTCTATAAAAGTAAGTATTAATCACATCTCTCCATTCCTTAGCTTGTTCTTTTTGTTCCAAAAGTCTAGATAATACATCATGATATCGTTTATTGTCTATAAGTTCCTCAAGTTCAATCCATAGATTTATAAGCCACTGAACATCTTCCACTCCTTCAAAATGTGTGTCATAAATATGTTGAATAAGTGTTTTGTTGTTTTTTAGTTTATAGATGTAAGAAACATGATGGAAGAAAAGTAACAATTCTTCAGGACAACTTTCTAAATGTTCAAACAATTCAAAATTTGGTTGGTGATATAGTTTAGTAAAACCTGTGCCAGATTTTAAGGTTCTATCTACACCAATGCCGAAGTGATTAGCTCTGTGATAGGTTCCCCACCTTGAATATTCATACCCATCAACGTTCGGTCCATAATGATGTCCTGGATTTACCATCCAACCTATTCCTAAAGGGGAGGTATATTTTTCGTATATTTTCCAAGAATTTTGCAACATTTGAGATAAATTTTCATGAAGTTTTAAATTATCACCAAAAGTGCATTTTATCCATTCTTTGGTAATTTGCGAACTTTCAAGTTCAGGGTCCCACGTTAGACGACCATATCCATAAAGGTTTGCTTGAGCCAAGGTGTGACCTGTCCAATTAATATTATCCCCCACATTAGAAACGCCAGCTATTCCAAAGTTTCTTGAATTGAACGGAGAACCTGATACAATTTTAGATACAGTGGTTCCTTCTCCAAAAAGATAGGTGTCAAAATCGAAAACTTCTTTCCATTGTGGAACCAAATAACAAAGATGTTTTTGCTGACCTGTGTATTCTTGAGTAATTTGAAGTTCAAGTATTTGATGGGTTTTTTTAAGACCACCAAAAAGTGGATTTACTGGTTCTCTAACTTGAAAATCCATAGGTCCATTTTTTATTTGAATAATTACGTTGTCCAAAAATTGACCGTCTAATGGCATGAAGGTTTCATAAGCCGCTTTTGCTCTATCAGTATTTTGGTCTCTCCAATCTTGGTAACAATTGTAGACAAAGGCTCTCCAGATTAGTAGTCCATTATGTGGAATCAGGGCTTTTGCAAGCATATTAGCTCCGTCTGCGTGTGTTCTATTGTATGAAAATGGCCCAGGCTGATCTTCTGAATCAGCTTTTACAAGAAAGCCCCCAAATTCAGGAACATGCTCATAAATAAAGTCGACTCTCTTTTTCCACCATTCATTCACTTCTTTATTTAGAGGATCTGCTGTTTTCAAACCGCCTATCATTATAGGACTAGCAAAATTTACACTCACAAATACTTTTATACCGTATCTTTTGAAAATATCATACAAGGTTTCTACAATATAAATTTTGTCATCTATTAATCTAGCTTCTTCCTTTCCAACATTTACATTATTTAGGACTATGGCATTTATTCCAATGGATGAAAGTAATCTTGCATAATCTCTAATTCTATCTAGGTTATCTACCAATTCATAGTTGTTATAGAAAATAGATTTTCCAGCGTATCCCCTTTCTATGTTTCCGTTTAAATTATCCCAGTGATTAATCATTCTTAGAGGGGGTTTGGGATTTTCTAAAACATATAGGTCATCAAGAAGCTTCTTTTCTTGTAGAATTCTAATTAAATAAAAAGATCCATATAGTAATCCATTATCAGATTTGGCTGTTACTATTATAAATTTTTTGTTACCATCGTTTATAGTCTTTATTAAAAATCCTTCTTCATTTATAGCTATAGTTTCCTCATTTGTTATGTATGAATCGACCAAATTATTTTTTCCAATTTTAGATATAACTATAAATTTATTGGAGTCAGTGTAATCATTAATAAGAGGACTTATGCCCAAGATTTTATTTATGGAATAATAAATTTCATCTTTTATTGAGTCAATTATATGGTTGTTTTCATTAATCACTATGTTCTTAAAATAATCGGTGTATTGACTTGATATCAATGAATCTTTAATATGTCCGTAGTTTAACCAACATTGGTAATCTGTTTCATTGGAATAAGGTACCATTCAATCCCTCCTTTTATACACCTGAGTAAGCCATAAAACCTCCATCAATTGGTATAACGGTACCAGTTACAAAACCAGAAGCGTTTTCGTCACATAACCAAAGAACCGTACCTAAAAGATCTTCTGGGACGCCTAATCTTCCTAAAGGTGTGTGATCGATTATTTTTTTATATCGTTCAGTAGGAGTTCCATCTTCGTGAATAAGTAAGTTTCTATTTTGTTCTGTTAGAAAAAAACCCGGAGCGATCGCATTAACTCTAATTCCAACTTTTGCAAAATGTACTGCTAACCAATAGGTGAAGTTGCTAACAGCAGCTTTTGCAGCACTGTAGGCAGGAACTTTTGTCATTGGAGAAAATGCACTCATGGAAGAAATGTTGATTATAGTAGTGTTTTCGTGTTTTACCATTTCTTTTAAAAATACTTGGGAAACAATAAATGTACCTAAAAAATTGAGATTAAAAACAAATTCGAATCCCTCTGTTTCTAAATCAAAAAACGTAATTAATTCACGGTTTTCTTTTTGAAGATCAGATAACTCAAAAATCTCTTTTGTAGTTGTCCCTTTTGGATGATTTCCTCCCGCTCCGTTTATTAAAATATCACATCTACCGTACTTTTCTATTACTTTTTCTTTTGCTGATTGTACTTCTTCTTTATTTAGTACGTCACATTTTACTGCTATAGCATTGCCTCCTGTGTTCAATATTTCCTCGGCAACGAATCTAGCTTTATCCAAAGAAATATCAAGTATTGCTATTTTCACTCCTTCTTTTGCTAAACCTTTTGCTATTGAACCACAGAGTATTCCACCACCACCTGTTATTACAGCTATCTTTCCTTCCAAGTTTGATTTCAAAGTAATCATCCTTTCTTTATTTTATCTAAAGATTCCCAAATTCCAAATAAATAGCTAACACCCAAGGCCCTATCAAATAAACCGTAACCTGGTCTTGCTTTTTCATTCCATATGAGCCTGCCATGATCAGGTCTTAAATATCCTTTAAAATCTGTTTCATGCAAAGCTTTCATTATTTCAAAAATATCTAATGAACCTTCTTTTGAGAAATGAGAAACTTCATGAAATTTTTTCTCTCCCGTTATTTTTATATTTCTAACATGTACAAAAGAGATCTTACTCTGTTTTCCAAATTGTCTTATTATATCAGTCACACTATTTTTGGGATTTGAGGCTAATGAACCACTACATATCGCTAAAGTATTTGAAGGACTATCAACTATGTTTATAATCTTTTCAAGCTGTTCTTTTGAACTGACGATCCTTGGTAATCCAAAAATTGGCCAAGGAGGATCATCGGGATGAATAGCCATTTTAATACCGACTTTTTCGCAAACAGGAATAATACTTTTGAGAAAATATTCTAAATTATGAAAAAGTTTATCTTCATCTATGTCTGAAAAAATTTCAAAAAGTTGCTGTAAATTTTTCAGTTTTTCTGGTTCCCAACCTGGTAATGAAAAACCTTTCGAACCACTTTCAACCTCTTGGATGAGTTGTTGGGGAGAAATATTCTTGATTTTATCATGATCATAGGCCATAGAGTAAGATCCATCAGAAAGTTGGTAGTAAAGGTCTGTTCTTACCCAATCAAAAATAGGCATGAAGTTATAACATATTACTTTAATCCCTATCTTACTTAAATTTTCAATAGTTTTAATATAATTTTCAATGTAATAATCTCTTGAAGGAAGTCCAGCTTTTATGTCTTCATGAACGTTTACACTTTCAATTACTTCTAAAGCTAATCCTTCATTGTTTACTTGGTTCTTAATTTTTTCAATTTTTTCTATAGGCCATATTTCCCCAACTGGGATTTCATTCAAAGTACCAACAATTCCGGATATTATTGGTATTTGTTTTATTTGGGATAGTGAAACACTGTCATCTTTTTCACCAAACCATCTGAGTATAAAATTCACGTTTTTTCCTCCTGTTTTTCATAGTTAGTTACCAAAAAATGGCCTGCAATGTATATGTCAAAAAATATAGTAAGATATGCAGGCCAATCTTTAAATCAGAAAGTTAAAAGAAAAGCTATATAAATTTTTATTTCTCTAATTTAATATTTCCAAAGTTCACTGTGCTCTGATAATTATTACCAGTTGGATCATTCCAGGTTAGTATTCCTACCCTTCTTCCAGCTGCACTAGCATCGTTAACTTGGACGTCAAAGCCTATAACTTCTCCTCCAGATGGTGTAATTGTTTTCCAAGAAATAGCAGCTTCAATTATGTATCCTCCATCTATTACTTTAGCTGATGTTTTAAAGTTTGCAGCAGATGCACCTGTACCAAAGGACTGTTCATTAACGTAGTTAACTCTATATTGTGCATCATCCAATTCGTAGAATCCTGTTTTGTTGTTATTTTCGTCGATGAAAAATTCTACTGAATCTTGTTCCCATGGATCTGAGTGATTTTTATTTAAAACTGAATCAGTTACTGTAGCAAGAATGTAAAGTGCCTTTTCATCCCATAAGACTTTGAAATCTGCTTTAGCATTTTGAAGACTTCCAGAGACAACTGTGTGGGTTGAATAGGTTTCTGCTATTTTCCACATTTCATCTATTTCCCCGTCAATAATTGGTGTTCCATATTTTGCAGTTCCTACAGCAGCAGCTTCTAAAACAAGTGTCCCATAATTTGCTGTGATTTCTTTTTGTTGGTTTGTAGTGTCGCTCCAACTGTACATTTTCTTGCCATCTATTACCGCAATATCAAAACCTATGGATGAACCTTTTTCAAATTTTTGTGGGAGAGTAATTGAGCATTCAAAAGCATATTTTTTATATCCAGGGCTGACAAAATGCTTAATTTCGATTTCATCTGGTTTATTTGTTTCAACTGTCCAATCAGTTCTAATAATCACCCAAACATCGTCATCTTGTAAGTAAGGAGTTTTGGCGTTGTTAGGATCAATGAAAATTGCTACTCCATCTTCTGGATCCTTCGTTTCATCTCTTACATCTCCATAAATAAACAAGGTGCCTTCATCCCATATTATTCTTGCATTGAATCTTTCATTCCCTTGATCATCGAAAATTTGTACAGGTATTGAAAATAAATAAGAATCATCCAACATGCCGAAAGGTATTGCAGTACCTTGGGCTATGGAACTTTTTTTCGGAAGAATAGGCAGTACTGTTGGTTCTACTATTCCCCAATAAGAGTATTTTGCTTGATAGTCTTTGTCAAATAGTAATGGCCAATCATTTCTTGTCTGGTTTTTCCAGGAATAATCATCTTTTAGGCCCCAGAAAGTAACACTAGTTATAGCGTCATCATACTTTTTTAGAAGTGTAAATAGTTCTTTGTACACATATCCTTGTTCTACGAGAGATTCATAAGGAGGAGCGTCATAGTTAGAAGATTGATCTTTATAAATACTCATATCTAATTCTGTTACATGAATTTCTATACCTGGAATTGAACTGAACAACTGAATAGCTTCTTCGACCTGACGCAAATCTGTTCCCACGCCTATATGCATTTGCATCCCAATACCATCAATAGGGATTCCTCTTGCTTTAAAATCAGAAACGAGATTGTAAATAAAATCTCTCTTTTTTGGTTCATAAGTGTTGTAGTCATTATAAAATAATTTTGCATTAGGATCAGCTTCATGTGCGAACTTGAAAGCATATTCAATATATTCAGGTCCTATAATATCGTACCATAATGATCTTCTTAATCCATCAGGTTGATTTGGATCAATTGCTTCATTTACGACATCCCAAGCTTGAATTTTTCCTGAAAAATGACCAACTACGTCTTTTATATATTTTTCCATTCGCTTTAAAAGGACTTCTCGTGAAACCAAGTTTCCATAGCTATCTTTGAAAAACCAATCTGGAGTCTGATTGTGCCATAACAGTGTATGTCCTCTTACATCAAAATTTTTTGATTGTGCAAAGTTGATGTATTCATCGGCAACAGAGAATTTATAGGTGTTCAAATCAACCAAAAGACTTTCCGGCTTCATTTCGTTTTCTGCGGTAATACTGTTAAAGTGTTTTTCAACCATTTTCATTTCAAGTGGATTAGACAACACTTTGTAAGGAATAGCTGCACCTATTTTAAAGTTACTCCCGTAAACTTCATGTAAGTTTGGTATTTCCCATTCTGGTTCAAATAAAGGAATAGTCTTGTCAATTAGTACAAAATCATCAATATAAAAAGCTAATGCATTATTTGGTGATTCAACATAAAAAAGAAGTTCTTCAATTTGTTCTCCCAATTTTACTGTATAAGATCCACCAATTTTTGTCCATTTATTGGAAGGTATAGTTTTTTGCCATGCAATTGTATCATAACTAGTTTGAGTATCTGAAGCATACTTTCTTTGCATGGTTAAAGTTACTTGCTGATCCTGACCGGTTTCTTGGTATACCCAAACCTCTAATTCGTAGCTTTTACCTGGGTTTAATATATCTTTAAGGTCAATTTGAGCTCCATGCCAATTGCTTTGCCTCCCACTAACATATAGTGAGTATTTTCCACTGTGTGCTACTTTATCAGTTGAAGTTATAGAAACTGGATCGCCTCTAGATTGCCAGTTTTCAGTTCCTTTTTCAAAAGTTGTTTTCAATATAATATCTGTCCTTGGAACCTTGTTAACTCCGAAAACTTTAAAATTATCTAAGTAATAGGTAAAATCGGCTTTTAAAGGAGTTATTATTAACAAAGAGAAATTATTGACTGGTTCTTTGAGATCAAATTTGAAGGTTCCTGTTATTTCTTTCCAAAAATTTGGAACTACGACCTTTTCAGATATGTTTACAAAACGTTCCCCTGAAGCATCATTTATATAAGCAACAATTCTAAAGAGTTGCGGAGAATTAGAGGTTTGATAGACAGGAACACTAATCGTAAATTCGGATCCATTAAATACTTCCCAATCACTTGTAAAATCTATCTCAGGACCTTCCCAACCTGATTTTCTGTTTTCTATCTTTAATGAGTAGTTACCTTCAAACGTGAAGTCTTGAGATATGTTGAGTAAAATGTTTTCTCCTCGAGGATTAACTTTTACATCAGAATTTTCAAAATCAATAAGAAATTCATAATCTAATGGGGAGATAACTTTATCTCCGGTTTGGACGGATAAACCAGTAGAAAAACCAATTGTCAGTAGTCCTAAACCAATTAACAA
>Ga0134101_1001782_pt1 | contig 15110 bp, 14 predicted proteins | sample 12_3_2metaG_FD_94446 | JGI IMG/M metagenome (GOLD analysis project Ga0134101, IMG submission 94446) | Switchgrass degrading microbial communities from high solid loading bioreactors in New Hampshire, USA - 12_48_3.3_201_A2 metaG | ecosystem: Engineered > Bioreactor > Semi-continuous > Anaerobic...
CCTTTAAGGGGTAACCCCGTCATATCGGGCAATTGCGGTTGTTCGCGCGTTTAAGACAGCCCCAATTAAACATTATTAAACTGAAATATTACTCAAGCTTTATTACGTTGTCGAACACAGTCTCGATTTGAGCCGAAATTCTGAAATTCTTATGGTAGTTGCCGAAAATCCATTTTTTATATTTGCACTTCTGACGAATACATTCAAGATATACATTGAGCGAATTTAAGTCGTAATCCTTGCCCTCAAGGTATCTCCTGAAAGACGTGGGCGCCTCGTGCGTTATAATATAATCCACCTTCCAGTCGTTTTCAACGAGGTTGGATATGCCTTCCTTCATTTCTTCCTCCGACGGAAGCTCTTCTTTCCACCATGACCTATTGGGAATACGCATATCAGAATCTGTGCTTTCGCCGCCGCCGAAAGTGAATATCTTTTTGCCGTCGATGGTATAGACTTGTCCGCGCATAAGGTGAATAAGATTGCCTGAAATTACATGCACCTTACCGCCGTTCCACATCGTTACCGGATATTTGTAAAGCAAATCAAAATTCTCGTGTGCGCCGTCAATAAACAGTATGTCGTGTTTGGATTTTCCGAGCTTTTTAAGGCTGCGCAGCTCGTCCTTTCCGCCAGTCCATATAAGACCAAAATCACCGCAGACTATTATATGGTCGTTCTTTTTTATCCGCCCGTATTTGCGGCCGGTAAAATCCTTTATGTCACCATGGACATCACCGGTAACAAAAAACAAGTGCAATCCCCCGATTCCGGCGCATATTACGCCAAAGACTTAAAATAAAGCATTTAAGGCAGTATGTAATTCTGCGTGCCGACGATTTTGCCGCCCTTTAAGAAAACACGAGGAACGCGTTTCCCGATAAGGCAGGCCGTTTCATAGTTGATTGTCCCCATAAAATCAGCTAATTCCTCCATCGTCACGCAGTTGTCTCCGTCCCTGCCGATAACCGTCACAATCTTGTTTTCGGCGGCTTCAGGAATATCAGTAACGTCAGCCATACATTGGTCCATGCAGACGCGCCCTATGATACGCGCGCGCTTGCCGGCTATAAGAACATCTGCCTTGTTTGATAGGCTGCGGGCAAACCCATCGGCATATCCTACCGGAAGCGTTGCCACACGTTTTTTGCCGTCGGTTACATATTTCATGCCGTAGCTTACCGCTGTACCGCTCTCAAGGGTTTTCACCTGCGACACAATCGTTTTAAGTGACATTACCGGTTTTAATTCAATTGGCAGGGGCATCCCCTCAGCAGGCGTCATACCATATAGTATTATCCCTGGGCGCACCATATCAAGCTGCATTTGCGGGAAATTGAGAAGCCCCGCGCTGTTGCAGCAATGGCGCAAACGGAATTTAAGTCCTCTGTCGCCAAGCTTTTGTATAATGTCAGTAAACCGTTCGAACTGGATTTTTGTAAAATCCTTTTCAGGCTCGTCGGATACCGCAAAGTGGGTAAATATGCCCTCAAGGTCAAGAGCGGGCAGATTTGAAACCTCCATTATCTCATCAATGCTGCCGGCATTTTTTACAGGGTCGTGATAAAGAAATCCTATACGGCTCATGCCTGTATCAATCTTTATATGAACTTTCAGCGTACCGCCCGCGCTCTGAGCCGCCTTTGAAAGCTCCTTTGCGTACTGCAAACTTAATACTGTCTGGGTTATGCCTTTTGCAATCATCTCGCCGGCGTATTCGGCGGGGGTGTAGCCAAGTATCAGTATCGGTTTTTTGATGCCGCTGCCCCTGAGCTGCAAGGCCTCCTCCATATTGGAAACGCCGAAATAATCCGCTCCGAGTGCCTCAAATTCCCCGGCTACAAACGGCGCGCCATGCCCATAGGCGTCGGCCTTGACTATGGCCATCAACTTGCAGTCTTTATGTATGTAGTTCCGTATGGCATGATAGTTGTGCGCTAAACAGTCGGCGTCAACCTCAGCCCAAGTTCTTTTAAGAAAGCAGGACAATTAAATTACCTCCGGTAGTCAAAAAAATTAGCAAGTCAAAACAGTACAATACCGTTTGGCTCTGTGCAAGTATCTATATATCCAAAATTAACAAAAGTACATATTTATAATTATATTACTTGGGACCTAAAAATCAACTCAAAACGGTTAAAATTAAAAATTGGATTTGGGGTCTCGTGCTTGCCAGTTACACGCGTTTTCGTATATAATTGAAATCTATACAGGACAATTATCTGAAAAGGCGGTAAAAACAGTGGGTGTCATAATTCATAAGAACAACCGAATAGATTCACTAGACGCTATAAGGGGCGTCGCCATCCTCGCAATGGTATTTTATCACGCGCTCTACGACATTGACGATATCTTCGGGTATCATATCCCGATACTTGACACCCTGCTGTTCGAAATAGTGCGCCAGCCGTTCACCTGGGCGTTCATCCTCCTTGCGGGCATATCCTCAAGGTTTTCCCACAACAATATAAAGCGCGGCTTAAGGGTACTGTTTTTCGGCCTTGTTGTTACCGCGGTGACGGTTATATTTATACCGAGCCAGTCAATTTACTTCGGTATCCTGCATTTTATGGGCATTGCGATATTGCTTTTTGAGCTGATAAAGCCGGCATGCGACCGTATTCCGCGCAAAGTCGCCTTTGTTATCTGGTCATTTTTGTTTGCCATAACCTTTACAATGCCTGAATCCCATGTCATCGGGTTCCCCGGCATTATCGGCATAGCACTTCCGGAATTTTTGCAGAACACGCCCCATCTCTATGCGCTCGGTTTTCCTGACGCCAACTTCTTTTCAGCGGATTATTTCCCGATGATACCGTGGTTTTTTATGTTCCTCATAGGAACGGTTATCGGCGTTCCTATAAAAAACCGCCGCCTCCCCGAAAAGTTCTATACCGTCCGCGTGCCTTTCCTCGCAGCGGCGGGGCGCAATACGCTGCTCATCTACGTTCTGCATCAGCCCATTATTTACGGCCTGCTTTACGTTATTTTCAATGTATTTTTTAAGTAACCTGCATGCTGTTTGACATATGCGATAGAATATTTATATAGGATATTTTTGCAAAAGATTTGTTTTTGTCTGTATGGAGGCCTTTTTAATGCGCAGGATTTTTGATTTTCACTCCCACGCCTATCCTGAAAAAGTTGCGATAAAATCTGTTGACTTTCTCAATAATTATTACAAGGTCAACTGTCAAGGCAGCGGCACAATGGACGACCTTTTGGATTCGGCACGAAGCGGAGGGGTCGGATATTTGCTGGTGCATGCGGTGGCCACAAAGCCGACGCAAGTCGAAAACGTAAACAACTGGATAGCGGCGCACCTATCAGAAAACATCTTCGGGTTCGGAACGATTCATCCCGCATATGAAGGCGGGATTTTAAAGGAACTGGACCGTATCCGTTCCCTCGGTCTGCGCGGTCTTAAACTCCATCCTGATTTTCAGGGCTATTATGTGGACGACCCGTCCATGGATATCATCTATAAAGCCATTGAAGGCAAAATGCCCGTTCTGATACATACCGGCGACAAAAACACCGATTTTACGTCACCGAGGCGGCTCGCAAACGTACTCGACCGGTATCCAAACCTGACTGTTATATCCGCTCATCTCGGCGGCTACTCTGAATGGGACGAGGCAGAGAAATATATAATCGGGAGAAACTGCTATATCGACACGTCCAGCTCTATATGGGCGCTGCCGAAAGAAAGGGCAGTCAATATTATAAGAAAACACGGCGTCGATAAGGTTTTGTTTGGCACCGATTACCCGCTTACCAGACACAAGGATGAGCTTGAACGGTTTTTAAGTTTAGGGCTTACTGAAGAGGAAAACAACAAGATATTATTTGAAAATGCGAAAAGGCTTCTCGGCCTTGATATCTGAAAAAGATAGACAAAAGGGCTGCCGCAATGCGGCAGCCTTTTTTGTTTTGTACTACGTATGCCCCAATGGGTATTATCATGCGAAAGAAAGCCAAATGGCGATTATCTATTCTCTCAAGCCAAACGGCAAACATTTTGAAGCTCAAGAACCTACCTATATTTTTGCAGAAAATCATACCTTATCTATAAAAAATGATATAATAATGGGTAATTATTATACATGCAGGTTCTTTACCGGAGGGTCTTATGCGCAGAGTTGTTTTTCTTGTTGATATGAATGCTTTTTATATCAGCTGTGAGCAGATGCGCCACCCTGAAATCCGCTCAAAGCCTGCCGCTGTAGCCGGTGACCCCAAAAAACGCAGCGGAATCATTCTTACGGCAAATTATGAGGCGCGGGCATATGGGGTTAAAACCACAATGACAATCGGGGAAGCCCGAAAACGCTGCCCCGACATCATTTTGCTGAAACCCGACCACCATTTCTACAGCGAAGTGTCTTCCCGCGTTATGGATATCTTAAGCTCCTATACTCCGGTCCTACAGCAAAACAGTATCGATGAGGCTTGGCTCGACATGACCGGCAGCGACAGGTTATTCGGCGAGCCTTCCGCCGCAGCAAAGAAAATAATGGACGAGATCCTCTCTAAACTCGGTCTTTGGTGCTCGATAGGCATATCGGAGAACAAATTTTTGGCAAAGATGGCGTCCGATATGAAAAAACCGCTCGGTATCACCGAGCTTTGGCAAAGTGAAATCAAAGAAAAACTTTGGCCGCTTCCCGTCAGCGCAATGTACGGCGTCGGGGCCAAAACTGCCTCGAAACTGAACTCTCTCGGATTATATACAATAGGTGACATGGCCACTTACGGCAAAGATATACTGCCGAGAAACTTTGGAAAATACGGCAGAGAGCTTTTCGCGCTTGCAAACGGCGAGGACAACGACCCGGTGACTCCCATCGTCCGGAATTCAATGAAATCAATAGGACGCTCAACAACCATGCCGCGGGACATCACGGACATAGAAGAAGCCCGCAGCGTTATCCTCGCGCTGTCAGAAGAGGTTGGGGCAGACGCTCGGCGCCATAACAAAAAAGGCACTACTGTTCAGTTGACCCTCAAGTATTCCGATTTTACTTGTATAACGCGCCAATCCCAAGTCCCGGGGACATATCTTACTAAGGAAATAAGCAATGCGGCTGCAGCCCTGCTTGAAAAAAACTGGACCGGACGCCCCGTACGTCTTATCGGCGTTTCAATAAGCGGATTCGGAGGCGACATGCCGGAACAGCTCTCATTCTTTTCTGACACCATCTCCGCTGACGCGAAAGAAGAAAAACTTGAAAAGACTATCGACACCTTGCGTGAACGGTTCGGCTACAACACTGTAAAGCGTGCGTCGCTGCTCGAGAATAAAAAGGAAAACAAAAATAAAATGCTGCCTTAAAACAAAAGACAGCACATCAAAACCAGCAATAATTCTTTTATAAACACACCGGCAATCAGCTACGGATACCCCCGCTTTACTCCGCCGCTGATTGTATTGTCAAGTTAAGTGCACCCGGGTCGTTTTTTAAGTCGATGATCTTCATTTCTTTTCTGTCAAATACTTTAACGACAGGACGAAGCGCGCAATCGGAGTAATTGAATTTTACATAACCCTTGTTGCCGTTGCTCAGCATTATTTTTGTTCCCACCGGAAAAGCCGCCACTTTTCTGGTAAACACCTTTACGATATCCGGGTCAAAAAGTATGCCGCCATTAGCCATGATATACTCAAAGGCCTCATAAGGCATTACTGCGGGGCGATAGGGCCTGTTTGAAATTAAGGCGTCGTAAACATCTGCTATCGCGATAATTCTTGCAAAAAGGCTGATTTGGTCACCTTTCAGGTGCCCCGGATAGCCAGTTCCGTTCCATCTTTCGTGATGATGTAATACTCCCTGCCTAATTCTTGCATGAATTCCTCGTTTCTCGCTTAACATAGAAAAACCGGTTACAGGATGATTTTTTATCGCGTTGATTTCCTCTTCTGAAAGGCTGTTGCTGCTCTCGAGGAGTTCCTGGTCGTAATTATTAAGTCCGATATCGCAGAATGCAGCACATATGCCGAGCATCCTTAATTCCTGCTTTTTCATATTCAGGCCGGTTCCAATTATCATGGCGATCGTCGTCATATTGATCGTATGATAGTATCTATAATCTTTCTCGGTTTTAAATTCATAAATATCATAAATCGGTTTTGCGCAGAAAAATATCTCATCGGCTATATGCTGCACGGCAGCTACGGCCTCATCAACAACATTGTCGGTTTCACCCCAATTTGACGCGGCCTTTAAATACATAGTCCGGATATTCTTGACCGCATTCATCCTGGTTTCGGGTTTAACCACCGGCGTTATTTTAATATCATCAGTCAATTCATCTTCAATGTACAGCCCATTTATCCCAATTTTGTGAAGCCTGTCAATATATGTCCTATGCAGCGGCTGTCCCCGTCTTAACAGCAGGAATCCATTAGTATCAAAAATATCTTGGCCCAGAAGCATGCCTTCCTTTATTTTCGATACATTGATATATCTCATGTTTGGTTACCTCTGTGATGATGAATAGATTGTAATGTCAGTGAGATAAATTGAAATGTAATAAAATGTCTATTCAATTTTTACTTAAGTAATATTCAGACGCATATTGTATAAGCCGCCTTTTTTAGGTCGGCACATTCGCTGCATATATGACAATTATTTATACAGCAAGGCAATTTCTGACGTTATTTTTCGTTCTGAATATTTAAAAAAGTGTAAAAAGCGACGGCTATTAAGATAATAAAAATTACCTTAAAAAGCCGCTTAAATTTCACTTCTGCCTTCAAGTGCCTTTAATAGGGTCACCTCATCTGCATATTCAAGTTCACCGCCCGCGGGCAGCCCATATGCTATACGGGTTACCTTTACCCCAAGCGGTTTTACAAGACGTGATACATACATGGCGGTAGCTTCGCCTTCAACGTCCGGATTTGTGGCCATAATAATCTCTTTTACCCCGCCGTTTTTGATACGGGCGAGCAATTCCTTGATTTTAAGCTGTTCCGGACCGATTCCGTCCATTGGCGAGATAACGCCGTGCAAAACATGATATAACCCGTTGTAATCACGTGTGCGTTCGAACGCCACGACATCGCGCGGGTCCTCTACAACACAGATTATTGAACTGTCCCGAGAGGGGTTTGAGCAAATACCGCAGACCTCTGCGTCGGTCAGATTCTGGCATATTTTGCAGCAGTGCATACTCTTTTTCGCTTCTACAATAGCGCGGGCAAATTGGTCCGCCTGCTCCTGCGTGCCATTGAGAATGAAAAATGCCAGTCGCTGCGCTGTTTTATGCCCGATTCCGGGGAGGCGCTCAAACTGCTCAATAAGCTTTAGTAATGGTGCCGCGTAGTATGCCATACTCGCTCCTTAAAACAGCCCGGGCAAGTTTAGCCCCTGTGTTACCTTTGACATTTCTTTTTCAGATTCTTCATCAACCTTGCGGATAGCCTCGTTGACCGCAGCGGCAATCGTATCCTGCAGCATTTCGATGTCATCAGGATCTACAATTTCAGGTTTTAATTCGATAGCTTTGATTTCCCGCTTGCCGGTAATGGTGACCTTGACCATGCCGCCGCCGGAAGTTACATCAAAAGTCTTTTGCTCAAGCTCTTGCTGAATTCGAGCCATTTCTTCCTGCATTTTCTGCGCCCGTTTTATCATGCTGTTCATGTTTGAAACGCCGCCGCCATATCCCTGCGGTAATCTTGCTTTCATACAAAAACCTCCAAAACCTAAGCTGATATTATTACTGATTTATTTTTCCTTAACCTCAATGCCGGCCTTGCTTGCGTTTTCAATAATCTCGTCAAGCCCGTCCGGTTTCTGCCTCTTTGCAGTCTCAAGTCCCTTTTTAAAGATACCCACTTTATATGGTTTGCCGGTAATACGCCTTATTGTATCGACGAGGGGCCGCTGGTGCTCCTGACTTCTGATAAGTCCCGCGAAAAGCGTGTTGTTCGGGTCGATGAGCACAAATCCGCCCCTTATAATCGCCGAGGACTCCCTCAAAACGCCAAACAACGGCGGGTCGCTCTTTTTCAGCTCCTCCAAAATCTCTGCCCAGCAGTCAAGAGGAACGTCTGCGCTTGAATCCGTCGACGGCAGCCCTTCCCTTGGCGGGAGGCCGCCCAAAGGTTCTTGTTTTGGTCGGCCGCTTTCAGCCTTCTCAATCTTCGGCTGCGGCGTTTCCGCCGGAATCTCTTTCGGCGCGTCCTGAACTGGCGGCGCGGCAGATTGTGCAGCTGATGGTGCAGCGGGCGCCGCAGTGAAATTACCGGATTTGAGCTTTTCTTCAAGCGCCTCAATCCTGCGCAGAAGCGCGGCCTTTGAGGTGTCAAGCTCCGGATTGCAAAGCCGGAGCAAGCATGTTTCAATATATACCCTGCCGGATGAGCTGCGTTTGAGCAGTTCAAGCGTCGACTGCAGCGTGTCAAGGGCATGCAGAATGGCTTCAAGTGAAAATCCGTCTGCTGTCTTCTGCAGTCTTTCGCGCTCATCGGTACGGCAGTTTATCACTTCAAACGGGTCCTTGACTGATTTGACAATCATAAGGTCTCTAAAATGAGCAATCAGCTCTTCACAGAGCCTTTCCATATCCTTAGCATAGGCATAAAGCCTGTCAATAACACTAAGAGCCGCGGCGCTGTCTCGGTTTTTCACAGCGCCGGACAGCTCAAAAAGGTATTCCCGGGAAGTCAGCCCGGCTGTCTGCGCTACCCTTTCCTCGTCAACCGTACCGCCGATACCGGCGCACTGGTCGAGCAAAGACAGCGCATTTCTAAGGGCGCCGTCAGAAATCTTCGCAATCATCTCAGCGGCGGCGGGAGTGAGGTCTATTTTCTCCTGCTGCGCCACATATTGAAGCCTTGCGACGATATCCGGTATCGGAATCCTCCGGAAATCAAAGCGCTGACATCTCGACATTATTGTTGCCGGAATCTTATTAACCTCAGTTGTCGCAAGAATAAAAATAACATAGGCGGGCGGCTCCTCAAGCGTTTTCAGCAGGGCGTTGAACGCGCCTGTTGAAAGCATATGCGCCTCGTCTATGATATAAACACGGTATTTTGAGCTGGCAGGTGTGTAAACCGTCTCCTCCCTTAGCTCACGGATATTGTCGACGCCGTTGTTGCTCGCAGCGTCAATTTCTACAACGTCCAAAAGGCTGCCAGCATCAATGCCGCGGCAGTTTTCACATTCATTGCAGGGGTCGCCGTCGTGAGGGTTAAGGCAATTTACAGCCTTCGCGAATATTTTTGCGCAGGTAGTCTTACCGGTCCCCCTCGAGCCGGTAAAAATGTAGGCGTGGGCAATCCTGCCCGCCGCAATTTCATATTTGAGCGTCGCTGTAATATTTGGCTGCCCCGCAACGTCCTCAAACACGCGAGGCCGCCATTTGCGGTAAAGCGCCTGATACGTAAGACAGACCCCCAAATAGTAAAATAGTGATAATGCTCCCGAACATGCAGGCAAAGACAAATCCCGCGGCGCCCGGCGAAATCCGCTTAATGCTGCTCGGTTCCCCGCCTGACATGGTTCACGGCACGCCGCCGCACGGGCTGCCCTCACCTGCATGTTCCGGCGCACTATCACGCCGACCCAATACATTATAATACATCACAACGGATAAGGCAACCGAAATTTTTATCCTGACACGCAAATTTACATAGAAGTCAAAGCCTTTTTAACTAAAATTTAAAAAAATGCTTGCAAAAATTCCGATTTTAATATATCCTTTCATTATAGCCGCTTATTTGGAATATATTGGTATCATATGCTTTAATATAAATCTACAACGGAGGAATTAATTTGGGCATAGATTGCTGCCCTTGCAGCAAAAAGAAATGTCCGCGCCGCGGTGACTGCGCCGCATGCAGGGAACATCACAAAACTTCCAGATACCTTCCCGCCTGCGAAAGAAATACACTATTTGAACAAAAAAAGAAAGCGCGATAAATAAAAAAGGAGAGTAAACAGATGGGGCTCAAAGTTGAAAATGCTTCAAAACGGTTCGGCGGAAAAACCGTAGTGGACAACCTTTCCTTTGAACTCGACAAGCCCGGCGTTTTTGGGCTGTTGGGAACAAACGGCGCCGGAAAAACCACTACAATCCGCATGATTCTGGGCATTCTTGAAAAAGACAGCGGAAACATTACTTGGAACGGCAAGCCTGTAAAACGCGAGGATGTGCGCTTTGGATATCTGCCGGAAGAGCGCGGGCTTTACCCTCAGATTAAAGTGCGCGACCAGTTGCTTTATTTTGCTAAACTGCGTGGGCTGAGCCGCGAGAAAGCCCTTAAAAACATTGACTATTGGATGAAAAGGCTCAATGTCACCAAATACTATGATATGCGCGCCGAGCAGCTTTCAAAGGGCAATCAGCAAAAGATTCAGCTTATACTTTCCATACTGCATGACCCGGACCTTGTGGTGCTCGACGAGCCTTTAAGCGGCCTTGACCCTGTCAACGCCGACCTGTTTAAATCGGTAATACTTGAGCTTGTGGAAAAAGGAAAGTATATCGTAATGTCAAGCCACCAGATGACATCAGTCGAGGAATATTGCCGTGACATTCTGCTGCTCGTCGACGGCAAAACCGTTCTGTCCGGCAATCTGCGTGAGATCAAGCACAGCTATGGGCGCAACAACCTTTTTATCGGCTGTGATTACGATATTATTCCAAAGGCTACAGAATTGGGCATGACACTTGTCAACCGCACCGCCTCTGGTTTTGAACTGCATATCAAATCAGAAGAAAGCGCTTATTCGCTGCTCAAGTATCTGCTTGACCAAGGCGTCGCCATTGATAAATTTGAAATCCGCGAACCTACGCTGCATGAAATATTTGTGGAAAAGGCGGGTGAACGCAAATGAAGCGCATTTTAACCGTTCTGGGCTTTACATTTCGGGAACAGGCACGCAAAAAGTCCTTTATAATCAGCACCGTTATTACTTATCTTCTAATTATTCTCGTCATGTGCATTCCGAACATCGTAAACGCATTTTCTAATTCATCAGATAGCGGCAGCACATCAGGCGAAAAAAAGGGCATTGAAAAAAGGGACGTTTATGTTATCGACGTCGGAGGCGTATTTTCTGGCAGCACCGACATCTTGTCATCCGCCTCGGACAAGCTCAATTTCATATTCAAAGAGCCATCGGAAAAATCCGCTCTCATAAACAAGATAAAAGATAACGGCGATTTGAGCCTCATTGAGCTTACTTTAAACAACGGCGTCCCATCGTTTAACCTTTATGTGAAAAGTGTAATGAGCAACGCATCAAGCGGCGACGAATTGGTCTCGGTTGTCCGCAGAGCGTATAATACTAAGGTGTTAAAGGAAGCAGGAGTGGCGTCCCAGGTTACTGATAAGGTTGCCGCAGATATAAGCTATTCAAGTATTCCCGTCGGGAAAGGCACTATAGGCGGCATGTTCGGCAGCTTTGCCGTAACAATTTTGCTGTTCTTCGCCATATATATGTTTGGATACTGGGTTGCCATGTCGATAGCGTCGGAAAAGACTTCCCGCGTCATGGAAGTCCTCATTACCTCAACAAAGCCGTCCCATATCGTCATCGGAAAGAGCCTCGGCATGGGACTGCTCGGGCTGTGCGATATGCTGGGCCTTATTATTGTCGCCGCCATCGGATACTTCTTTGTCTACCCAAAGGATTTTGCGCTCGGCGGCATGTCCATAAACCTCGGCTTTTCACCTATGGCTGTAATTATGATGATCGTTTACTTCATCTTCGGATTTGCCCTTTACGCGATGTTTAACGCTGTATGCGGAGCTACTGTCAGCAAAGCCGAGGACATACAGCAGGCGGTTATGCCTATCTCCATAATCTCCATCGCGTCGTTCTATTTTGCCTATATGACGTCAATGTCGCCGGAAAGCCCCGCCGCAATAGCAGCCTCTCTCATTCCGTTCAGTGCGCCGTTTTCAATGCCATCGAGAATGGTTTCCGCCAATGTTCCGGCGTGGCAGATTATACTTTCCCTGCTCCTTCTTGCCGCATCTGCTGTTTTAATGTGCTGGATTTCAATAAAACTCTACTCCTCTGCGGTTCTTCACTACGGCAAGAGGCTTAAGATATCAGAACTTGTCCGCATGTCAAAGTCTAAATAAACTGCAAATGAATAAGTCTTAAGCGTACTGGATATAATTTTATTAACGTCTATTAGGGAGTTGGGGACATGAAAGCATTTATTGATCGGGACGGCTGCATTGCCTGCGGGCTTTGCGTCGAAACCTGTCCTGATGTATTCAGATTCGCTGACGACGGTTTCGCGGAGGTTTATGTCGACGACGTGCCGGCAGGCCAAGAGGATAAGGCAGTTGAAGCTCAGGAAAACTGCCCGACCAGTGTTATTACCGTTAAAGAAGAGTGATTTAGGCAAAATTATACCGCTATACTGTATAAGCCTTCCTATTTAGCGGAAGGCTTATACTTTATTCCAAAGTTTATTTTGATATCAATATATATGCGGATTTTACTGATTTTGGTCTGGTTTTTATTTAAATTACATAATTTTTGAAATATCCAAACATGAACAAATATATGTTTTTCTTGTTGTATTTATATTTTCAGTGTGATAAAATTATGCAATTAAGTTAATCAAATAAATTGGTGATAGTAAATGATTAATTTAAAAGATATTCTGATCGGGAAACCAGTAAAATATAGCGAAATGTCAAAGCAAAAGCTATCCCGCGTTTGGGGCCTCCCAATAATGGCTTCCGACGCTGTTTCCTCCGTTGCTTACGCGTGCGAAGAAATATTGCTTGTACTGGTTCCGGCTGTTGTAGCGCTGCATGCGCCGCAACAGGCGGCATATCGCTATGTCCTGGGCGTAACGCTGCCTATTATTCTGCTCCTGTTCATCCTTGCATTTTCATATTCGCAGATAATAGACCACTATCCAAACGGCGGCGGCGCATATGTAGTTTCAAAAGAAAACCTCGGCGAATTCCCGTCGCTTATCGTTGCGTCTGCGCTTATCGTTGACTATGTCCTGACGGCAGCCGTTAGTATATCCTCGGCTTCGGCCGCTATTGCATCTGCCTTTCCGGCGCTCAACCACTACAAGGTCGAGATGTCTCTGATTTTCGTCGCCATTATAACCCTCGGCAACCTGCGCGGCGTACGTGAATCCTCGAAAGTGTTCGGCCTGCCGACCTACATATTCATTTTCTCAATGCTTATCATGATCGGGACAGGACTGTTCAGAATTTTCACCGGCACACTTCATCCTATTGTCTATGACTCGGCTCAGCAAATCAGCAATATGAAGGATCTCACTGAGGGCGTCGGCGCCTTTATACTTTTGAGGGCTTTTGCTTCTGGATGCTCCGCCCTTACCGGTGTTGAAGCCGTCAGCGACGCCGTTCCGAATTTCAAGGAGCCGTCACAGCGCAATGCCAAACAGGTACTGTTTATGCTCGCCGGTACCATTATGCTTATTTTCGGCGGGACAACAATCCTTGAATACAACCTCATGGTTATCCCGCAGGCCGGCGTTACGGTAACCTCCCAGATTGCGAACGCGGTATTTGGCCATACCTTCATGTATTACGTCATTCAGATATTTACAGCACTTATCCTCATCCTTGCCGCAAATACCTCTTATAATGGTCTTCCTTTTCTTTTATATATTCTGGCCCATGACGGCTATGTGCCGAGACAGTTCTCACACCGCGGCACAAAACTCAGTTTTTCAAACGGCATACTGGTCATCTGTTTTGCGGCGGCAATACTGATTGTCGTGGCAAAGAGCAATGTCCACAACCTTATTCCAGTCTATTCCATAGGCGTTTTCATATCCTTTACCCTGTCCCAGTACGGCATGTATAAAAAATGGATTAATTCAAAGGCAAAGGGCTGGCAGTATAAGTCTTGGATAAACTTTTTCGGCGCGTTAATTACGTTAATCTGCCTGTTCGTCGAAATTATTGCCAAGTGGACAGAAGGCTCATATATACTCCTTATCGTCCTGCCGATTCTTATTTTCTTGATGATAAGGATAAAGAAGCATTACACTTATGTCGGCAAACAGCTTGAACTTAAAGAGTTTTACCCATACTATGACAGCAAAAAGTCGCATAAGAGCCAGTGCATTGTACTCGTTCAGACCATAAACAAATCGCTGCTTAAATCCCTCAACTACGCCAACTCGATTTCGGACGATATTGTAGCGCTCCATATCTGCCGCCACCCCGACCATGCTGAGGAACTGCGCAAACAGTGGGACAGCCTCCATCTGCCTATTAAACTTGAGGTAATCCTGACGCCCTATCACGATATCATAAAGCCGCTGGACGAGTATATCTGGGAACGCGAAAGCAAGCTGGACCACGGCGAAAACCTCTCGGTCATTATTGTAAAGTTTATCTCAGAACACTGGTACGACGCGATACTGCACAACCAGACAACATACTTTATCGAGCGTATTCTCAGCCGCCACAAGAACGTCTCGTCAATCATCCTGCCCTTCCATTACAGGCCTGATGTTCAGCACACGCCGGACGACATCGAATACATCGAAAAGCGGCTGGGCGGGTCGGACGATGAAAAAGACGATGAGAAAAAATAATATAAGAGTTTAAACTGCTTAAATCTTCAGCAGGGCATATTCAAAACCTGAATATGCCCTGCTTTTTTATTATTCTCTTAAAGGTTAAACCACACTCCGATTGGCGCCGCAGATTTTTAACCATAGGCAGATAAATTGTCGAAAACATTCGCTGTCTGCCCCCTTTTAAATCTCAAATCCATAAATTTTAACTTTGCAAGAATAAATCGGCAAAGATTACTGGATAATAATTGGGACAAATTGATTTTGTCCGCAAGAATCATTATCCGTTAAATCACATTCGCTTTAATTGTTAAATTTTTACTTAACTTTTATTTACACGCTCACGGCAAAGTGATAAGATATAAGGTGAGTGGAAATAAATGCCATAAAGATATTTAAAGTAAGGGGGAATGTTCCATGGCAAGAATGATGAAAACCATGGACGGAAATACGGCTGCCGCACATGTTGCCTATGCCTTTACCGAAGTTGCAGGTATATATCCTATAACGCCATCATCCGTTATGGCTGAACTCGTGGACAAATGGTCTGCCGA
>Ga0134101_1001797_pt1 | contig 14998 bp, 13 predicted proteins | sample 12_3_2metaG_FD_94446 | JGI IMG/M metagenome (GOLD analysis project Ga0134101, IMG submission 94446) | Switchgrass degrading microbial communities from high solid loading bioreactors in New Hampshire, USA - 12_48_3.3_201_A2 metaG | ecosystem: Engineered > Bioreactor > Semi-continuous > Anaerobic...
AAATGCACCTTGCACCGCTGCCAGGAAGAACCGGGAAAGCACTCCCGGATGGCGGCAGTCAATCCTTTATTGGCGTCGGAAACAACCAGAGAGGGCGTTTCCATCCCTCGCTGCTTTAAGCACATCTCGTTTCCTGTGGTTTGCTGACTGGAAGTTTACAGGATTGCGGATGAGAATTCAACCAAAATCCTGTGAATTTTTGGTTCTACTATTTGATTTCGCTGCTTCTGTCGCTGAGCCTGAAGCCGCACAGCCGTTAATCATAGTCCATACCTGAAAGCGCCAGAGTATATCCGCCATCTGCTCACGCTGAAATCCGGGCCAAAGTGTGCTGCGTGGTAATCCTCCATTCCATAGATACCAGATGGTCAGCCTATATGTGCCGAGCTTGTTACTGTTTACATCGAAGTCATCAAACAGGCCTTTCAAATTCCTTTCGCTTTCCGTACCGATGGCAGAGGCTTCGATGTTTTTGAAAACACGTTCCAGCGTTTCATTCAGGTTTTGATCTTCTTTCGCTCGAGCACGGACATTCTGGAAAAGCTCGCTGGGCAAAATGAAGAAACCTTTCGTCCTTACCAGGTCTTCGCGTGCCTGCTCGGCTTCTTCGTCAGTGAGCTTTGCGTAATCGAAATCGGCATTGCCGGCTTCCCATTCACCGGCGTTAATGTAGGCAGTAATGTTTTCAGAAATATATCTATAGAACAGCATCCCAAGGACGTATTGCTTGAAATCCCAACCGTCGACGCTGCCTCTTAAGTCGTTTGCCATATTCCATATTGTGCGGTGTATTCAGCCCGTTCCTGTTCTTTCTTGTTATCCATCTTGGTGCCCCTTTCTCTATTTCAAAGAGTTTTTTTCAATTATACCACATGAATTGCCAAATTTCTCTTCTAATTTGTCATGAAATTCTGACTCATTAACGAGAGATAACGAAAAGGAGTTGCCTTTTTCGCGCAGGCGGCGGCGAGAGAAAAAAGGTTTTGATGCAAGGGCTGTTTAATTCTGACAAATTCCTCAGAAGCTTTTATTTACTGTATCGAATGTTGAGTAAATTTTCTCGGATAAGCAGTATTCAAATTTCTTTGTGTATTGTGGGTTTCTACCATACTCCTACTGGAAAACCCTTTTCAGTCAGGAGCGTGGTGCTCGTGAAAACTGAAAGCAAAAAGAAGACGCCTGCAAAATCCAAGCCGGAGCTACTGCCCACCGGCAATCCCGAGATGCTTGTCAAGGTATCCAGGCGCGGCTCTGGGGACAACATGTACATTGTAGGTTACGGCGTCGACGCCAGAACAGGCCGCAAGATTGAAAAGACTACCGTCAAAAGGAAACTGCATACGCCGGAAAGTTTGAAATCTGTTACTTCCACCGTCGTTTATCAGGTGCAGCAAAAGTTTTCAGACCTTAAAGCTTCACAGAAACCAAAAGCAATCACCGCCTCTGAAGGCATCTATACAAATGCATTGAAGCAAGCCATATCGGAAGATAAATCGTCTCTGCAAAAGGGCGGGAAAAGGGGATGGAACGACGAGACATTCCATAAAACGATCGTATACTGCCTGAACAATGTTTTCCCGCGCCTGGACCGTTACGGCTTTGAAATCTGCGAAGAAGACATACATACAATCCAGGAAGAACTGATTCAAAAAGCCTATGATAGCAAGTGCAGCAACAGCAAACGGGATGATGCGGAACGCAGCGTTGCCGCTCAGCTTTACCGAGCGGATTATGTCTATCAGCGTCTGCGGGAACAGTTTCCGGACCTTCCACGCCTCGACCTGAAATTGGACAAGAGGGGACCCCGGGTCCAGGCCGAGCAGTGCAAAGCCCTGCCTGACAAAGTCAGGGTTATGCTGGCCCGCCTGCTTCTTCGCCTGCTTGCAACCCCTTATGGAGGACAGGCTCTGGCGGCGGCCTTCATGCTGTTCTGCGGGCTGCGCACGTCGGAGGCTGCGGGCGTGGTTTACGGGGACATCCGCCGTTCCGGAGCCTTCGGCTCGCTGTTTGTCTGCAGGCGGGAGCAGAACGGAGAGTTTGTAAACACCCTGAAAACGAAGAACGCCTACCGCAACGTTGTTCTTCCCAAAATACTGATGGACTTTTTAGATATTCGAATTGACCGCCTGAAGAATCTTGGATTTTCCGACGACCAGATAAGCAAGCTTCCTATTGCCTGTGCGAGCGGGAATCCGGAAACTCTCACCCGCGCTAACGCAGTCTCCGCACTGGTGCGGGAGCTCCTGCAGCTGTGCGGCATCAGCGACGAATTTCTTCAGGCGATGCGGGACTTGGCGGATTGTGAACCCGATATTGTTGACGATGATGAGAGGGTAACGGACGTGGCGGCCTACACCCTGCGCAGGGACTGGTGCACCCGAGCCTGCCACGTGTGCGGTTTCACCATGGACCAGGTGGATTACCTGCTCGGCCATGCTCCCAAGAGCAATCGCCGCCAGGACTACCTGACGCCGGAAAAGCAGGCTGAATTGGCTTTGAAGCTGGAACGCTATGTTTTCGACCCGGACCACAGCGCGCACCCAGCTGCATCCGTTCAAGTCATTGAGCCGGGCACCGAAAAGGAATTTCCCACCTTCCAGGCCTTCCGGTTCAGCGTGGATTCGCGGCATGCAACGAGGATTAATATAACCTTTTCGTGTATGGAGCCGGGAGAAGCGTTGAAGCTGGTATTGCCGGCTGGCGTGATCCCTAATTATAAATTAGATTATTTTGGCGATACCCCTGAAATGCGGCAGTCTCGTACGCTGATGGGCTCACACATACCGGAGAAGCTTATCCGCGAGTGGATCAGGGAAGCCGATAAGATAGACCTCAGCAGATGGGAGGGATCATAATGGCTTATGTTTCCGCAAAAAACGGATTCGATGATCCGAAGAGCAGCTACCGGCATACGGTTGATGAAAACGGGGTGCACCATGTCAGCGGTGTCTACTATTTAAACAACGTTGCGTTCAGGTTTTCCCTCAACGAGCAGAAAAAAGGCTATCGGATGCGCGGCCGCATCTCTGTTATCTCTCCATCCAGCGGACGGGTGCTGAAAAAGATCGGCAGCGCCCGCCGCAAGCTGACGGAAAAGTGGAATGACGACCACCCCGGAGAAAAGATGGAAGGCAAGGCGCTGGAGAGGCTGAACATTTTCAGCGAGCTCAATGTGAACTCGCTGGATGACGAAGCCATCAAAAAACGCATCGCCGAAAAGGCGGCAAAACTTTTCGCTAAAAACGCGGCGGTCATAAACGCGGACCTGAAGGAGATGGGCGCGGCGGCGCAGCATACTGCTTCGCAGGCCGCAATGATTTACAAAAATGAGTTCCTTAAGACCTGCTGTCCCAATGTGACTGACCGCACCCGGCAGCAGAAAGAACGGATCATTGACCGCGTGACTGCTGAACTCAGCGCAGTTCCAATGGGCAAGATAACGCCGGCAATGCTGAAGCATTATGCCAGGAATCATGAGAATAGCTGGGAGGAAGACCTGCGTACCGCGGAAAAGTTCTGGGAATTCTGCTGTGATAGGGGTGTCTACCGTGAGAAAAACCCCATAACGGCCTTCTTGCAGGACGCCGCAGAGCGGAAGCGGAAAAAATCCACCGAAAACGACATGAACAAGGCGGCGGAGCTGGTCTGCCTGCCCGAAGAGGTAGAGAAAAAACTGAACGACCGCATCAGGGAAAACATTGGCGACGGCGGCTTTATCGGCATTGCGCTTGTTAAGGAAGGAGGGGTTTCCTCACAGGACGCATGCGCTCTGCGCTGGAAGGATATCCGATTCAACAGCGGCGGATTTGTCTCCATACATTTGGAACTCAAAGGTAACGCCGGAGCCACACACGATTACACGCGCCCCATTTTCCCGTTCGGCGCGGAGGTGCTGATGGCGCATCGGAGCCGCCTGCTGGAACTCTATTCTGAAGATGAATTGAACAATTTGCCTGTGGTCACCCCCGCCTGTCCGGGCAAAAAGCCGATTTCAAGCAAGAAACTGACACAGCTGTGCCGGACCGAGTTGCTGCGAGCGGGTATTGGGGAAGACAATATGCTTCCCATAAAGGGGGAACCTGTAGGTGTTGGCATCCAGTTGCTGCTCCGAAACTACAGGTACCGGCTGGAGCACTACTGCGGTCTGGCTTCCGACCCTGCCGCCGTCACCTTCCTCACGGGGCACTCCTTACAGCACGACGTAACTGCGGACCATTACCGCGGCTTTACCAGTCCCGAGGGGCAGCGGTACCTGTATAACGCCATGAAGCGCGATGGGCGCTTCGTCAAGGTAAATAAAGGAGTTGAGTCCTCCGTCACTAACCGCATTTTGCCCGACGGGCGCGTCGAGCGGACTTTTACCTGCCTGCAGCCGGACAAAATTCTGTTTGGCTGCCTGTCTTTCACGCTCGCCCCGGGGGAAATGTTCGAAATTTCCGCTGAGCAGGGTCTCTCCCTGAAGGTACAGGCTGAGGAAAAACGGTAGGGGAGAGGTTGACACAATATTCCGAAAGCGGACTACTGTACATTGGAAACAGAAAAACGCCGGTTTGCATCCGGCGTTTTAATATTTCATTACCTTTTTAGTTCATCCTGTTGCTCGGGGATAAATTCAACAATGTCCTCTATACGGCAGTTTAACGCAGCGCAAATCTTCCCAAGGGCATCCATGGATATTGGTTCATCCTTTCCCATACGCGCAAGCGTCTGTGGATGAAGATTAGCCAAACTAAGCAAGTCGGTTCTCTTAAGTTTTTTATCAATTAGTAGCTTCCATAACGGAGCAAAAGACCAACCCATAAATTAACTCCCCTTATTAAAGTTAATAATAGCATGTCGTCTTTCACCCTGTCAACAAACCGTTTATTCGAATAAAATATTCATCAAAACGTAATTTATATATTGACATGTGAATTTTAATATGCTATAGTAACCATAGAAAACAAAAAACACGGCAGCATAAGGGAGTTGCCGCTCCCTTATGCCTGCGCAGGTGGTACGAGCACCTACACAGCGGACATTCGTCCGCACCGCAGTACTAGTATACCCTTTTTGCATACTTTTTTCAAGGGTATTCTGCTGCTGCGCGCGGCGATAGTCCGTGTCCGATTCTGAATTTCCGGCACCGTGTAGGGCTTAGCCTGCACGGTGTTTTCTGTTTTCAATCCAAGGAAACAGGAGGAATCGGAATGACTGAAAAAGCTTTTCTCACCATTCGCGATGTTCAGAACTATCTGAACATCAGCCAGTCCGCCGCCTACGAGCTGGCGCACCGCAAGGACTTTCCCTGCTGCCGGATCGGCGGCGCCATCCGGATCCCGCGGGATGCCTTCTTTGCCTGGGTGGAGATGAAAACCAGCATCTCGCCCCAGCTGCGCTCCTTCATGGCCGCAAACATTGCAGCTAAGGAGGCAAGCTGACTGTGCCCGGCAAGCGTGCCAACGGCGAAGGCTATGTAACGCGCACGAAGAACGGCAAGTGGCGCGGGCAGCTCATGGACGGCTACACCGACGAAGGGAAGCGGAAAATCATATCTTTCACCGCAGACACAAAGGCCGAGCTTCTTCAGAAAATCCGCGAGTACAAGGAAGCAAGGCAAAGTGTAAAGAACGCCCTTCCCGTCACCTTCGGGCAATGGGCCGACCAATGGTATGCGGATTACAAGCCCCAGGTGGCTCGCTCTACATATTCCGGCTACCGCTTCACCCTGAAGCTTCTGAAGGAAGCCTTCGGCGACCGGCCCATTGCCGAGATCCTGCCCATGGATATAAGCGCTTTTTTGAACCTGCTTTTGGATGAAGGATGGTCTCAGTCCAAGATCAGCAAATGCCGCGCCATGCTTATCCAGATTTTCGACGCGGCGGAGCAGAACCAGCTGATACCCCGCAATCCAGCCCGGAGCGTCAAGCCCTTCCGCCGGGACTGGATGGAAGAGCTGGCCCACGGCAATAAGAAGGATGCCTTTACGGAAGAGGAAGTGGAAATCCTTTTCCGGGAGTTGCCGGAAGATTTCCTTGGCAACAGCATCCGCCTGCTTTTGGTGACCGGCATGAGGGTGCAGGAGCTTCTGGCGCTGACCGCCAAAGATATCGCGTCCGACGGCTCTACCATCGACATCAACAAGGCGGTGAAAATGGTGGACGGCAAGCCGGAAATCGGCCCTCCCAAAAGCAGAAACAGCGTGCGCGTCATCCCCGTCCCCAAGGAATACCGTCACCTGGCGGTTTATCTGAGGGAGCATGGCGGCAGGATTTTCCTGTGGCAGTCGTCCAAAATCGGGGAGCCTTGCACTATCGAGCATTTCCGGAACATCTTCCGCTCCGCTATCAAAAATCTGCCTGTCCGCAAGCTGACGCCCCATTGCTGCCGCCATACCTATATTACCATGCTGCAGAAGCGCGGCGTCCCGATGGAAACAATCGCCCGCCTGGCGGGCCATTCCAACCTGGCAACCACAGGGACGTACCTGCATCAGGATTTGGACACGCTGGCTCAGGCGGTTGAAAAGCTGGGAAAGGCAAGTGAATCGTATTGAGTCCGCCGTTTTTAAACAGCTGCAACTGCCCCGTAAGCCTCAATTTCTAACTTTGCTTGATAACCCCACACTAAAACACTAAGGAGGAAAATTATATGAAGAATGCAGCTCTCAATTTGAATCTGGCTGTAGATAAGCTCATAAACGCCCAAAATGATTTTGAAGCCCGTGTCGCCATGACCCTTCTGAAAGACGCCCTGCGCGAGGAAAATACCGATGATGAACGCTTGGATATTAATATGGAACTGGTTAATACCCTGCGCTTCAAGGCATTTTCCATGGCAAAGGAACATTACATAGCGTATCCCGATACCTGCCCCGCCTATGTTTCCGCTTTGATTAACGCGGTGCCCTTGCTGCAGCGCCGCTGTGCGGAACTGGAGGTGCTTCCTGACATTGACGAGTCCCCGTCGCCTCGCGAGTTTCTTCATCTTCTGGACAAGCTTTCTGGCTGCTGGACGCCTGAGGCAGTCTCTGCCTTTCTGAATGAAATGACGGAGAACCTTGAGGCGCATCCTGAATACCAGAAAGACGGATACAATCGGCTTCTTTCCACAGTCAAGTGCGAGGTTATAGCCGCCTATATGGAGAACCCTGAAGAGCACGGCTGGCGCGAAAGGTATCTTCTCTCCCTGCTGTGCGCCATGGAGGAGAGCGTGCACCATTGCTATAGCCTGAATTTCCTCTATTATGAGAACGGTGTCTTCCAGATGGTGTCGCCGGAGAACCTTGTCGAGGAACGGGATATCGGACGCCTGGCCCGCAAGCTGGAGGTTTTGCAGGAAGCTATGGGATCGGTGAACCCCTATTTTCTTGAAGCTTATTTGAACCAGCTGGCCTGGGCGATTTCGAAGACGGTTGTGGATACTCTGGTGAACGCCGATAATGAGGAAGCTCTGCCCGAGCATCTGATCACGCTTATGGATTACCTGGAGGAGATGGATTGCGGGGCAGTGGAGGAGGCCGCCGAAAATGAAGAACCCGCGGAGTACAGCCCGCTGAAAAACCTTCTGAACGCGCAGGCCATGCTCCGCAACCTCTGCATCCATGAAAGTGTTGAATATCTGGAAAACGACTGGGCGGAATTCTTGTCCAGCGCGGCCGGCTGCCCCGCCTGCGCGGAGCTGCTCAGCGAGCAGGCCCATGCCGCACTCTCAATCCGCGTGATGACGGAGCTTATGACGCGGTGTTCTGGTGCCGTACCGGAAACCAAGCTGTGCCTGGCGCGCCTCTTCTTCGCTCTGTACATTTCGCCCGTGACGAATACTCTTGACGATGATGTGCTTAAGTGGGTTATCAGCGGCGAAGCGGAGTAGAGAACACGTAAAGAGGACGGGGCTCAAAGCCCCGTCCCTCCCTGGGATAACGATGATAATCGAAATTAGGCATCTGAGGTGAAAACAATGGCAAACTATAGAGAGATGTATTACAAGCTGTTCAGGGCAACCGAAAAGGCGATAAACACTCTAATCTCGGCACAACAGGAGTGCGAAGAGATGTATCTGTCCTCGACGAATGGGGAAATAATAAGCTTAATCCCCAAAGATAGCGATGAAAACAACAACGGTAAGCAGTGACAGACATTCAGGTTACTCGCAAGGTAATTTTCCTACATGCAATTTAATTCAACAAAACAGACCATGGGGTCCCACCCATGGTCTGTTTTATCGGTGTGCGCAACATTGAAAATGTCTGAGAAACGTGGTAATATTTGTCTAAATATAGAAATAAAAAGCAGTAAATCCATTACTGCTTTAGTAAATGGGGGTTTTTCGATGAGACTAATTTCGGTGAGAGTGCGTAATTTTAGAAATATTATTGACTCGGGAGATGTGGAAATTCATCCATCAATAACTTGTCTAGTTGGGAAGAACGAATCAGGAAAAACAGCATTTCTACATGCCCTTTACCGCCTTAATCCGGTAAGACCGAATGTATCATTCTCAATACAAGAACATTATCCGGCATGGCTCGAGAAAAAGGATCGCCAACAAGGAATAGATATAGAGAATGTAAACCCAATATCAGCAACTTTTGTTTTGGATGATAATGATAGGGATGCTTTATATAAGCAATTTGGTAATGGAGTGGTGAAAAAGGATACTTTCACACTAAGTAAAAGTTATAATGGTACATTATCCTATGATATAGATGTATCGGAACAGGTATTCATAACACATATTATTAATCAAATCAAGTGGTCTAAAGGAACAAAAACAGAAGTTAAGAAAGTAAGGTCAATTGATGATCTCCGTCAATACTCACAAAAATTGCTTAAACAAGAAGACAATCAAGAACTAGCACAAGCAATCGATAGGCAATTGAATGAACGATTAAACGGGAAAGACTTAAAACAAGCAGTCATCGATTTTATACAGCCTCGAATTCCTCGATTCTTGTATTTTGCTGAGTATAGCAAACTTCCTTACTCCGTTACGATAAACAAAATATTGACAACAAACCCAAGTGAGTTAAATGATGAAGAATTGACAGCTCGTTCATTACTCAAACTTGCTGCTGCAGAAAATGAATACCTTGTAAACCCGGATTATGAGCGTCGCAAGCGTGAGCTTGAAAATGTTGCAAATGCGTTGACTTATGATGTTCTTAAATATTGGAGTCAGAATCCTGAGCTCCGAGTTCAGCCAGATATAACTCAAAAAACAATAAAAAATCAGCAAGGCACTCAGTCGGTTGTCGACGAGTTAAAGATACGTATATGGGATCAGAGACATTTTCTCTCACTTCCTTTTAATGAGCATTCAACGGGATTTCAATGGTTTTTCTCATTTCTAGCAGCATTTTCTGAATATGAGTATAAGAACGACCCAGTTATTATTTTGTTAGATGAGCCAGCATTGGGGCTACATGCCCGTGCTCAAGGAGATTTTCTGCGATTTATCGATGAAAGGCTAGCTCCACACCATCAAGTTATATATACTACTCATTCACCATTCATGATCCAGCCTGGAAAACTTGATCGTGTTAGATTAGTAGAAGACAAGGGACAAATTGAAGGTGCTAAAGTTACTGCGGATGTTACAACTACGGATCCTGATACACTCTTTCCATTGCAAGGAGCACTTGGATATGATTTGGTTCAAAACTTGTTTATTGCTCCTCATAACCTCGTTGTTGAAGGAACCTCGGATTTTACATATCTTCGAGTGATATCAGATTATTTTAAATTAGAAGGGAATAGAACCGCACTAGATGATAAATGGTCCGTTGTCCCTGTTGGAGGGGTGGATCTCATTCCAACTTTTGTAGCCCTTCTTGGTAATCACTTAGATGTTACGGTACTTATTGATTCTCAAAAAGGCGGTCATCAGAAGTTGTCACGCTTAGTAGATCAAGGGATATTGAAAAATAAGCGGATAATACCAGTTGGAAGAATACTGCAGAAAGAAGAAGCTGATATTGAAGACTTATTTGAACCATCTGAATATCTAGAAATGTTTAATAATGCATTTGGCACAAACCTGCAGGTTAATGATCTACAAGGTAATGATCGTATTGTACGCAGAATTGCTCGAGCAATTGGGAAGGAACGGTTTGATCACGGAACACCCGCAGATTGGTTTTTGAGACATAGAGATATTATGCTGCAACGACTTAGTAAAGATACTCTTGACCGATTTGAGGCATTATTTCAAATGATAAATGCTACTTTACCTGCTGAGTAAATTTTATCTTGAAGAACTAGACGGAAATAAGAAATAAGTACTGACATTCAAAGAGGCACAACAGAGAAAATTTTCCATTCCACTCAAATTCAACTTTCCGGGGGTGGAAACCGATTGTGCTAGAAAATGGGAATGTGCTTAAAAAGTACGTAAAAAACACGAAAAAGGCTTCAAATCATTCGATTTGAAGCCTTTTTCGTTCTTAATTTCATGGTGGAGATAAGCGGGTTCGAACCGCTGACCTCTTGAATGCCATTCAAGCGCTCTCCCAACTGAGCTATACCCCCACGCTTTATTAAGTTTTGGCCCCATGCTCGGACCGGCCTATTAATTACCTGTCCAGCGAGGCGCTTAGATATAATAGCATAAACCTCTCTGAAAAGCAAGAGGTCACATAATATTTTTTGCAGAATTTTTATAGGACTACAATCCATGTTGAACGGCGGCCAGAAAGAATAATTAGGAATAGAACAGATGAGATAGAGTTAAGCTACCGCAAAGGAATTTGCCCGAAGAAAGTAGCTTTTTACACGGAGAGGATAACCTGAATCGCTGCCGCTTTCTCCAGCTAATACGCAAAATCCCGTACAAAAATGTACGGGATTTTGCTTTAACTGAATTGCCCGGGGAGCAGCGCATGTATAATCGGGCTGACGTTTGTAATTGCTTTGCAGCGTTACAACAGACAATTAAACCCACGCAGCGGGGCGATTTAGGGGATTGATGAAATCAATTCGAGTGCTCTTTTGTATATCTCAGCGTATTTCAGACGCTTTGCAACGGCCCAAAGGGCTTCGAAATCAGAGAGATATTCTCCTTTGTAAAGCGACAGAATGGCCCGCGCCCCCTCGAGGCTTTCATGCCGCTTAGGATTCCGGGCGGCTTCCTCGAAAAGCCCGGCGTCCGTCACGATTTCATCCCGGCGGATGCTGTAATGCTTATCATTCTTCACGACGGAATCCTGGATGCCTGGCGTGGAGAGATCCATCTTTATGTAGGACAGGTTGGCTGAATCAGTTGAAACAGTAATAATCGAGAATGGCGTTACGTCTATAGGAGATCGTGCGTTTTATAATTTCACGAATTTGAAATCGATTGTCGATTCCAGAATCAGTTAAACGCATTGGAGATTACGCGTTTTACTGCTGCGGGTCTCTGGAATTCTCTTGTGGATGGAGATGCTCCGCTCGCATATCAACGATCTATAATTTTGAGCTTGCATCCTTTGCAACTCATAACTGAAATTTATTATCAGCTATAACTACAAGGTAACAATCGTTTGGGCTGCTTATATCCAATCACGATTCCACACAATATCCACTACCGGATATTCATTAAAACAAATAACAAATAGTTATAAGATATTCGCAAAAATCGTTTGACGCGGCTGCTGGAAAAATGTTATAGTTTAGCTATGGAAAGCACGCAATTGTTCTATTTTAAAGCCATTGCCGAAGCAAGCTGCACATTTCCCAGCCGGCGCTGAGCAAGAGCCTGGCAAATCTGGAAAAAGAGCTCGGTTGCAGCCTGTTCAACCGGGTAGGGGGACGGCTTTATCTCAACAGCGACGGAAAGGCTCTGCTAGAGTATGTCAATCAGATATACTACATTTTCGGCCAGATTAGGGAGCGCTTTACCCCGCAGGATGAGCCGCCGGAGAACCTGTCCCTGTATTCGATTGGAAATTACTTTTCCTTCATCATGAAGGACTATTTCCACTACGACACCCGGCCACTGAGCCTCCAGGTGGTTACCGGTGCCCAGATTGTCGAGGCGCTTTTCAGCGGGGATGCGGACGTGGCCATCGCAGACGACCGGTACTTGGAGCCGAGCCCGAAGCTGGGCCTGAAACGGATTCCCATTCTCAGCGAGCAGCTGCTCCTGATGATTCCGCGGGACCATCCGCTCTCCGGCCGGAAGAGCGTGGACATAGCGGAGCTTGCGGGTTATCCCATCATGCGGCTGAATACCAGCACCTGGCTGGAGGAGATTGTAGCCCTGAACCATGTGGACCTGAATCTTTCCTGGTCGGTGGATACGGTTACCTGGAATTATTACTGGAGCAATTATACCAGCGACATTCCGCTGAGTTTTGATACCTCCGCCTCCTTTATGACCCATGAGATACTTAGAGTCCGGCAGCGCCGGTGCGATATCGCCAAGGTGGAAGGAAAGGGCACCAACCGGATGCTGTATCTGTGGTATTTTGAAAAGAACGAGAATAGACTGGAAAAGTTCCTGGAATGCGTAAGACACTCGTTCCAGTAAATGACCCGGCGGAGAATCGGAAAACTGAACGGAAAGGGAGCGGGACATTGATAGATTTTGAAAAATTGGCCGAGGATATGGGCGATTTAAACGAGCAGGCAGTGCTCTCGATTGCCCGCCGCGTCGCCGAGGAAGAACCGGAGAAGACCCCGGAGGTGCTTCAAGCGCTGTCCCGGGGTATGGATATAGTGGGGAAGAAATTTGACAGCCTTGAATACTTTGTAGGCGATTTGATTTTTGCCGGCGAGCTTTTTTCTCAGGCGCTGGAAATACTGCGGCCCACCTTCCCGAAACCGCCGGAGAATGTGGAGAGGAAAAAGGTGATTCTCGCCACCGTGGAGGGAGACCTGCACGACATAGGGAAGAACATCGTCCGCCTCGTGCTCCAGTCCAAGGGGCTGGAGGTTATAGACATGGGAGTGGACGCATCCCCGGCGGCCATAGTGCAGAGAACCATAGAGGAGGGCGCTCGGATTGTCGCCCTGTCCGGGGTGCTGACCTTTGCTATTGATTCCATGAAGAGAACAGTGGAGGCCCTATCGGCGGCGGGCATCCGGGAGAGGGTGACAGTGGTTGTCGGCGGGGCCTGCGTCAACGAGTCGATAGCGAAGAGACTCGGGGCCGACGCCTACGGGAAGACGCCTGAGGACACGGCGAGCATCTGCCTGGCCGCAAAATAATGGCGGCCGGCTGCTAATAGGAGGGTCGATATGCCGACGATTCGTATTTTCCCCGGAGACATCCGCGCGGAGGTCCCTTCCGGGGCGAACCTGATGAAAGCGCTGCGGGATGCCGGCGTCTTTCTGGACGCCCCCTGTGGCGGGCATGGAAAATGCGGAAAATGCGCCGTCACGGTGGACGGCGGGACCGTGCTCTCATGCCAGGTTTCCGTTGAGGCGGACATGACGGTCACGATTCCGGAAAAAAGCGGGCTGAACGTCCTGAGAGCCGGTATCGAGACGGCGGCGAAATTAAATCCGCACCGCGAGGGTGATCTTATTGCAATCGACATAGGCACCACTTCGGTGGTGTGCTTTCTTTTGGACGGGCAAGACGGCAGGGAACTATCCAGCGCCAGCGCCCTTAACGCCCAGACCGCCTTCGGAGCGGACGTAATATCCCGGATTCGGGCGGCCCTGAGCGGGGAGCTTAAATCTCAGCGCGACGTCATACGAAGACAGCTGACCGGGCTTATCGCGGAAGCCTGCAGGAAGGCGGGCAGGGACCCCGGGGGCATAGGCACGGTTGCTGTGGTCGGCAACCCCGCCATGCAGCAGCTTTTTCTCGGAATCTCTCCCGAGAACCTGGCCGCGGTGCCCTTCGACCCCGTGCTTACCGAGGCGAAGACGGTGCCCTGCGGCGACTATCTTCCGATATGCGAAAACGCGCTGCTGCTGGTTGTGCCGGACATCTCCGGCTACATAGGTGCGGATACCATGGGCTGCGTTCTCTCCACCGGACTGTATGAGGCGGAGGAGCTGACGCTGATGGTGGACATCGGCACCAACGGCGAGATGGTTTTGGGAGACAGAAACCGCATGATTGCCTGCTCCACGGCCGCCGGCCCGGCCCTCGAGGGCGCCAACATCCGCTTCGGCATGCGCGGCACGGACGGGGCCATCGACCATGTCTGGATGGAGGACGGCGCCCTGCGCTGTTCCGTCATCGGCGGCGGGGAAGCCCGCGGCATCTGCGGCTCGGGGCTTATCGACGCCGTTGCGGTGCTGCTCGAAGCGGGCCTTCTTAACAAGCGGGGCCGCATACAGTCACAGACGGAGCGGGACGGCCAGCGCGTCATCGACCTGACGGAAAAGGTCTACCTGACACAGGACGATATCCGCCAGCTGCAGATGGCAAAGGGCGCCATCTGCGCGGGGGTGCAGCTGCTCGCAAAGCAGCTTGGCTGCGGAGTGGAAGATATCAAAAAGGTGCTGCTCGCCGGGGCCTTCGGCAGCTACATGAACCCGGACAGCGCCTGCCGCATCGGCCTTTTGCCTGAGGAGCTGCGCGGGAAAATCACAGCCGTGGGCAACGCCGCGGGCAGCGGAGCGAAGCTCCTGGCCTGCGACAGGGACTACCTTGCCCTGAGCCAGAAGCTGAAGGACAAAATTGAATTCCTGGAGCTCGCCAGCCTGCCGGAGTTCCCCATCACACTTGCCAGGGCCATGAATTTCCGCGAGGCCGAGAAACAGTAAACCCAGAAGGCCGGGAAGCCGAGTCTTGGCAGAAGTTCATCAGAGCCAGGCAAAATCGAGGTACCCGGAGAAGATGTAGACCCCTGCATAGATAAGAAAAACGATTTAAAGTTAGAGCTCCCCGCCAAAGCGCGGGGAGCTTTCAAGCTATAACGGGTGCCCTTGAGCAAAAAAGAGCCGCGAGTCCATAATGAAGTGACCCCAAAAAGTTAGACAAAATGTAAATAGAAAAAGTCAAGCAACCGAGAGGGCTTGTTGCCTGTGAAGAGCAGGCGGCAGGCCCTTCAGCTTTGCCTTGCTTCGGCGGTTGTTGT
>Ga0134101_1001814_pt1 | contig 14834 bp, 17 predicted proteins | sample 12_3_2metaG_FD_94446 | JGI IMG/M metagenome (GOLD analysis project Ga0134101, IMG submission 94446) | Switchgrass degrading microbial communities from high solid loading bioreactors in New Hampshire, USA - 12_48_3.3_201_A2 metaG | ecosystem: Engineered > Bioreactor > Semi-continuous > Anaerobic...
AAGGAGGCACGGAATGAACATTCAAAAAGTAGGCCCAGACAGGCTGCGCATCCAGCTAGACCCCAAGGACCTTGACAAATATGACCTTGACTATTACTCGATAAGCAAAGAAAGCCCTGGAACAAGGCGCCTTTTGAAAGAGATCCTTTCCGAAGCGCAAAAAAACGGCTTCAGCACACAGCGCTGCAAGCTCCTGCTGGAAGTACTTCCAGGCAAAAACAGCGGGTGTGTTATCTATATCACAAAGTCACATTGTGAAGCGATGGAGCAGCACATAAATTCAAACAGCTTCCGGAGAAAAGGCAGTTACGTCTTTAGCTGCGAAAGCCTTGAGGACGCGATAAGTGCAATCGGCCATTTTGCGGATTTTCCTGATTTGCCGATACAGAGCAGCGCCCTTTATTGCTTCAATAATAAGTACTACCTTATTTTCTCGCCGGTTATATTAGGGCTTGACCGCGACAGGCTTGCCGCACTTCTGGCGGCCCTTTCGGAATACGGAAGCGCTGAAAACTGCTCATCTGTTTATGAGGCTATGTTAGAAGAACATGGCACAGTAATCATCAAAACCCGCGCAATAGAAAACTTTATTCGCTATTTTCATTATTAATTACTTTTTATGCCCCCAGAAGAGGGGCATTTTTTTATATCCTGCCGCTCTCGGCGCCCGCCCTGAGCTGCGAGATTGCATCGGCTATGCTCTCAGCCTTAAAAACGGCGCTGCCCGCGACAAAAACATTTGCTCCGGCTTTAGAAATGCGCGAGATATTATGCGGGGTTATACCGCCGTCCACCTCTATGTCGGTTTCAAGGCCAAGGGACACGCATTTATTCCTCAATTCCGATATCTTAGGAATTGTGTGCTCAATCAACTTTTGACCGCCAAAACCAGGTTCGACTGTCATTATGAGCACCATATCGAGCTTTTCAAGGTATGGGTAAAGGACGTCAACATTCGTATTCGGCTTTACTGAGACCGAAGCCTTAACGCCCTTAGCATGAATCCTATCTATAATCCAGTCAAGCTTGTCAGTTGCTTCAAAATGAACTGTTATTATATCAGCACCACTGTCGATAAAATCATCAATATATCGTTCTGGCCTGTCAATCATAAGATGAACGTCGAGCGGGATGTTTGAATAAGGCTTTATAGAACGGACAACCGGCGCGCCGATAGTTATGTTCGGGACAAAGCATCCGTCCATAACATCAACATGGACAAGGTCGGCTCCGCCGCTGCAAACACGCCTGCACTCGTTTCCAAGACAGGCAAAATTAGCAGATAGAATAGACGGAGAAATTTTAATTTTCATAAAAATCCTACTTTTTTATTAGATTCTGCCTCTTCAATTTTAAACCAATAGGTAAAAAAGGTCAATAAATTTTATTATGATTTTAGCGGCCTGCCAAATTCTGTGCCACAAGCCTGTCAACAGCATAAAATATATCAGGGTGGAAAAATCCGCAGGTGTGGCGCGCCGGCGGTAGGTCCAGCGGCCTGCCCTCAGAATTACCGGCGCATTTCTCGCCGTGGAAGCCCACCCGCTTATAATAGATGAGCTGTCTTACAATGGCGCAAGCCGCTGCAGGACAGCTCTTTTTCTCTAATAAGCCATAAAAATGCTCAAAAATTTTTAGACTCTGCGACATTATAATATATATTTTACCGTTATTACAGCGTTTTGACAATATCTTTGCCTATAAACTATAAAGTATGCAATATTTTGTGATAGAATAATAATGATAAATATTCTCGAATGGCATTACTAATTTGAAGGTGCAATAACAATGCTAAATAACAATACAACAGTGCCGACTTATGATGTCGTTATAGCAGGCACAGGAGTGTCGGGCCTTTACGCCGCTTTGAATGTTGACCCGTCGCTTTCCATTCTTATTGTTTCAAAACGTGAACTCGAACTGAGCAACAGTACCCTCGCCCAAGGCGGGATAGCTGCCGTTCTCGACCGGGATAATGACAGCCGCGAAAAGCATATCCGCGACACATTGATTGCCGGAGGCTATAAAAACAAACTTGAAGCTGTTGAGGTCCTTGTCGATGAAGGGCCGCAGAACGTTCAAAGGTTAATTGAACTGGGCGTTGATTTCGACCGCGATTCCCTCGGCCGTCTTCACATGACGCTGGAGGGTGGGCATTCGATAAACCGCATCGTCCATCACAAGGACACAACCGGACTTGAAGTGGTTCAAAAGCTCGCCGCCCATGTAAAGAATAAAAATAATATCACCGTCATGGAAGACGCGGCCATAATGAAAATGGACAAGATAGACGGCGGCTTCTGTTTTGGTATTCTGAAAGGCGGCGGTTTATTAAATGTCTGCTCCCGGTATGCTATTCTTGCAACCGGCGGCATTGGGCGTGTTTACAAATACACTACGAATTCAAAAATTGCGACAGGCGATGGCATTGTTTTGGCTCATAGGCTTGGCGCTAAGGTAAGCGGCCTCAGCCTTATCCAGTTCCACCCCACCGCCTTTGCGGCGCGGGAAGAACGCGAACGGTTCCTTATCTCGGAGTCAGTCCGCGGAGAAGGAGCTTATCTGCTCAATTGCCGCGGGGAGCGGTTTATGCCGTCATACGATGAGCGAGGGGAGCTTGCCCCGAGGAACGTTGTCTCCCGCTGCATTATGGAAGAATCAAAGAGAACAGGCAGCGAGGACTTTTACCTCGATATTACCGCGCAGGACCCGGAATTCGTGAAGAAGCGCTTCCCCAGTATCTATTCAAAATGTCTTGCCGAGGGCATTGACATAACAAAGGACAGGATACCTGTATTCCCCTGCCAGCACTACCTGATGGGCGGCATTGACGTCGATACCTATTCCCGCACCTCTGTCGGCAGGCTTTATGCTGTTGGGGAATGTTCACGCACCGGCGTTCACGGCAACAACCGCTTAGCCAGCAATTCACTGCTTGAGGCGCTTGTTTTCTCTCGCCGCGCAGCACTGGACATTTCAGAAAGGGCCCGCAACGAGGAGAATACCTTAAGGCCACGGGCGCTGTTTGAAATGAAAAAGGGCAAACCCCTTCCGACAGGCATACGCAGTGAGGTTCGCTCCATCGTTCAATCGAGCTTTTTTGTCAACCCTAATTTCGACGCAGCTAAAAAAGGGCTTGCCCGCGTCTGCGAGCTTGACGATATGCTTGAGCACACCGAATTTGAATATAGTCTTGACTTATTGGAAGCAAAAAGCCTTGTAAAGATTGCAAAGCTTATATTAACGGAGGTAACAGATGAGTCTTTCCAACTTTAGTATCGACGAAATAATCATAAGGGCACTTAAAGAGGATATAAACTACGTCGACGTCACAACCGACTACCTTATCCCCGAGGAGCAGGAATCGACCGCCGCTTTTATTTCCAAGGCAAACGGTATACTCTGCGGAATTGATGTCGCTTTGCGCACATTTAAGCTGCTTGACGGGGATATGTCATTCGAGATACTCAAACACGACGGCGATATTCTTGAAAAATCCGATGTGATAGCCCGCATCCATGGCAAGACCCGCGCCCTTTTAAAAGGCGAGCGCACCGCCCTCAACATTTTGCAGCATATGTCCGGCATTGCGACGGCGACAAACGCCGCTGTCAGAGAGATTGCAGGCACAAAAGCCTCTATCGCCGACACCCGCAAGACCCTGCCGGGGCTGCGCATGCTTGATAAGTATGCCGTCGCAGTCGGCGGAGGACGCAATCACCGCTTTAACCTGTCAGACGCCGCGATGATAAAAGACAACCACATCGACGCGACCGGCTCAATCACAAAGGCTGTGGAGACCCTGCGTTCGAAGATTGGCCACACCATAAAAATCGAGGTAGAGACGCGCAATCTCGATGAAGTAAAGGAAGCCTTAGCTTCCGGCGCGGACATCATTATGCTTGACAACATGGACAACGACACAATGAAAAAAGCCGTTGAAATAATAGGCGGCAAGGCCCTTGTTGAAGCCTCTGGTGGGATTACGGCGGGCAATCTTAAGAGCGTCGCCGAAACCGGAGTTGACATTATCTCCGTCGGGGCGCTGACCCACTCCGTCAAGGCGTTCGACATATCTATGAAGATAATTTAAGTTGCTTTTTCGCACATATTAAAAACAGGCAAGTCTTAAGTGGCGCTGCACATTGAGACTTGCCTGTTTTTCTTTTTATTATTTTATTCCCTGCGTTAACCAGTTTTCCGCGCGAGCCGCAAAGGTGCTTGCGCCCTTTGTAAAAGTCAGATTATTGCAATAAAAAACAACAGGCGGGTATTGAGGAGGAATTTCTAATACCCGCCTGCGTTATTAACTATAACTAAATAATTACGCTTCTTCTATATTCGCCAGCGTCTTGAAGTCGTTCTGGAGGGACTTGTAAAGCTGGTTATAAAGCACATGGTACTTGAGGTACAGTTCTGTGCGTTTTGCGTCAGGCTTCTGGACTTTGTCAGTCTTGATAACTGCCTCGCATGCCTCCTGTACTGAAGAATATGCACCTGCGCCGACACCTGCCAGTAGGGCGACACCGAGTGCCGGGCCTTCTTTCTGGGCAACTGTCATAACCTCGCAGCCGAACATATCGCTGAGCATTTCACGCCACAGCGGACTGCTTCCGCCGCCACCGCAGGCCATCATCTGATTGATTTCAATGCCCATTTCGCGCAGAATCATTACGCAGTCGAGCAGTGAGTGGCTGACGCCTTCGAGAACCGCACGGATAAGATGTGCCCTTGTGTGCATAGCGGACAGGCCGAAGAATACACCGCGGCAATCCGGATCAAGGTGAGGTGTGCGCTCGCCCATGATATACGGGAGATACAAAAGGCGGTCGCAGCCGGGTTTAATCTTAGCGGCCTCCATATCGGTCAGATAGTATACATTCTTGCCTTCCCGCTTTGCCTGCTCAATTTCGGCGTGGCAGAAGTTATCTCTGAACCATTTAAGCGAAAGTCCTGCGCCGAGAGTAACGCCCATCGTCAGCCATTCGCCGGGAACAGCGCTGCAGAACGAGTGGACTCTGCCCTTCGGGTCAATGCGAACCTTTGATGAATGGGCATAAACAACGCCTGATGTACCGATTGTGGCAAAGGCGAGTTTGTCTTTTACAACACCAGTACCGACAGCCGCAGCCGCATTATCGCCGGCGCCGCCGACAACAATTGTGCCCTCCGCGAGGCCTGTTGCCTCGGCCGCTTGCCGATGAACCTTACCGGTAACCTCCGGAGACTCATACATCTTACCGAGCATTGATTTATCTATCTGAAGTTTTGTGAGCACTTCATCAGACCAGCAGCGGTTCGGAATATCGAGAAGCTGCATGCCAGAAGCATCGGAAACCTCTGTCGCATATTCGCCGGTCAGCATAAAGCGGATATAGTCTTTCGGCAGAAGAATCTTGCGGCATTTTTCATAGTTTTCAGGTTCGTTTTCACGCACCCAAAGTATTTTTGAAGCGGTAAAACCGGTAAGCGCCGGGTTCGCTGTTATATCTATAAGCTTTTTACGTCCTATAATCTCCGTAATTTCTTCGCACTGTGCAGCAGTCCTCTGGTCGCACCAAAGGATAGCATTGCGGATGACCTTGTTGTCTTTGTCAAGCATTACAAGCCCGTGCATTTGGCCTGAAAGGCCTACGCCGCCAATTTCTTTTGGATCAGCGCCACTCTTTTTCAAAACTTCCTTGATAGTGGAACATACGGCCTTCCACCAATCCTCTGGATCCTGCTCCGCCCAGCCGTTATGGGGCTGATACATCGGATACTCGCCGGTTGCTGAAGCCATTACATTGCCGGCAAGGTCAAATAATACGGTTTTTGTTCCAGAAGTGCCTATGTCAATGCCCAGGACGTATTTCATAGCTGCTTACCCCTTTTTCGTAATTTATATATTGATAATTTTAAATGTATGACAATACAGAATTGCGCTGTCCACAAAGTTACTTATGAATAATACTTTAATAAAACTATTTTTAATTAGTTTCATAATACCATAATTAAAAATTGATGTCAACAAAAGTGCCAAAGTAGGTAAAAATATGATGTATCGGTCAAAATTTTAGTTGTTCCTATTATTTGTTTCAGAAAGCATTTAATTCATTGCAATGAAACATTGTGTTGGTTTTTGGTTGTGTTTATGATAAACTTCTGTTTAGAAGGGAGATACATAAATGAAAATAATATCTTGGAATGTAAATGGCCTCCGCGCCTGTATGAATAAAGGATTCGCGGATTTTTTAGCTGACTCTGGCGCTGATGTTTTTTGCGTTCAGGAAACAAAAATGAAACCTGAACAGGCAGATTTTTGTTTCAAAGATTTTATATGCTATTGGAACAGCGCAGAGAAAAAAGGTTATTCCGGAACAGCCGTTTTCACCAAAATAGAACCTGTTTCCGTATCCTACGACATAGGCAATGATGAGCACACCGGCGAAGGGCGCGCCATAACCCTCGATTTCGATACATTTTATCTTGTAAACGTCTATGCCCCGAATTCACAAAACGAGCTAAAAAGGCTCGACTATCGCATGAAATGGGAAGATGCGTTCCGCGATTATGTAATGGAGCTTGATAAGGAAAAGCCGGTCATAATCTGCGGCGACATGAACGTAGCCCACACTGAGATAGACCTAAAAAATCCTAAGGCCAACGAGAGAAATGCGGGTTTTACTAAAGAAGAGCGCGAAAAATTAAGCGTTCTTCTTGATTCCGGATTTGTCGATACCTTCCGGTATTTTTATCCGGACAAGAAGGGCGCTTATACCTGGTGGTCATATAGATTCCGCGCGCGGGAACGCGACGCGGGCTGGCGCATTGACTATTTTCTGGCGTCGGAACGCCTTATGAAACACATAAAAGACAGCGTTATTTACAAAGATGTAATGGGAAGCGACCATTGCCCCATAGGCCTTGAGACGGACCTATAATTACGCCCTTATATCAAGCCTCGCTTTTGACGTGTCTTTGTCCTGTTTCTCAAGCTGCGCTTTTATGACTTCTTTCTCTTCCCGCTGCCTCTTTTCTATTTTGTCTTTGACTTGTTTTTCAGTGCGCTTGTGGCGTATCTCAGTCTCAATGCTGTCCCGGCGGGCACGCAGCCTGTCTGTTGCAATTTCTTTTGTTTTTCTGCCGAGCTTGCTGTTGTTTATTATATCAATCGCACCGTTTATTTCGCCTTTCTTTTCATTGAGTACCTGAATCTGAGAATTTGCGTCAGACGGCGCCGGATAATCGGAAATCGGTATGATACTATTCACATCAGCACCTCCCACATTTTCCTTCTTTAATTTTATATCGGCAGGCCGCAGTTCCAAATTATCTTTGTCAGGAGGATTTTTTATGTTTACGGAAGATTATATTATCCGTATGATTGAGCAGATGGGTGAATTCTTAAGAGAGGTTTTAAAACTTGAATTGGAAAATAAATTTGAGGAGCTCATGAGGAGATAGACAAGGCGATGAAGAAACTCGGTATTTCACCCCTGCTCGTGCGGACACTGCCGCCCGGCGAGCTTATGCGCTTTGTAACACGCCCTGGCGGTGAAAATGAAGACCGCTGTATTCTCCTCGCCAAACTCCTGTCGGCTGACGCACATATCTATAAGACAGAGGGAAAGAACAGCACCGCTCACGAACTCTATAAAACAGCACTTGAGATTTTAAATGGCGTATCCGGAAAAGTCGAGGGCGAGAAACTTAAAAAGGTGCAAAAAGATATCGAGGAACTGCTTATCAGTGGCAATGCTGATAATCTGTCATTTTAAAACGTAACGGATTCAAAATTAGATCGCGATGAAATTCAAATAAGCCAGCCATAAATTGAGGATTAACTTTCTGAATACTATGCTCATAGAGCTTTGCTAAGTCAAAATTCTTTTCATAAAAGTAATAGTAAGCATGTAAGACTCTTATATCCTCTATTGTATGACTTTTTTTCAATTGTTCTATTTTTTTAATATCATATGTATCAAGAGCATCATTAGCAATCAGTTTAAGATAAAGGTCCTCATAGTATAACCGATTTTTCTGAGATTTTCCAAATACTGCATCACTTTTTCTAAGAGCATTAAGGACAGCTTTAGCCTTACTTATATCGTTCTTATCCAAACAGCAATAATAATATGTAATAGCGGGGCTAAAACTATAAATATTTAAAACTGATAAATCAAACTTCTTAAAATCAATCTCACCAGGTCGTCGCCCGTTTAAAAGTTGACAATAAATATCAAGTTGAATATTCATTGTTTCCAATAAATCTTTATTTGATAGTAACAAACAACAATTCAAAGTATCACTAATAGTTGAGTTTCTAATACATGGAATTGCATTAACTAAAAAAACATAATATCCTGCAATAATAAATATATACAAAGGAACCAGATGCGCAGTAATGACTTTTTTATGTACTAAAACAAGTAAAAAGGAGGATACGGCCAAATTTAATATACATCCTCCCAAGTTATATAGTAAACAATGAGCACGGTTACCCTCATCTTTTGGCTTCATTATGCACTGACCATTTTGCTCAAATTTTCCGCCCGATATAACTTTAGTATTACCGTCGTTTATTATTCTCAGATTCCCGATCCTTACCGATATAAGTTCATATCCGCAAACAAGTCCAAATAAAAGATGCCCAGCTTCATGGATCATAGACTGCAGAATAATAAAAATGTAGAAAAATAGTGTAATAATTACGAGATATAAAATAAAACTAAAAGATTTTGTTGTTTGCGCAATACGTATGTACTTAGACACTGAAACATAATAGCCGTAAACAATTAATAGAATACCGAGTATAGAAGCTACATAACCCAATTTTATAAATTTTTGCATAACCGCATCGGATCCCTTCTTTCGAATAATATACAACTAAGAGTATAAAAGATTATTGTAATACAAATTGTTATAACTATATAGATTTGATTTATAGCAGAGCCTGTTAACATTTGTTTCAATATCTGACTTACGTAGTAAGACGGTATAATCTTCATGACAGGATCCAACGCTGTAGATGTATTTAGTGACGAAATAAGCATCGTTGGCAGAGTCAGCAACAGCACTACAATAATAGATGAGCCGGTATCCGTAAGCAAGAAGCCGAAGAAATAACCAATTGAACTAATACATAAAATCAATAAAATCGAAATTGGCAAATAATATAGATGGAGCGTATAATTTGTGATTCCTACTATTCGAGTGATTCCAAATAAAATGACTGATGCTAATAAGCATTGTATTACAACAGCAATTTGCTTAGCAAAAAGAATTTCTAATTTAGTTCGTGGAATCTTATACAGATAAAATAAAGTGCTTGACGCCTTCTCTTGTTGAATTTGAGACATAGCTTGATTTAAAGGGGTAAAAACAAATATCCATATTACCCCTATCAGCAACATTGTGTTGAGATTATTTGATTCCGCAGAGGCTCGTCCAACATTTTGAGCTTGAGATATGGAGTATACTTGTTTTGAATTTAGTTCATTTACTAACGAAGGATATTTTTTTATTAAATCATCGGAAATTAATCTCTGCAATGAATATGTGATATATTTCACCGCAATTTGCGAATCTTGTCTCGCTTCATCATAATATAATTTTACATATTTTTGATTTTGTACTTCAACAATTGCACTGCATTTTCCAACCTGTACGTCTTTAATTGCTTTTTCAAGGTCTCTACTTGAATTAAAACTAAAACTAACCCCTTTTTCATTATTTATGTTCGCAGGCAGTAATGTTTGCATATTACCTGAATCGTCTATAACAGTAACAGATAATTTGGTAACAGATGTTTGAGACATAATCAAATTTACAAGTACCGCAAGGACTGGAATGATAAGAGTTAAAAAATAAGATTGCCAGTTTTTAAATATTACTAAGTTTTCCTTCTTTATCAGGTGCCACATATAATCACCTTAATTTTCATTGATTTTGAAGTACAGATCATCAAGAGACGGCTTGTAATCTCTCACAGAGATAATTCTGGCATAATCGGGCAAACTGCTGAAAATTAAATGGCTGTCCTTTACATCAATATTAAGAGAACATATGTTATCGCCTTTTTCAAGAAATTTTATAGACTGTGACGCATTTAACTTTTGAAGATGATTTTTTAGTATCTGAAATTGGGAACAATAGATATCGATTTCCAATATTCTATTAGGAAAATACTGATACATAAGTTTATCAAGATAATCATCGATTACTATTTTACCTTTTTTTAAAACAACGAGCCTTTTGATGATTGTTTCCAATTCAAGTAATTCATGTGATGATATAAGCAATTGAATATTGTCATTACTTATTTCCTTAATTAAATGTATAAAATCATTTCTTGACTCCGGATCCAGACCAGAAAAAGGCTCATCTAAAAAAAGAACTTTTGGATTATTGATTATGCTAATCGCAAGAAGCACCCTTTTCAACATGCCTGTAGACAATTCTGAAATTTTTTTATTAGCGAATTCTTTTAGGCTGAGACTTTCCATCAAATAATCAATTCTTGTTTTTGACACTTTATACATGCCTTTGAAGAAGTCAATACATTCCTTTACAGTAAGCAGTTGATAAAGATGCAACCTATCAGTAAATAATCCCGTACAAAGCCGTATGTAATCCCTGTTTTTCGATAAACTAAAATTATCAATGAAGATATCACCGCTTGTAGGTTTGGAAAGCCCATTTGCTATCATAAATAATGTAGTTTTCCCCGCTCCATTATGGCCAATAATTCCTGTAATGTTATTATCATTTATGGAGAAAGATACATTGTTTAGGGCATAGGACGTTCCATATTTTTTGCTGATATTACGAACTTCTATCATGTCCCAGCCTCCAAAGAATTAATTTTTTCGCTAAATTCAACATAAATATTTCTGATATCTTCTCTTTTGAGATAATGGGTTGATAAAATAACTTTCATTAAAGAATAATCTTCCCAATTATCAGAATGAATAATTATATTGTATTTGCTCGCATTCTCATATAACTCAGTACCGGGCAGTGGGGTATTTGGTGATATCGCAACACGTGCGTTATAATCTACTATTATATGTTTAATATATTCAAGCGTTTTTTGCAACGTCTCCTTTGTATCCATATGATTACCAATAATAAAAGAGCATAGGGGTTGGATTCCATATTTATGTAATAACGACAAGGCTTTTTCGACATTTTCAAACCGAATATGCTTATTCAATGAATCGATAATGTGTTGGTTTGCACTTTCTACACCTACATGTATAGCGAAACAACCGGCCTTTTTCATTAAAGCAATACATTCTTCATCTAAAACATCGATTCTTGATTCACACTTCCAAGGTATAACATTCATTTTAGAACTAATCATGTATTTACAAAATAGCTTCAAGCGTTTTCTGTTTACTGTAAACGTATCATCATATATTGCCAGATATGAACGTAATAAGCTATCATCAAATAAAATCTGTTTGGAAAGATAAAAAACTTCGGAAAAAACAGATTCTGCACTCCTAATTCTATATTTTTTACCGGACATAGCACGTGATGAGCAATAAATACAGTCACCAGGACACCCTCTACTCGTAACAATCGCTAATGGTGTCATATATTCACTTAGTTTTAAGCTTAACAAATCAGGAAATGGAAGTGAATCAAGATTATTTATGAATTCTCGATTCTCATTTACTATAATTTTATTGTCTTTATCTCTGTAAGCAATGCCAGGTACATTCTTGGGTTCCAGATTGACCTTTAAATATTCTAATAATTCTATAATTGTAGCTTCGCCTTCGTGTAAAACCACATAATCAAAACCATTATCCAATGCTTCTTTGGGACGGAAAGTAACATGCACACCGCCTGCAATGATAATAATATCCATTATCTTCTTTATATATTTAACAATTTTATAAGTAACAAGAATTGATTCGGTATATGTTGCGCTTATTCCAATTATGTCTGGTTTAAATTCATTAAGAACTCTTAGCAATTCTTTTGGAGTACAACATTCAACCAACATATCAACAATTTTTACTTGGTAACCATGAAATTTCAGCATTGATGATAAAGAAGCGACCCCTAAAGGAGCTGTCCCGATTTTGTTTTTTAGGTCTTTCTTCCAGCTTTTGTCTGTTGAGGGGACAATTAATAATACATTTTTTATTTTCATATTTTCACTTCCGATCTTTTAAACTATTTGCAGTAGAGATCAATGTCATATTCATCCACTTTAATATTCTTTTCCTACAACTGTCACAGTTCGGGTCACATTTATTCAGATCCCCTTTTATGTAATACGCCATCGCCCTACATCCGCCACCGCATATCATCCTTAATGAGCAACCGTTACATTTCTCAATTTTATCCACTGTGAGTTGGTTAAACTTCTCCCTTGTTCGGACAATTATATCCCCAAAATTTTCGTTAAAAATATTACCTTGTATAAACTCATCGAATATTAATGCACTACAAGGATAAACATTTCCATCGCTATCAAGCGCTAATTCATTAATCCCAAGCCCACAATTTGGGCTATGGGTATTTTGACTTGCAATATGAGCATAATCCCCGGCAACAGCACAAGTAAAATCGATCCCTAAATCTTTCTTATTAAAACCAGCCTTGTAAAGAATAGAAAATTCGTCGTACATTTTATCGACCGATGACCAAAATGATTCCTCGTTGAAATTTAAATAATCATCGACTTGCATACGGCCATCGGGCTTTAAATGATTTACGTAAAGCCCCATACTTCCTGTGTTAGCAGCATAACGCAGCATCATTGGTAAATCCTGCACAGTTGATGGGTATTTCATACCTTCTGTATATGGGGTACACGCATAATAAAAATTTTTATAACCGTTCCTTTTAAGTTGATTTACAAATGAACTTATTTTTGCAAGAGAGCCTTTCCCTCTTGTTACTGAATTTTTTTCTTCATCAAAAGAATCAAGCGAAATTTGGATTGAATCAAAAAATGAGCACATTTTATCGATTACGGTATCTTTCAGCATAGTTGTTCCATTTGTGACTAATGAGAACTTTGCCTTGGACTTAAAAACAGATAGTTGATCTAACATTTCCTCAAAATCTGTCCTAATCGTAGGTTCACCACCAGTAAGGACAATTTCTCCAAAGCCCTGCTCAATAGCCACAGAAATCGCATTATATAAATCAGCAACCGATAGCAAATTTTTTCGCTTACTTATATGATTAGCATCTTTAAAACAATATGGACAGTTTAAATTACATGAATTTGTTATATGGATAGTTAATTGACGATTAAATCCATTGTTTTCGCCTTTCTTATTATAGGCTGTATTATACTTTGAAATTTCGCGTTTGATATTATCTAAACATAAAGCAACATCTTGTTGAATGATGTCTTTTGGGATGCCATAATGTGAAGATAACAACCGGACGATTTCTTTTTCATTTTTGCCTTCAACATATAATTTAAAAATATTGAGTGCAGTTGAATTCAGTATCATCCAAAAGCCCGTATCAGGATTTATAACTGCAGTATTCAATTCATCGGTCTTTACGAAATCATAATTGTTACTCATCATTTTTCATCTCCAATTGGTACAGATATTATTCTTTTTGTACTCTCGCATGGGGACCATACACATATTTGATTTTTTTGATCTGTATTAACTAAATACCCAACTTTCCCATCAATTTCCGGTGTAGCTTTTAATATCCCAGCGAAGGCAACGCCATTAACAAGCTCAATAATTACTCTTTTTCCTAATAACTCATTGTTGTTCATATATCCCATTCATCCCCTGCATAATTTAAAATTCCTAATTTCAGGCAATAATCTATAAAGCCCTTAACATATTCAGCGGGAATATTTAAATCATCCGCTTTTTCAATAATTTCTTGCGAAGTGAGACCTCCATCAAGTAATTGCCATATAGTGGATTGTGTTTTATTTAAGATGAGATGCAAACTATTGTTTTCAATAAAAACAAGTCCATCTTTTGTTTTCCAAAACTCGGTGGCTCTTATTAATCTTCTATTCCCCATAACCATCACAACTTTTCAAAATAAATAGGGAAGAGAACTATTTACATTTAAATCCTAGTTATGTGGCAACAGTTGCTACAACAACTGCCGGTGGGCAATAAACTGCAACAGCAACAAGTACCCCACCGCCAACAATGACAATAGTAGCAAATCCTGTAGAACAATTCTGCCCAACAACACATTTATTTGTGTCATTGGAAATATCAGGTGAAGGGCCGGCAACTACAGGAGAAATGTATACTTCACTGCTCATTTTTATCACTCCTTAATTTCGTGCCTTGAAACTAAATTTATGTAAAAGTTCTCTTCCCTTTTACATTAAAAATACGATTTAAATGTAATATTACCAACTATCTATCAGTTCTATGTTTCCTGAATAAAATTTTATTCCTTTAGCATCGGTTAAATTTAAAATGCGGAAGTTTAAATATTATTCACCATCTTATTCTATATTTTAACATAACTTTCCCTCATTGTCCATATTATTTTAGCCAAATGTTTGTATTTTCGACACTTTGGGGTGTAACAGCCTTATAGGGATATTACTCATTCAATTCCGAAACTTAATTAAATTTGTCTTTTAAGATTTCTTTAAGTAAGAGGTTATGTAGTTAGATTTTCTTTGAACTTTACTCAAATCGTCTATTCAAAATCAATCACAGGATTTTTCCCATGAAAGTCATCTTAAAAACTCATAAAGCATGACCGAAAACATCCGCGAGGGCAAATTCACCATCCGACCATAAAAAGGTTCCCCCTTTCCGGTCCCGACCGGAAAGGGGGAATATCTATAAGCATAGGAGAAAGAGAAATGAAAAAGTATG
>Ga0134101_1001830_pt1 | contig 14714 bp, 9 predicted proteins | sample 12_3_2metaG_FD_94446 | JGI IMG/M metagenome (GOLD analysis project Ga0134101, IMG submission 94446) | Switchgrass degrading microbial communities from high solid loading bioreactors in New Hampshire, USA - 12_48_3.3_201_A2 metaG | ecosystem: Engineered > Bioreactor > Semi-continuous > Anaerobic >...
ATAATCGTCAAGGGCGCTGTGCCGGATGAAAACCCGCGCCCTGCGGAGCTTAAGGCGAAGTATGAGATGATGACAATCGTCGGTGTCACAGACAACAGAGCCGGCAAAGGGCCGCATTTGAAACATGAATTCAAACGCGGTTCTGTTAAAATCTTTAGTTTTAATCTTTTAATCAGACCTGCCAGGTCCCCGATATCCTTCTGCAATACCCGCCTTGCATTTCAAATGGTTGCCAATAATATGTTTGCATTTTATTTGATAAAATTTTATAATAATATATAATAAAAGGAATGTGAAATTCAGCTTTTTGCAAAAAGTAAAACGTAATTAAAGGGAGATTCTTCATTTAACGCGAAAGGTTTTCCTGCACTTAAGCAAGGTGCATATAAGGGGAGGTCCGTAGTATGGAGTGGCAGCAGCTGGTATATTTCAAATGCGTTGCCAGTACGGAAAACATGGGTGAGGCTGCGAAGATTCTGCATATATCCCAACCAGCGCTCAGTACCGCGATAAAAAACCTGGAAAAGGAACTGGAGGTTCCGCTGTTTGAACGAAAAAAGAATAAAATCTATCTGAACAAATACGGCTCCGCGTTTTTATTCAGGGTCGATAAGGTGCTTTCTGAAATCGAGGCAGCGCGCAAGGAGCTTCGCACCATGCGTGAAACGGAGCTTAATAAGGTTACCGTTATGTGCCCGATTACCTTTATGACTCCCGAATTTATGAATTATCTTTATGAAAAGATTCCTAATATTGTCATTGAAAACAGGCACATAGATTATTCCGCGGCAAAGGACGGACTTCTGGACGGGACGCTTGATCTTTGCGTACTATCTCCTCCCGTAGTCGGAAAGAAAATCGAGACCATCCCGCTTGAGCTCCAGAGAATGGTGATTATTACATCGGCGACCCACAGGCTGGCAAGCGTGGACGAAATATCCTTTGCCGAGCTTTCGGAAGAGAAATTTGCTGCATATGCCGAGAATACCGGGCCGCGGGCCGATTTCGAAGAAAAATGCCGCCGCCGCGGCTTTAAGCCCAACATAGTATTTGAATCAAACTCAATACGCGACATGATTAACCCCGTAAAAGCCGGGCGCGGCATACTGTACTCCTCCGTTGAAGCCTTAAGTATGTATTCCCAGGAAGGCTTACATATAATTCGCCTCAAGGATGAGGATGCTACCACGGTTCTCGGGCTGTCAATAAGAAACGATAAACCGATTCGCCCTTTAGCTGAAACGTTAAAGAATACCATAATTGAGTTTTTTAAAAATAAAAATAACGGCGGCCTGTGAAGAAAACGATTGCCGGCAGGGAACATATAGGGAACGCAGCCATTACGGCTGCGTTCTTTGTTGTTTTTATATTTAATATGCTAAGCGTTAAATAAAATTTATTGAATTACAATTTCTCTTCTATGGCAGGCGGGAATTAAAAAATATATTTGATTGGACATATACGACGAAAGAAAGTATAATGTAGGTACAACATTTGTATAACTGCTTAAAAAAATAAAAGAGGAGGAAAAGAAGATGTCGCCAGCGGTGGTTCTAGTTGCTGTACTTATATCCCTAGCAATCTCGGTTTATCTGGGAGCAAAGTATAACCATAATGTAGGCCTTTGGGCAATGCTGTTTGCCTACCTCATAGGAACATTTGGATTGGGGCTTAAAACAGCGACTCTCGTCAGCTACTGGCCGCTCACATTCACGTTTTTGATCGTCAGCCTCTCTATATTTTACGGTTATGCAGGAAAGACCGGCGTTCTGCTTCTGGTTGCACAGAAGATAATCTATGCTAACAGAAGGAGGACCTGGATAATACCCCTTTTGCTGTACCTGATCAGTTTCGGACTGTGCCTCGCGGGCTGCAGCACCTTTGCCGCAAACGCGCTTACGGCGCCGATAGCCTTCTCGGTCTGCATAAGCGCCGGAATAAACCCGATACTCGCCGTTGCCGCGATTATGATACCCGCCGCCGTCGGCTCCTTTGCCCCCTGGTCTCTGGGCGCATCGCTCCCGATCAACTATTTCATGGGAACGAGATGGGCTGCCCAGGCAGTTACATTCCAGTGGTATGTGTGGTTAAACGGCTTTATTGGCTGTACCCTCTCCTTCCTTGTGCTTTTCCTGCTACTAAAGGGATGGAAGGCCAAGAATGTTGAAATAGAAAAGCCCGGCAGCTTTAACCAGGAACAGAAAAAAGTAATCTGGGTTATTGGCATAGTCGCCATTATAGTCATTATCCCTGCGTTCATAACGCTTATTACAGGTTATAATCCGAAATGGTTTGGCTATCTGGATGTACAATTTGTCGCTATAGCGGGTTCCCTAGCCTTTAAGCTGATGAAAATCGGCGGAGAAAAAGCTGAGAAGGAGATTATTTCCAAAGACGTCCCCTGGAACATTATCGTCATGGTAACCGGCGTTACGCTTTTGATGAAGGTTGCCGCCGAAGGTGGCGCCGTCAACCTGGTTGCCTCCGCGGCTACAAATCTTCCCCCCTGGCTTATCCCGGCCGCGCTCGCAGCTCTCGGAGGATTCATGAGCTTCTTCTGCGGCGGAATGAGCGTTGTAACTCCTATGCTTCTGCCCTTGGTCGAGCCTCTTTTTGAAACAGTGGGGCTTTCTCCGATATGGCTGACAACCGCTATTACAATGGGCGCAAACATGACCGCGGTAAGCCCGGTCTCCACCGGAGGCTCAATTGTACTTGGCTTTGTTCCGGATGAGAAATGGCGCGAGAAAATGTTCGTCAGACAGTTCTATCTTGCAATCTATCTGCTTTTCGCCATGGCAATCTGCGGTGGAGTCGGAATATTCAATCTGCTGCACCCGGCTTCATTTTAGCTGATGTGTTGAGGGCATAAGGAATACGGCAGATATTTATTAGAACATTTTAGGGTATTCAATAACAGAACTATTTTGGAGGCTGCTATGTTTGAACTCACGCCGCGTGAAAACATGATCAGATTTTTCAGTCGTGAAATTCCGGAGAGAATTCCAAGTCTCCGCAAAGACGTACATAATTTCATGACTCCCGATATAAACGAAAGAGGGCCTGCCGCCCCGGATAATCCAATGGTCAACGAAGGCTTCGACTGGTTTGGAGTGCACTGGACCTATGTGCCCGCCGTTAAAGCCCCGATGGTAAGTCCCGAATATCCTCCGGTGCTCAAAGATATAACCGAGTGGAAAAAGGTTGTAAAATTTCCGGATCTCGACGCCATTGACTGGAAGGCCGCTGCTGAAAAGGAGCTGAGTGACCCCAGATATGACCCGAACAAATTCCGGATGATTACCCTCGGTTACGGCTGCTTTGAACGCCTTCACGCCCTGATGGGCATGGAGGAGGCCTGCTGCGCATTGCTTGAGGAGCCTGAGGCCGTATACGATTTTTTCAGTGCAGTCGCGGATTTCAAGATTGAGCTTATGAAGAGGCTGCTCCAGGCATATCCCGTAGATATGTTCGTGTACAGCGACGACTGGGGCCATCAGAGGAACCTGTTCTTCTCAATTGATACATGGCGCAGCCTCATTAAGCCTCAGATGGAGAGAATTACGGCTTTCTGCGACGAGGCCGGGGTCTTCCTGCACATGCACTCCTGCGGCAAAATTGAGGACCTGATACCCGACATGATTGACGCCGGAATCAAGCACTGGACCTCGTGCCAGACGGTAAACGATATCGAGGGCATCATTAAAAAGTATGGCGACAGGCTCACGCTCACCGGAGGCATGGACGTTTTCAAATATATGGGCAAGGTGACGCCTGAGGAAATGGACAGAATTGTCGGGGAGCGTATAGACCGGCTGTGCAAGGGCGCGGCCCTGCTGCCGTTCGGATCCAGCTCGGTTCCGGGCCTTTCCGATGCGGTTGAAAAGGCTATTGCGGAGCGCCCTGATTTCTTCAAAAAGCCGGAGAACCGAGTTCTGCCTAAATAACAAGTCTATCAAATGAAAGGGGAGAAAAGGAATGACGGACAGGGTTAAAAGAAGGCTTGAGGCTCTCAAGGTTGATACATATCCAATCTGTACCGAAAAGTACGAGATAGTGATGAAAACTTACCAGGAAAACGCGGGCAAGCCGGTGATAATCCAGCGAGCGCTGGCCCTTGCAAACTACCTTGATAAGAAAACGATTTTCATCGAGCCCGACGAACTTATAATAGGCAATTTTGCTGCGAAACCCATGGGAATGGAGGCAAGCCTTCTGGGGCCGACATGGCCGGATGATGACTTGGACGTCCTTCTCGGTGAAGGAATGGTATCCTTAGACTCCGAGGATAGAAAAATACTGCGCGCCTATGACGATTACTGGGACGACAAGGGGCGCACCAAGGACGAAATGCAGAGCTTCTTCTATGACAGCGACCGCGTCTGGAACTTCATTTCGAGAGGCTTTTTGTGCCCGCCCTGGAAGGACAGAAAGGTCGGAAGGGGCCAGGGTGCCGCCGGACAGGGCGGCTGGGGGATAGGACTCGGCTGCGGAACCCTGTTTACGCCGGATTTCAGGAAGATAATCAATACCGGCTTTGAGGCTGTAATAAAGGAATGTGAGGAAGAGCTCGATAAGCTACGCTACTATAACGGCGAAGAGGTGAACAAGGGTATTTATCTGCGCGCTGCCCTCATCGCCCTCCCCGCTGTCCTGCGCCTTACCGACCGCTATTCAAAGCTTGCATATGAAATGGCGGAAAAGGAAGCGGACCCGCAGAGGAAGAAGGAGCTTTATGAGATATCCGAGATATGCGCTCGGGTTCCCAGATACCCGGCACGCACCTTCCGTGAGGCTTTGCAGTCGTTCTTCTTCTACTGGAGCCTGACCGCCATCGGCACAGCTCCGGGCGGAAGATTCGACCAGTATATGTACCCCTTCTATAAGGCCGACCTCGAGGCCGGCAGGATAACCCGGGAAGAGGCGCTGGAGCTTCTCGAGCTGCTGCGTGTAAAAATCATGCAGTATAACGAAATACACGGTGGCGCCCAGCAGAGAGCCAAGTGGGCCGGAATGGCAAGGTGGCACAACTTCATACTGGGCGGAACCGACAACGAGGGCAACGACGCCACAAACGATATTACATACCTGATGCTGGAGGCTGCGATAGAGACGCATACTCCGCATCCCACTCTAACAGTCAGAGTTCACGACGGGACCCCGGCCGAGCTTATGGTCAAGGCTTTGGAGGTTGTGCGCAGCGGAATGGGCATGCCGGCCTTCATTTCCGAAAAGTCCTACAGGAATTTTGTAATGAGCCTGGGAGTCCCCTATGAGAAGGCTAATGAATTTACTATAGCAGGCTGTCTGGACGTCACCCTTCCGGGCAGCTCCAAGAACAACGCTTTCGGAATGTTCGTACTTCCCTGCGTGCTTGAGCTTGCCTTGTACGGCGGCAAGGACCCCGCTACGGGAATCCTGCAGGGGGTAAAGACGAAGGACTTCAAGGATTTTGAAAGCTACGATGAGTTCTACGAGGCGTTTTTGCTCCAGCTGAAGCACTGCATGGGCCTTGTCTGCGAGGAGCACAACGTGCTGCAGTGGGTGTCCCAGCAATATCCTGACATAACGTTCAGCATCTTCGCCGAGGACGGCGTAAAGAGCGGAAAGGACGTTCTGAGCCGTACGCTTACCCTGGACAACAGCTCCTGCATCAATATGGTCGGCTTCGTAAACACGGTCAACTCTCTCGCCTCAATCAAGAAGCTCGTTTACGAAGAGAAAAAAATAACCGCGCAGCAGCTGATTGACGCTTTGTCCGCGAACTGGGAAGGGTACGAGGACATCAGACGGCTCTGCCTTGAGGTGCCGAAATTCGGAAACAATGACGATTATGTGGATCAGATTGCGGTAAAGCTGTTTGACGATTATGCCGAGCTGGTCTCCGGATTTACCAACTACTTCGGTAACAAGCTTGTCCCCGCCGGCATTTCTATCACGGCGCACCAGCCGGCAGGCTCGTATACGGGCGCGACGCCGGACGGCCGCTTTGCCGGTGAGACATTTGCGGACGGCTCGGTATCACCGGCTCAGGGCACGGACAGGAACGGGCCGCTCGCTGTGCTCCAGAGCGCGATGAAGCTGAAGCAGGATAAGTTCATGTCCACGCTTTTGAACATGAAGTTTACGCCCTCCGCGCTGAAGAGCCGGGAGGACCTCGAAAAGCTCGGCAATATGGTTAAGACCTATCTGACAAACGGCGGAAAACACATACAGTTTAACGTTGTGGACAGAGCCACCCTTCTTGCAGCCAAGGAGGATAAGGATAAGTACCGCGATCTCATTGTGCGCGTCGCCGGGTACAGCTCTTACTTCGTCGTGCTCACGCCCAAAATTCAGGACGAGATTATCGCGAGGACCGAGCACGAACTGTAATATTGCCTGTATAACACCTCTCATTTGTAGCGGCTTCCTGCAAAATGCCGATGCCCTGCAGGAGGTCGCTACGGCTCTAGGTCACTATTCCAATAAGGAGGTAGAAAACTATGACAGACAGAGTAAAAAGAATGCTGGAGCGCTGGAAGACGACCAAATACCCCCTGTGCATAGACCGCATGAGGGTATCCTTCCCTGTCATGGAGGAGCTGAAAGGCCAGCACCCCTATAAGGTGCGCTCCAAGGTGCATGAAGCGATACTCACAAAGTGCCCCATTGTTATTGAGCCTGACGATTTAATCTGCGGCGTGGGCGCAAGCAAGCCTTTCGGCATTGAGATGGATTACGAGCTCGGAAGATGGACTCCTGAGGAGGTAGCTTCGCTTAAGGCGGAGAACTACACCATCACTCCGGAGGAAGAGGAAGAGCTCTATGAGTATATGGAGCGCTATGCCAGGGGCGACCTCGGCCGTACGCGCTCCGACGTAGAAGGGGAAATATTCGGGGACAGCAAGGTGTTTTGGCCGTTCCTGCGCGCGGGTCTTGTCCTTCCGCCCTATAAGTCCAAGAAGAACGCCAGCGGCGGAGGCAGAGCCCAGTCCGGAATGGGGCTCAACCCCATGGGCCTTTATGTCGCCGATTTCGAGAAGATACTTAAAAGAGGCTGCCGCGACATAATTAACGAGTGCAAAGAGAGACTGGAAAACCATGTCTTTGAAACTGAGGACAGCGTTGACCAGATGTTTTTCTGGCAAGCATGCATCACCGTATTGGAGGCCTTTGTCGTATATGCAAATCGCTATGCCGATCTGGCGATGCAAATGTCTTTGGAGGAAAAGGACCCTGTGCGCGCCGCGGAGCTGAGGGAGATGTCCGCCATCTGCCGCAGAGTGCCCGAATATCCCGCGGAGAGCTTCAGAGAGGCGATCCAGAGCTTCTGGTTCACCTTCCTTATGATGAATCCCTCCTCTACAGCTTCGGCCGGCCGCTTCGACCAGTATATGTACCCGTATTACAAGAAGGATATTGAGAGCGGCAAAATAACCGACGACGAGGTGCTTGAGCTGCTGGAGATACTCCGCCTGAAGGACTTCCAGCTCAACCGCGTGTCGGGGCAGATTCTGCGCCAGAAAAACGCCGGAATGGCAAAATGGCACAACTGGACGCTCGGCGGAGTCGACAGGGATGGAAACGACGCGACGAATCCGCTTACATACCTCGAGCTCCAGGCCGCGCTTGAGGTCCAGACCCCGCACCACACCATCACGCTCAGGGTCCATGACGGCACGCCTATAGAGCTTCTGGTAAAGGCTCTCGAGGTCGTAAAAACCGGCATCGGAATGCCCGCCTTTGTAGGCGATAAGAGCTATATTAACTTCTTCTTGAGCCGCGGGCTTCCCATAGAGGACGCCAGAAATTACAGCATGGCGGGCTGCGTTGACGGGTTTATCGCGGGAGTGACCAGAGGTGAGATAGCCGCGATGTTCATAGTGCCCTTAGCTTACGACATATTCATGCACAACGGCTTCTGCCCGTGGACAGGCGAAATGGTCGGAATCAAAACGGGAGAGGTCACGTCTTTCGAGACATTTGAGGAATACAAGGAAGCGTTTTACAAGCAGCTGCACTACCTTCTGGGGCTTGCCAACCAGTTCTTTAACGCTTCGATGGCCTCCACCCGCGATCTGTATCCGGATTTTATGAGGGCCATTCTTACAAAGGACTGCCTTGAGCAGGGCAAGCACGCGATAAAGGTCCACCATAAGCCGTATGACGCGCTGACCGTGTGCAGCGCCGTCGGTGTAATCAATGTCGCCGACTCCCTCGCCGCGGTGAAGACTCTTGTCTACGACCAGAAAAAGTACACCATGCAGGAGCTTATGACCGCCCTGGACGCGAACTGGCAGGGCTACGAGGAGATGCGCAGCGACTTTGTGAACGCCCCGAAGTTCGGAAACAACGAAGACCTGCCCGACCTGCTCGCCGCCGAAGTCTATCAGCGTTATGCGGACAGTCTTTCCAGCTATTATACAATCTGCGGCGACAGAGCCGTGCCTAACGCCATATCCATCACAGCCCACCAGCCGGGAGGCATGGCGGTGGGGGCGACCCCCGACGGGCGCTATAAGGGCGAGATACTCGCGGACGGGTCCATGTCGCCCGCGCAAGGCCGCGACAGGGTAGGACCTCTCGCGGTGCTCCAGAGCGCAATGAAAATCAATCAGGACGCGTATCAGGCTACGCTGCTTAATATGAAGTTCCATCCCTCGGCCTTGAAAACCAGGGAGGATATGGAAAAGCTTGCCGTTCTGATTAAGACATATCTGACCAACGGCGGCAAGCATATACAGTTTAACGTGGTCAGCAGGGAAACGCTGGAAGAGGCGAGGACAGAGCCGGAGAAGCACAGGGACCTCATCGTCAGAGTTGCGGGATACAGCGCGTACTTCACTTCTCTTACGCCTACCGTACAGCAGGAGGTAATAGACCGCACGACCTACGAGCATGTGTGACAGGCCTACTTATAACTAAGCAGGCCTGTCACAGGAGGCTGTGCACACCGAACGCCGCAAAATAATCCATGAACGGAGAAATGTTGATGAAAACCCTCTGGCGGATACTGATTTACATTTTGGGCCTGTTTTGTCTGGCTTTCTCTGTGACCCTTGCCGTATCTTCAAATCTCGGCGTTATTGCCGGCAATACCTTTCCGTTTATAATAAGCCAGGTCACAAATATCAGCCTGGGTACCTGCTGCACGGCCGTGTTCTTTGTCTATGTGCTTCTGCAGATTGTAATTCTGAGAAAGGATTTTAAGCCGTTCAATCTGCTCCAGCTTGTTTTTTCCGTGCTGTTCGGGTACTTTGTCAGGCTTACGACTCTGATTATCGGTGGGTGGGTTGCGACATCGTATTTGGTGCAGCTTCTCCAGCTGGCGCTGAGTATTCTTCTGACTGGAATTGGCGTTGTGCTTTATATTCAGGTCAATTTGCTGCCGATGCCGCCCGAGGGCTTCCTGCAGGCGATAATCTTTAAAAGGCCCGGAAACACACTGGGAAAGCTCAGAATAATACACGACTGCGTTGTTGTGCTGATAAGCGCCGTAATCTCATACGCTGCCTTCTCGACGATACTCGGTATCCGCGAAGGTACGTTGATTTCAGCGGTTTTCAGCGGCCTTGCGATAGATTTTTTCAGCAAGATACTGGCCGCCCCCATCAGAAGAGTATGCTTTGACGAACCTGCAGTAAGCAGCCGCACGCCTTCTTAACTTACTCAAAGGAGGTTATAAGATGAAGGATGTTAAGAGTCAATTAATCAGCATTTTCGGCAGCTCTAATGTCACAGAGGACAGAGAACGGCTCCGGACATACATATATTCCAAAAATTTTGTAAAGGGTATTATGCCGTATTATGAAGTGATACCTCAGAATGCGGACCAGATTGAGCAGCTCGTGAAGCTTGCCAATAATATGCGCATTCCCCTGATACCCGTCAGCTCCACCGGTAAACACAGGCACGGCGGCAGCGCCCCGGCGGTTCCCGAGGCGATAGTCGTAAACCTGTCGCAGATGAAAAGAGTAATCAGCGTAAACCCGCTGTTTCGCATCGCGGTCATTGAGCCCGGCATAACCTACGGCGAGCTTAAGGAGAAGCTGGCTCCCCACGGGCTTACAATATCCATGCCGCTCGCTCCGAGAGCCGAAAAGTCCGTGGTGGCCAGCCTGCTTGAGACCGAGCCGAGGCTCGACCCGAATACCCAATGGAACTCTCTCGACCCGCTTCGCTGCACCGAGGTCATCTGGGGCGACGGCCACCGCATGTATACGGGCGACGCCGGCATGGGCCCCCGCGATGTGACCGCCCAGCAGAAGAACGATAACTGGCAGATAGTTTCGACCGGCCCCGATATGGTTGATTATATCCGCTTACTCACCGGTTCTCAGGGCACAATGGGAATCGTCAGCTGGGCCTCCGTGAAGTGCGCGCAGATTCCGGACGTTGAGGAGCATTTCCTGGTGCCCTCCGACAGCCTTGAAGGCCTGATCGACTTTATGTACAACGTCGAGCATATACGTTTCGGCAACTGCCTGTTTGCCCTTAACAGGACCGCGCTCGCTTTGCTTATGGGCACTACCCCCGGGGAGGTGGACGCCCTCCGCCGGAGCCTGCCCGCCTGGATAGGCGTGGTGAGCTCTCAAAGCCGCAGATTTGCGCCCGAGCTGAGGGTAAAGGCTCATAGCGAGGGCATAGCGCAGTGCGCCGCAAGGGCGGGAGTTGAAATTACCGGGGCGGTGGACCGGCTGACGGCAAAGGCCGTACACGACAGGGCCTTTTCAGTCTGCGAGCCCGGGAAGTACTGGAAGGACACGCTGAAGGGCGACGCGGCCGATATTCTGTTTTCCACCACAATGGATAAAACGCCGGGTTTTGTCGAAGCGGTAAATAAAAAGGCTGATGAGCTCGGCTACGCCGCATCCGATATCGGGGTTTATATTCAGCCGATGCACCAGGGTGTAAACTGCCACTGCGAGTTTATTCTCCCGTACGACGGCTCGGATGGGAAGGATATGGCCCTGACGGCAAGGCTCTTTGAAGAGGCTTCAAAGCGTCTTTCGGAGATGAACGCATATTTTTATCGTCCTTACGGCCGCTGGTCCGCAATTCAGCTTTCAAAGGACGCCATGACCGCGGCTACGCTCCGGAAGCTGAAGAATATCTTCGATCCGAATGAGGTGCTCAACCCCAACAAGCTTAGACCCTGGTAATTCAGGTTTCGCCAGGAAAGGAGTGGAAGAGATGTCATTACAGGAATACAAGCCGATGCAGGAGCGCTGCAGCAACTGCTCCTTCTGCAAGTGGATACCCTTTGACAAGGTGAGGAGCGCGCGCTTTGCGGAGAATTGTCCCGCGGTCTGCTACGGCGGGTGGAATACATATTCGGCCAGAGGTCGTTTTCAGATGGCGCTGGCGGTTGTGAACGGTGAGCTTGAATATACCGAGACAATGACAGACATCGTGCACACCTGCCTTGCCTGCGGCTCCTGCGATGTGGCCTGCAAGATCTGCCGGTATAACCTCGAGCCGCTTGCGCATAACATAGAGCTCAAAAACGACGCGGTCAGGGCAGGGAAGATACTCCCCGCCCAGGAGAAGATGCTGGAGGCCTTTAAGACCGAGAAGACCCTCATTCCCGGCATGAGGAAGGCAGACAGGTCCGCGTGGGCGGAGGGAATACCCTTCGCTGAGGAGGGCGAGGTGCTCTACTACCCCGGCTGCAAATACAGCTATGACCCCGCCTTGAGGGGCGCGGTAAGAGGCGCGGCGGAGCTTCTCATCAGGGCCGGCGTTCAGCTCCGCTATCTTGGAGAGGGAGATGTCTGCTGCGCGGGAAGGCTCTACCAGATGGGCTTCTTCGAGCCGTTTGAAAAGAGGGCGGGCTTCAACATAAAGCAGTTCAAGGCCGCGGGCATAAAGACCATAGTGACTCCCTGCTCCGACTGCTACCACGCCTTCAAGCGCCTTTACCCGAAGCAGGGGCTGGATATCGAGGTTCTGCATGTGGTCGAATATATCGACAGGCTGCTTTCCGAGGGGAAGCTTAAGTTCACAAAGACAGTTCCCCTTACGGTTACATATCACGACCCCTGCCACCTCGGCAGGCAGGGCGAGCCCTACGTTCCCTGGGAGGGGAAGGAGAAGAAAATCCTCAACCAGATTCACACCTGGGAGCCCAGGAGGCCGAGGTACAACGGAGCATACGGCATATACGACGCGCCGCGCAGGATAATCGAGGCGATTCCGGGCGTAAAGCTCGTGGAGATGGAGCGCATACGCGAGTATTCATGGTGCTGCGGCGCGGGCGGCGGCTGCAGCGAAACGAACCCGGAGTTTTCGAGGTGGACGGCGAGCGAGCGCGTGACCGAAGCAAACTCCACCGGCGCGCAGGCGCTTGTCACGGCCTGTCCCTGGTGCAAGGCAAACTTTGAGGGCTGCCCGGACGAAAACGGGAACACAATAGAAGTGATCGACATCATCGACCTTGTTAATCGGGCGCTGTAGAAGGGGGTATCAGAATGGCATTGGACAAGGAAATATACAAGGCTCTTGAGGCCATAGTCGGAGAGAGGAATATCAGCAGCGACCCCGGCGTGTGCGAGACATACCGCTGCGCCGCGGCCCAGTCCTCCGCCCACTACGGGCCCTACGATCACCGCACGCCCATGCCGCAGGCGGTGGTCATGCCCGGCTCCACGGAGGAGGTACAGGGCATAATCCGCATCTGCAACAAGTACAAGCTGAAGTACAAGGCTTCGACCACCTTCTGGTCCGCGCACGGATATATAGGGAGCGATTTTGCCATACAGCTAGACATGCGCCGGATGAAGAAGATTGAAATAGACAGGGACAACATGATTGCCGTAGTCGAGCCCTACGCGATAGCCGCGACGGTACAGGCCGAGGCGATGAAGTACGGCCTGACCTGCAACATTCCCGGCGTCGGCTGCTCAAGCTCAATCCTCGCCAACACCGCCGGCTGGGGCGGCCCCGGCCCCTCGTCTGTGTTTACGGGAAATGCTTCGGAGAATTTCCTCTGCGCCGAGTGGGTCCTGCCGACAGGCGAGGTGCTTGTGACAGGCTCGGCGGGCGCGGGCGCAGGCTGGTTCAGCGGGGAAGGGCCGGGGCCGGGCCAGAGGGCCATTTTACGCGGCGCACGAGGGACGACGGGCGAAATGGGCGTCTGCACGAAAATTTCGCTTAAGCTGTCTCCCTGGCCGGGGCCGAGATACATCCCCAGCGAGGGTCTGCCGCCGGCTTACCGCGCCAAGCTGCCCGAGAATTTCAAGGCCTATGCAATCTGCTTCCCGGATTGGGACAGATGGGCGCAGGCGATGATGGCGCTTTGCGACGCGGAGATAGTTTATGCGGCGCACCGCCAGTTTTCGATGTTCGGGCGCGATATTAAAGCCGCGATGCTCCGCATCCTGACCGATCCCGATAAGCAGCTTTGCGATATTCCGGCTCTCAATATGGACCCGGAGATTCAAGCGGCCAACGAGTCGCTGAAGATTGAGATGTACGTTGTGCTTGCCGGCATGACGCCGGCGGACATGGCATGGAAGGAACAGGCGTTAAACGAAATCCTGGAGAAGTACGGCGGCTGGAAGGACAAAATGTGCCTTGAGCCCGATATGGCCGAATGGCTGCTCATGTATTTTACAAGGCTGGGGCACAAAAACCTTAATTATGCGCTTTGCGGCTCCTACGAGGGACATTTCGGACTGAACAGCGGAAATCTAATCAAATCGGCCTCCGTCTGTGAGGAGGCGTTTGCTCTTAAGCGCGAATGGGAGCAAAAGGACAACTTCATGGCGGCGATAGGCGGCGACAGCAGTATGGGCGGGCTCTCATCCATCGGCGGAGGCGGCGGCCCCATGCTGTGGGAATTCTTCTGCCACTTCGACGCCCATGACAAGGCGAGCATCGATAAGGTCAGAGATTACTTTAACGGTGTATCGGCTGTCTGGCAGGCCCAGATGGGCTTCGGAGGCGATTTCAGCAAGAACTGCGAGGCTGGGAGAAAGGAAAGCGGCTATGCATATTCGCAGGAGGAGCACAACGAGATTTTCAGCCGCGCTCCGCAGCCCGAACCGTTCATTTTCCAGTGGAAAATACGCGAAGCGTTCAATCCGAATCATCTCGGCGACAGCTATTATCAAACCCTCGACCCAAAGTACCTGGAGAAAAGGGCATAGCATAAATTAGAAAACGCAAAGCCTGCTTAAAAAGACATTTACTTAAAATCCCGATTTTCACCGGGTGAGCGCATCGCCGGAAGGTGACTGTTTTTTGGATGGGCGCTCAAATTTGGCCGAGGGTCGGGGTATCGGGCTGAAAGGGGTTTCACCGGTCCAATGTGGCGGGCACACATTGAGAAATCCCGTTCAGCTTTGAGCCTCCCCCTTCCCCGACCCTACGGCAGAACCGGTCTGATAAGCGCATTGGTATATTCCCCCAAAAAATGGGCTCTATGTCAAGAGTTGGGGTAGAGCCAGAAGAAAGCAACCTTAAAGAGGGTTGGGCTGCGGCCCAACCCTCTTTGAGGTTGGAGCTAAGCAGCAGCACAGTGGAGTATTCTGTTTCTGAAGCGAGAGAAATTGCGGACACCAAAACATACGCGTTTAAGTACCTTAGTCTTGTTATTGCATCCTTCCGTGAAGCCGTTAGTATAGGGATAGTCAAATGCATTGAGTATGTATTTGTCCCAGTTGTGGACCGCCGTAAGACACGCTTTGAATTCTGGAAGGGCTGCCAGCTCCGAAAGCAGGATCCATTCG
>Ga0134101_1001842_pt1 | contig 14638 bp, 9 predicted proteins | sample 12_3_2metaG_FD_94446 | JGI IMG/M metagenome (GOLD analysis project Ga0134101, IMG submission 94446) | Switchgrass degrading microbial communities from high solid loading bioreactors in New Hampshire, USA - 12_48_3.3_201_A2 metaG | ecosystem: Engineered > Bioreactor > Semi-continuous > Anaerobic >...
ATTTATATATTGTATTTTAGCTGATGCAACCTGCTTTTCTTCTCTTTTTCATGCTTTTACAAGTATCTTTCCGTAAGGATGTGAATCTCTGTTCCCGACAACCGCCAGTTTTTTATCTTCGATCATCTTGTTAATCCGCATGGCATACCAGCCGTCTCCGACACCCAGCGAGTACTTGCCCAGTATTTTTCCGATCAGTTGGGCCATGGTAAATTCACCGTCAGGAATGTTTCTGATTATTATATGATCATAAAAATTTTCAGGAACTGAAATCAGTTTTCCGCTGACCAACGCCCTGAGAGGTGCGTTTTCTTCCATTAAACTCTCCCACAGGTTGATGTGAATATGCTTTTCCAGGTCACTTAATTCACGCTCGTAAGGCAAAAAAGTATGAATCTTCTCATATGGAATTTCTCCCCAGTCACAATATGATGCAATTGTACCATAGGGAGTTTCAAGATATTGCGGAAGCTGAACAATACTGATTTTGCAGTCAGTTTTCCTCAATGAATGGCAAACAAAGGAAAATGCACAAGCCGAGTATGGTGAATTCCCCGTCCAGATGCGTATGGGAACTCCATGTCCTGCAGCAGATAATAATGTTTCAAAATCTTCGCGCTGCATGCGAAAAAACTCTTCCCTTTCACTATCTCTAAAATCAACGCTGCCCCATATTTTTTGAAATACTTCCTGGCGTTCAACACCGTCTATTTCACCGGTGATATCTCCAACGTCAAGGCAAAACCCAATGTTGACAACATCATACAGCCTGTATTCACGGGTTTTGCATTCCTGCACTGCATTTATTCTGTAATCCGATGATTTATTATTGTTTGAAAAGGCTCCTTCTATATTACACCTTTTTGCCATTTTCATGGCACCTTTCGCGCTGTCACTGAATACAACTTCCAGCATAAAAAACACCGCCGAACATATCTTCAATAAATAAATAATATTAAATAACATAATCAAACGTCTGTATTCTTATCGATATAAGGGCAAAAACCCTGCAGCTAATGCTTTTATAAGGCAAAATAATTTCATTATCCGTGAATTTTGGTTTTAATAATAATATTATTCAAAAAATGGATTTAGTCAAGAAGTCCTGGGAGATAATAAAATGAAGCAATAATATAAATCACTTTTCCAAAATAAACAAATATAAGGAATTAATATCGTGAAGCATATCTGTCAGCAAAGTTAATTAATAAGAATACTGTGATGAGTAGGACTTATAAATTGTTTTGCGTATAAAAACACATCAAAATGTTACAGCCTGTTCAACAATAAAAGAATAATCACTGCTTCTGCAATACTTATTGAAGGAATGCCTATCATAAACTTAAGGTGCCGTGTTTTATGATGAAAAACAAGACAGCCGATGTATACTCCCGGGCCGCCGCCAATCACTGCCAATAATAAAAACCTTTTTTCAGCCATTCTCCATTTATCATGTATTGCCCAGTATTTATCAAGTCCCGTTATTATAAACCCAGTAATATTTATCAGCAATAAATAAAATGCTATATATGTTTTTAAATCATCCATTATTAATTTTATCCTCCGGACTTCATATCAATATTAAAACAGGCAGGGTTTTCACCCTGCCTGCAGCCACAGGTTCTTATCCTCACAAAGCGGGAATTAAACCTGATTAATCACCTGTTAATCATCTTAAGGTTCTGATTGCATTCGAGCGATTCATTAATAAATCACCCATGAAGCAGCGGGGCCGAAGCACGGACCATCAGGGTTCTTATTGCATAAGAACAATTACGGCGGTAATTGCCGTGCAACACAACAAAATACTTTCTTGCTGCCAAACACCAAGGTTGCTATTCGCCGGTAACGGTATTCCTGATGCCAGGCGCAGAGATTATAATAATCCAAGCGTCTTAAGATGCCTTCCAATATGTTTCTTCAACGCTTCGGTATATTCTTCCTCATACTCGTATAAAACGCTGTACAGCTCATCCTTGAACAATGACTTCCCGTTTGCATCCTTTGCCTGTAATATAAGGCCGTAAGTAATATGCAATACCTGTCTTGAATCATCCTTGTTCATAAGCTCCGGAAGCTCGGAATCTTTTAACTCATCAAGGGCAGGAATATTCTCCGCTTTGGCTCCGATATGGTAATATTTCTTTGCCTCTTCCAGATGTTCCAGTGCAAAGGCATGCATTCTTCTGTATAAATCCGGCTTGTGCTTTGCAATTACCCTTACAGCCTCCAACCAGTTTGTACCTGCTGTTTTCAAATGGTATTTGCCGTTTGTTTTTTCACCTACAACAGGGAATACTTTAAACTTGTCACTGCCAGAATGTACACTGATCTTATACCCGAAATGATCAGCGATTGCCGCATGTACTGTAAATTCCTCTGTAAATTGCTTCAAATCACCAATATAATCTATACCTTTCTGGAATTCCCCACAGAACCTGGGTGCAAGACTGGTTATTTCAACACCTGCGTCAATCAGCTCTGCAGCTACGAAATAATGGGACGCAGGCGACGTCGGTGTCAGAGTTTCGTCAATTGACATTTCAAAATCTATAGGTCTTCCGCATTTCGCAATTATATTATGATAAATATCAAGAGTATGACGGATAGCCCCTCCATAAACGCAGGCCATGCGAACCAAGTCCTCATCTGAAATATGGAAACTGTAATTTCCTATACTGACGGTCTTGTTCGCATATCTTGATTCCCATTTTTCGCGCTCTTCCCTGGAGAATCCTGAATACTTGTTTTTGAGCACGGATATGTCCGCATTTGCGGCAGAGTTGTCTATATGCTCTGAGCAATCAAGAGTAATCATTGTCATACCTACGTTTAAAGACATTTTTACTTCATCGGCGGTTTTCAGGTGATCCCCGTCAGCCCCGTAACCCTTTGTATAACCTTCCTGGAATACAGCCCATGCTGCCGCTGAAATAACGTCCTCATAAGTTCTTCCGGTCAGGTTCAATTCCCTGATGGATTGCTGGGACAATACAGGGAACACATCCAAATCACGGACTGTTTCAATATGCCCCGGAGAAGCCAGCCCAAGGCGGTCGCCAAGCCCGATTGTTATGTTTTTGCCCCTGTGAGGTTGGGGATTGGTATACGGGAAAATAGCTCTTATTACATAGCAGTTTTCGTTTGTCAACGGGCAAACCTTTACTTTCAGGCCATTCTCTTCAGTTTCGGTGCCTTTAAGATTTTGAAGCCTGTTGTCATCACCTGCAACCACAAGGCATTTTTCTTTATCTCCGCGAGCCATCATTACAAGAGCATTACCCACATTGTTAATTGAACCCGGATAAACACCGTAGCTTGAGAAACCCTTTCCGGCTTCGGCCCTGAGAACCTCAATATCGGTTTCCTTTGAATAATGGTTTTTCAAAAAATTTTTCCAGTTACCCATAATTATTCTCCTTGTATATTTATTTTTTATGATACATATCCATTTAACCTCCGGTATGCAACCGGAAGTTTCATTGCACTTTCAATTCCCGGTCAGGACACAACGCCGTGTCCACCCTGTCTTATATACGTTTAATTGCCTTGGTTAAGCTTTACACCTGTTCTACAAATATATTATAATTGTAAGCGCTTACTTATTCAATACCGGGCGAACTCTATGTACGATAATACCACATCCGCAGTATTAATGAAAGCAGGTATCGGTATGGAAAATGAAATTTTGATGGTTAATGGCATAGACAATGTTGCAGTTGCATTGAAGCCTCTAAAAAAGGGATACTGTTACAGTTCGGGATGTTATACCGTAACGGCTTTGGACTATGTGCAGCAAGGTCATAAGATTGCTTTAAAAGATATTAAAAAAGGCGAAAACATAATCAAATACGCCTTCCCGATCGGGCACGCCCTTTGTGACATCCCCGCAGGAAGCCACGTTCACTCGCACAATATCCGGACAAATCTTGAAGGATTACTGGACTATACTTACAGGAAGCCTGATATGCCTTTAAAGGAAAAGCAGCATGCAACTTTCATGGGATATAAAAGAGAAAACGGTACCATAGGAATAAGGAATGAAATATGGATTATTAACTCTGTAGGCTGTGTAAACAGGGTGGCTGAAAGGCTCTCACAGGAAGCGAACAGGCTTTACCGCGGCCGTGTGGACGGAGTGTATACTTTTGTTCATCCATTCGGCTGTTCCCAGCTGGGAGATGATCTTGATACCACACGGAAAATACTTGCAGGACTCGTAAACCATCCGAATGCAGCAGGGGTCCTGGTGCTCGGATTGGGTTGCGAAAACAACAATATAGCTTCATTCAGGCAATACCTTGCATCTTCAGGCATATCAGGCTGCGATGCACGTACCAGGTTTCTTTCGCTCCAGGAAGTTGACAACGATATAGATGCAGGCCTTTCGCTAATCGGGGAACTGGTAGAATATGCCGAATGTTTTAAACGTGAGCCATGCCCTGTTTCAAGCCTTGTTATAGGTTTAAAATGCGGCGGTTCAGACGCTTTCTCTGGTATTACCGCAAACCCATTGGTTGGAGCATTATCGGATATTATAATCAGCCACGGCGGTTCGGCAATTCTGACCGAAGTTCCCGAAATGTTCGGAGCCGAAACAATTCTTATGAACCGATGCATCAATGAAGATGTGTTTAATAAAATGGTCAAGCTTATAAATGATTTCAAAAAATATTTTATAAAGCATAATCAGCCTATTTACGAAAACCCCTCACCCGGCAACAGGGACGGAGGTATTACAACGCTTGAGGAAAAATCCCTCGGTTGCACTTATAAAGGTGGTACAGGTTTGGTCGTAGACGTTCTGGATTTCGGCAGGCAGATTAAATATAATGGATTGAATATACTAAATGGACCGGGAAACGATATAGTTTCGGTAACAAACCTGGCGGCTTCGGGTGCACACCTGATATTGTTTACAACCGGCAGGGGAACACCATTGGGAGGTCCGGTACCTACTTTGAAGATTTCCTCGAACACCGGGCTATACCAGTCGAAACCAGGCTGGATCGATTTCAACGCAGGTGTTCTCCTTGACGGAATCCCGCTAAATGAACTGGCTTGCAATTTGTTCAGCCTTGTGCTGAAAATTGCTTCCGGCGACGCTTTAACAAGAAATGAATACAACGGTTACAGGGAAATTGCAATTTTCAAAGACGGAGTTACACTGTAATGCCGGGTTTAAAACCTGGGTTGTTTTCTGTACTGCAGCGGAGACATTCCTGTCATCTGCTTAAACACCCTGCCAAAATGAGTTTGGTTTTCAAAACCAGTTAACTCGGCAATTTCCATTACGCTCTTCCCCGTTTCCTTTAATATTTTCCTTGCCTCTTTAATACGTATGCTGTTCAGATATTCGATAAAAGTAAAGCCAGTGGTCTTTTTAAATGTTCTGCTCAAATGGCTCGGTGTTATGAAGAATTTATCGGCAACCTGCTTCAGTGAAAGCTTTTTCATGTAGTTTTCCATTAAGTAAAGGGCCACTTCGGACATTTTATTCTGTATACTGCTGCTATACCTTTCCTGTTCGTTAAACTTGTCCATGTTCCTGTTAATAAAAAGCAGCAGCTCGGTCAGTAGTATTTTCTCATATGTGCGGTAACCTTTTTGCTTTTTCCTGTCTTCTTCAAGCAATTTCATTAGTATTGACTGGACAAAGCTTTGTTCTGAAACATTCAAATGGATTACCTTGTGTTCGCTGAGAAAGCAGTCCAGTAAATTATCTTCGGCTTCGAGCAATGGGACGATAAAATCTTTCTGAAAATTTATCAGGATTCTTTCGTGGGATGAATTGTTAAAATCCATTGTTTTATGGATATCATGAATGTTAATGAGAACAATGTCACCCTTTACAACCGGATATATTTTGTTCTGGATGAAATAATTCCTGCGTCCCTCCAGTAAATAGTATATTTCATACACATTATGATAATGGCAGGACTGCATGTTATATATGCTGTCATGCTTTTGCCTTGTAATATAGAAAGGCACCTCAAGGTTGTTATATATGTTTAAATCTTCGTTCATATAACTCCTTTAACTTTTTTACCGGGCAGATGCCGGTATTTCAACAAGGCTCTTATTGCCATTGCTGTTTCTGCACAGGATTCAATCATATTATAACAACCGGAATAATCACTTGCAATTAAATAAGCCTGTTTTGAACTCGAAAGTGTGTCATCAGCCCCGTAATAAATTATTGAGAATAAAAAATCAAAATTTGTTGATTTTTTTATGTATGAGCAATTAAAATCGAGAAACTAAATATATTTTGATTTATAATTCAATATGAATCATTATAATTTCTGGTCCAATACCTATATATTGGGAGGAATCAATATGGTAAAAACAGATAACAAGGTCAGGGATATAAAGATTGCATATATCGGCGGCGGCTCGATGGGCTGGGCATGGGGCCTTATGAGCGATCTTGCAATGGAAGAGCAGCTCTCCGGAACGGTAAGGCTCTATGATACTGACAAGGACGCTGCAGTACGGAATGAAAAAATCGGAAACCTGTTAAAGGGCAATCCTGATGTTAAGAGTCACTGGGATTATATCGCAGTTGAAACATTGGAGGATGCTTTAAAAGGTGTAGATTTTGTGATTATCTCCATATTGCCGGGTACCTTTGATGAAATGGAATCCGATGTGCATCTGCCTGAAAAATACGGAATTTATCAGTCGGTTGGAGATACTGTCGGCCCGGGTGGTCATGTCCGCGCACTGCGTACTATACCAATGTTCGCGGAAATCGCCAATGCCATCAGGCAATGGGCTCCCAATGCCTGGGTAATCAACTATACAAACCCGATGACTTTATGTGTTCGCACGCTATATGAAGTTTTCCCTCAGATTAAAGCTTTCGGCTGCTGCCATGAAGTTTTCGGAACGCAGAACCTGTTAAAATCCGCTCTTTCTGATATTGAGGGCATTGAAGCAAGTCACAGGAGAGATATAAAGGTAAATGTTCTTGGCATCAATCATTTTACCTGGCTGGATAAAGCCACATACCAGGGACGCGATTTATTTCCTGTATATAAGAAATTCGTTGACAAGTATTATGAAACCGGTTTTGAAGGAACAGCTAAAGGACACTGGATGAATGATTTCTTTGCATCGGCAAACCGTGTAAAATTCGATCTGTTCAAGAGATACGGAATTATTGCCGCAGCAGGCGACAGGCACCTGGCAGAATTTTGCCCTCCATGGTATCTTAAGGATCCCGAAACAGTAAAATCATGGATGTTTGGATTAACCCCCGTAAGCTGGAGAAAAGAAAACCTCAAGGAAAGAAAAGCAAAAAGCGATCGGCTTATTAACGGTGAGGAATCCTTTGAGTTAAAACAGACAGGTGAAGAAGGTGTTCTCCAGATAAAAGCTCTCTGTGGCCTGGGAGAACTGGTCACAAACGTTAACCTTCCAAACATCGGCCAAATAACCAATCTGCCAATGGGTGCCGTTGTAGAAACCAATGCTGTGTTCAGCCACAACTCGGTACAGCCGGTACAAGCCGGAAGCCTGCCTGCAGATGTTCAAAACCTTGTTTACAGGCATGTAATCAACCAGGAAACAACACTTAAGGCAGCATTGAAAAAGGACAAGGAGCTTGGTTTCAGAGCGTTCGCCAACGACCCGCTGGTTACAATAAGCATAACTGACGCATGGAAACTCTATAATGACATGCTGAAAAATACAAAGAAATACCTGCCCGGCTGGGATATCTGACAAAAAAACACCCGCACCTTTGCCAAAGAGGTGCGGGTGTTTTAATATTTCATTGCATTTCAAAGTTTCTACAATATACATTAATTATCCAGATTTCCCCATAGTTTATTATACATCCTGTAAAGGACAGTAGCAGCTTCTGCTCTGGTTAAGTAATTCTTCGGAAATAATTCGTTATTGTTTCCTTCTATAATACCCTCTTTAACGAGAATTGCAACACTTTCCACGGCTTCGGGTGAAATTGAGTCAACATCGGTGTATTGATTCAAGTCTTCAATGGTTCCATGGTGGATATATCCGTTTGAGAAATTGAGTACAGAAGCCGTAAACACCATCATATCCTCTCTCGTAATGGGTTCGTCGGGTCTGAACAGATCATCCTTAATATTTACAAGTCCTAGTTTTTTGGCTGTTCCCAGTGTTTCATAATAATACTTATCTGTTTCGACATCTGCAAAATTATCATCCACCTCAGCAGAGATTCCCAAGGCTCTTATAAGCAGTGTCAGGTAATCAGCCCTGCTGATGTTATCGTGAACTCCGAAAAATCTATCGGTGTAACCTTTGATTATTCCTTTCGAAGCCATCACTTCAACATATTTCTGGCACCAATGATTTTGGATATCGTCAAAGGTTTTCTCAACAAAGGTTACTGCGTACATACTGAAATGGTTTGTTACAAACGAAATCTCCTGTAGTTCGGGATTGAAACGTCCTGTAGGAACAGGTATGACATTCAGCTCATTGTCTATGTACCAGACAACAAGATGCTCGTGGGAAACCGCCTCCTGCTCTGTAGGGTGGTACGGCATTATTACCTGTACAAAAGAGTCTGGTTTGCTCCACTGAAATTCTTTATCATCCAGAAGAATTCCCAGCTTAATTGCAGGTCGGCTTCGGATTTTTTCCCTAATTGGCTGTTCAAGTGTATCCGGATCAATCTTTTGAATTACAATTGAAACATATTTTACTCCGTCAATCCATTCTTTTTTCATAATATTATTGGGAATACTTATTCTGCCTATTGGCGTCCTGATTATAATGTATTTTGTAGTCACTTCATCCGCCAATAATGCGGCTGGAATCCTCAAAATATATACATTTGCAGCTGTACTTCCTGAGATTTCAACCTCTACTGTTTTTATCCCTCTTTCATCAGCTTCGGCTTTTGAAAACATATCTTCAAAGTTATAATCGGATAAAGTTCCTGTAACTTTTCTTCCATCGCTGCTTGAAGTAGTATCCTGTTTATATACGCTTCCTTTATGTGTAACAGTTACTGCAGAATTTGGATAATAAGTACTTGCTGACAGTGTTGAATCAACAACAGTAATGGATTCCAATTTTACCTGAGAGATACCGGTTTTTTTTGAACGGAATGTAATGGTGTTGAGAGTTATGTTACCTTTTTCACCAGGCACCTCTCCTACTTTTGTAAACGCAACGATAAGCTTATTCCCCTCAACCCTCGGCGACACCGAAAAACCCTTTATACCTGACGTAACACCACGCACTTCGAGTGCATCGGAATCAAATGAAATAACAGCCTCGTATGCATACAAATCAGTAACATTCTTTCCCGATATAGTTATTCTGCTCTCCGAACCGCCCTGAACCAAAGCATTGACGGCAAATTTGTTTACTTCATTGGCGAAGGATGGTATGACAAAAGCAAACAGCAAGAAAATAATAAGCACAACACAGGTAAAATGTTTCATACCTTTTTTATCTCCTTTCGTTTATGCCCCAAGGATTTTTGCTGCAATATAAACAAGATCATAAATATCTATAATTCCATCGGGTTCTTGGTTTGCTCCGGAAACATCGTATTTTTGTGCCTTTTCCCAGTTTGGTTCTCCCTGCTTAACTCCGTACCATGACATGACCAGAGACAGGTCTCCAATGTTTACAATACCGTCATTATTCATATCTCCCGGTATTCCCGGCACAGCATATACTGTAATTCCCTTTGAGATGTTTCCAGAAACATCAATAGTCTGAATAACAATTTTAACCTCTTTGCCATTTAGCAAATCTGATATGGTTAGTTCTTCAATGCCTTTGCCCACTTCATACGATACACTGTTATCAACTGTGATAATAATACCCTTCAAATCGCTGTCTTCTGGATCCTTCCACGTAAGCTACAACGTTTCATGACCCTCTTCTATTGACAAGTCATTTATTTCACCAGGGGGTACATTATCTGTTGATTTTAATATTGTTACACAATGAATATCACCTTCTGCCTGGACAATTTCTCCGCTTGGAGCAATACCGACGCTTGCCCTATCGACATAAATAATCCCGGAAGATGTTTCATCAACTTTGTTTGCAGTAAAAATCAGATCTATCAATGGTGAGTGGTATCCCGTAATTGCAGGGTTAGCGGCAATGTAAACATCAATTCTTCCATACACTGCTTCATAAACTGCTGTCAGAATAATATTTTCTGCAATTTCTTCATATCCTGTGAAAGCAAATTTATCAAGATCATAATAAACGCTGGCACTTACCGAGAAAACATCAGAGCGCACAGTGCTTAAACTAAGATCAACATTGAAAACTTCTTCAGATGTCACAGTTGCAGGACCGTTAAGAGAAATCTTTGCTTCTGCAACAGGGAATGCCGTAACCGTTACATTTTCAGACATATTATTTGAAGTGTCTATAGCAACAATATCAAATTTGTATTCTTTAAAATATTCAATATTATAAACTATAAGTTTCTGGACTCCTGCATCGATATAATAATCTTTGTCAAACAAAGATATTCTGATTCGATCCAAATCCGAATCTGAAGGATCTGACCAAGTTAATATTATACGGTCGCCGGATACCTCTGCCATAGCATTTGATACCGGCATCGGAGGTGTTTTATCGGCCGGAGTGGCAGATATCTGAGTTTCAGCATACAGTATACCGCTTTTACTTACTGCATATAAACGAAATGTATAGAGGATACCGTTGATCAAACCGGTGAAAGATGCTTTTTGAACACCTTTATCGATGTATACTGTTTTTCCGGCACCAACAACCTTTATTTTGTCAAAATCATCGTTATCAGGATCAATCCAGCTAATGACAATTTCACCGTCATAAACTTCGGCAGATGCTTCAATTCTTTCCGGGAAGGTTTCTGCCTTTGCAGGCAAAAGGGTTGACAGCAAAATTGCAAATGCCAAAATAACTGAAAGTTTTGAATATCTTGCTAACCTGAACAAAACCATTACCTCCTCTGGAAGTGTTTATATACACGAGTATTTAACGCGATAGAAATGTTTTTGCTGATACTGATGTTAATAAATCTATATGGAAGGCAAGAGTAAAACACTTGCCTTCCGATATAACAAGAAACATAGTGTCAGTTAAGAATATACCTGGCAATAATAGCCAAATCCACAATATCTACATCCCCGTCATTGTCCATGTCTGCAATCCTGGCTTGCTGCCAGTTATCATCTGCACTGGTTGTGTTGTAATAGTATGCAGCTATGGCCAAATCGCCAATGTCAACTCCATCATTGTCATTAAAGTCACCTATGATGACGGTTACCTGGCAGGTTGCGGTATACTTTCCGTCTTCGGTTTCTACCGTTATTACTGCCGTACCATTGCCTACCGCTGTAACCAGACCATTTTGGTCTACCGTTGCAACGGACGGATTGCTGGTTCTCCATGTAACTTCCTTGTTGGTTGCGTTTTCAGGTGTAATTATTGCTGTCAGTCTTTCACTTGCTCCTGCCTTGCTGAATTTGAGCTCTGTCCTGTTAAGCCTTACACCCGTTACAGGTATGCCCGCAATGGTTACTTTCAGTACACTTCCCTCTGCATCTGTCACCGCACCATCCGCTGTTCCCAATTGTGCACGGGTTACAGATATCTGCCCGCTTTCACCTGCTTTGCCTGTTGCCTGGAATTTGAGTTTCAGAATTACACCATCTTCTTCAAAACCACCGTTATTTGCAGCAATAATACGTATTTTCCCTGCTTCAGTAACTGTTTCATCATCTGGGCTTATTACCATGATATTTTCATTTGCTCCCTCGATACCAATAAAGGTGTAAAGATTTGAATCATAGTCTACCTGGATATCTTCAGCATATATCCTTTCTTTCAGATTTTTAAGCTCTATGTTCACTACAAACCGGGAATCAACTTGAACGCTTGAGCTTCCCGAAAGAACCGCTACAGGATTTACAGCCACCAGCTGCAGGTTATTTATGGCATTTTGCAGTTCATTAACCGCATTGTCCACTTCTTCCTGTGTGGCATCTTCGTTATCACGAACAGAAACAGCTGATGCCAAAGCTTCTTCAAATACTGACCAGCTCTCGGGAGTATACAGGTTCTTATCCAATAGCTGCACCTGTTGTATCAGTTCAGCAAGCGCAGACTTATCGGCAGTGTCATCAATTCCCAATGAATTGAACAATACTTCCCAATCGGTATCTGAAGCCAGGTAAAAACTTGTATATGCGGGCTGGTTGTAACCTATATTTTGTCTTGCAACACTAATCCGGTACAATCGATCCTGCATTAGAGTAAAAAGTTTATGTCCGGTTATTTCGGTGTTGAAATAAATACGAAATGCCGTATCGTCGGTTTTTCTGAGAATTAATTCTTCTCTCCAGTCACCAAACACATCGGCTATCAGGTTTGCGTTACCCTTAGTGCCGTTTATGCTGGACACGGAGCTTGGATTTAATACGGTTACCATCGAACCATTAACCCATTTTTCTATTCTGACACCATTTAAAATCTGGGTCGTCATATCAGCTGACCAACGGATATTCTGGTTGGTTCCCGGTTGGACTCCCGTCAGGATATCACCCCTTGCAGAGCGAAGTTGAATACCCCAGGCTTCAAGCCCGGGCACTGCAGGATTTATATCTCCAACCATACAGCGTCCTGTATCACGTCCTGAATATGTACCCCAAATTACTTCACCGGTAGCTGCATCCCGGAGGGCCACACCGTATGGTGCCCAGGTAGCACCTTCATAACACATGAATATTTCCAGCCCCGGTCTTGATGGATCAATGTCGGTGACATGAATAGAATCACCATGTCCGAGCCGTACATATTCACCCGGAGCAGCACTGCCTTGAGGCAATGTACCAAATGAACTGTAAAGCAAAGTTCCATCATGATCAATAGTACATGAACCCGAAATAATTTCATCATAGCCATCGTTATCCACATCGGCTGCCAGAAGTGTATGAGCTCCCTGCGTAGTAATGGTGGCAAATTCAGGATTTCTTCCGTCCGCACCATGAGGTGAGTCATTAAAAGGGTTTGACATAACAGTATGTCCGCTGTCCACAAACCATTCTTCTTTCAGGTGTTCACCATCCCAACTGTACGCGACCAAAGTGGAACGGGTATAGTATCCCCTTCCAAAAACAGCACATGGTTTGTTATCATCCAAATAGGCGACACAGGCAAGCATTCTGTCAACGCGGTTGCACGGTTCAATTCTCGCCATTGCATAATCGCCCCACATAAGGCCATCATCTTCGCGCTCGGGCTTGTACCGGATAGTTTCGAGCTCGGCACCTGTTTCACCGTCAAATATTGTTAAATACTCAGGGCCTGTGAAGATATAGCCATTAAAATCTCTCAGGTCATTTCTGCTGCTTCTTGAAGGCGCATAGACATCAATGAAATAATCAACCAATTTTCGCGCGTTTTCATCTGATAACGGATAGGTATACTGATAAAGATAAGCATATGGTCCTTCCCGAGGAATTGCAAAACACTCCTGAAGTGTAGAAGGCCAGTTTCCATTGAGCACTTCAGGATGGTTGTGCCAGCCTTTGAACACTTCCACAAGATACTCATAATAGCTTTGACTTGTACTCCGATAATCGTCATCATGGCTGTATCCTGCGTTAATATCCTCCTGAAGCATGGTTATATATTGTCTTGTAGATTCAATCTCGGTTCCGTCCGTACCAACTTTTACAGTATTTGTTCCTGGTGCTGTCTTTAATATAATTTCACACTTTCCATCCCCGTCAAAGTCGTATACAAGGAACTGAGTGTAATGTGCACCTGAACGAATATTTTTCCCCAGATCAATCCTGTACAGAAGCGTACCATCCAGTTTATAACAGTCAATTAAAACATTTCCCGTAAACCCTTTTCCTATTACATCCTGCGGGTTGGCCTCCCATTTTACAAAGTATTCATACACGCCGTCTCCGTCAACATCTCCAACACTCATGTCTCCTGCCGAATAGGCGTATTTTTTCCCATCGGGCAGTTCCACATCCTTTGGTTTGAGCATGGGTACTTCAATATATCCGTTAGCCAAAGGTTTAACAGGCTCGCTCTGATCCTTTTCTTTTCCATTAATTACTGCCTTTACGGTATAAATGTTGTTTATTGTTCCGTCAGGATCCAGATAGTTTGTACTATCTGTTACGGTGGCGATTAACGCATTATCCCGATACACATTGAAAACTGCACCTGTTAAACCTGTATCGGAGTACCCTGTAACTTCTTCCTTAAAGAAACGCCAGCTAAGAAAAACACCTGAGTTAACTTTAGCAGCAATCAGGCCTCTGTCCAAATACTCGAACTCATATGAAATTGCTTTTGGTTCAGGTGTGTCGGCCATGACTGGGAAAACTGGAAAAATAAGTATTGTGACAAGCAGTAATAAAAGAGTTGCTTTAAATGCTGTTCTTTTTTTCGTTGACTTTCTTTTCAACATACCTAACCTCCCCCTTTACAAATAAATTTTACTTTGGTTCTTGTCCAAAATCTGAACTTGGTAACCTACCTCCTTGTACAATTAATATTGTATTAAATCAGTGACCGAAGCCACTGTTCGACCCATTAAAATTCATTGTTAACATAACACTTCAAACTTCATTCTTTTCTAAACATCAAGCACATCATC
>Ga0134101_1001858_pt1 | contig 14553 bp, 16 predicted proteins | sample 12_3_2metaG_FD_94446 | JGI IMG/M metagenome (GOLD analysis project Ga0134101, IMG submission 94446) | Switchgrass degrading microbial communities from high solid loading bioreactors in New Hampshire, USA - 12_48_3.3_201_A2 metaG | ecosystem: Engineered > Bioreactor > Semi-continuous > Anaerobic...
ATATGTCCGAGTACATGGAGAAGCACAGTGTATCGCGTTTGGTGGGATCACCTCCGGGATATGTGGGATATGAAGAAGGAGGACAGCTTACAGAAAAAGTAAGAAGGAAGCCTTATTCAGTGGTATTGTTCGATGAGATTGAAAAGGCACATCCCGATGTATTTAATTTGCTGCTTCAAATACTCGAAGACGGAAGGCTTACCGACTCACAGGGAAGAGTTGTTGACTTTAAGAATACTGTAATCATAATGACATCAAACGTTGGGGCAAGGCTTATAACCGAGCCTAAAAGACTGGGATTTGCTTCGGCAAATGTTGATAAAGCAAAGAATTATAACGACATGAAAAATAATGTTATGGGTGAACTTAAAAATACCTTCAGACCTGAGTTCTTAAACAGAGTGGATGAAATAATAGTGTTCCATCCATTGGAGGAAGAACATCTGAAACGCATTGTAGGACTTATGATTGACAACCTTGCAAAGAGACTTAAAGAGAATGCAATTGAGTTAGAGGTAACGGAAGATGCAAAATTACTTTTAGCTAAAAAAGGTTTTGACCAGGTTTATGGAGCAAGACCTTTAAGAAGAGCTATACAAAGTATGGTGGAAGACAAATTGGCAGAAGAAATGCTTGAAGGAAGAGTCAAAGCAGGAGATAAAGTGGTAATTGAAAGCAAGGATGAAGAGTTGGTATTGAATAAAGTATAAAGTATAAATAATCAAAAAATAGTCAGGGCTTTACGGCCTTGATTATTTTTTGATTATTTAAGAAATGCAAAGGGGAACAGGAATAGACAGCGTTTTGGAGTTTTATAAAAAAAGAGTGTTGCAAAATTAAATTTTTGGTAATAAGCTATAAATTAAATACATAGAATGCCTGAATAAAAATAATTGAGTAAATTTCGATAAAAGGTGATTTGGATGAAATCAAATGTTTTTAGAGCTATACAGTACATAAAAAGGGTGCTGGCAGGAGGTTTGGCAGTTGCATTTTTATCAACTTTTACAGCATGCAGCGGACCCGAGGAAGTAAAGACAAATTATGAAGAAGTTTCTCCAGAAAATCTCAAACCTGTACAGTTGAATTTTTATGTTATGCACTATATGGAAAAAAAGATATTAACACTAAAGAAGTTGATAATATCATGAAGGAAATTGAAAAGAAAACGGAAGATTCGATAAAGGTAAAACCTAAATTTCATTTTATAGCTTCTGACGAATATGAAGAGAAAATCAAAACACTGGTTGCTTCGGGAAAAAAAATTGATGCCTTTTTATGTAATGGAGCCTATCAATTCGAGAATTATACAAAGGATATTACGGATTTGTTTCCCAAATATGCTCCAAATTATTACAGGGAGCTTAAGTCAAATAAAATGGGAGAGGAGTCCCTTTACAATTCATCAATTAACGGGAAGATCTATTCTGTGCCTTGCAATGCTTTTAATTGTCCTAGGTATTTTATTGTTGCCCGCAAAGATTTGGTTGACAAGTATGCCAATGGCGGATTTGAAACATTGGAGGACTATGGTGATTTCCTAAAGAGCGTGAAGGAAAATGAACCGGATCTCATACCGGGAGCTGTTTATTCAAGAACTTTTTTTGATGCTTACATGAAAGGAAACGGATATTATAACTATCAAACAGTAATATTTTCTAATTGGGAAGGCGAGGAAAAGAACTTATACCTGCTTGAAGACACGGAGGAGTTTTCCAAAGCATACTCACTGCTGGAAAACTGGAGAAAGAATGGGTATGCACCGAAAAATCCATATAGTTATGACAAATCTTCCTTCATATCAAAAGGGTTGCTGGCATCACTGTTAACTAACAGTGATGAAGTGCATAATCGGGGTATAGATGAAGGTTTGAATGATTATGGATATAGAATGTATCCATTGTATTTGGATAAAACCCACGTTATAATGCCGAAAAGCAAGAGTGTGGCTGTAGCGAAAAACAGCAAGAATCCAGAAAGGGTTTTAATGTTTATTGAATGGTTACATAAGTCTCAGGAAAACTATGATCTTTTCAGATTTGGAGTGAACGGCAGAAACTATAGTTTGGATGGAGAAAACATATCATATCCTGAAGGGATACAGCAAATTACATATTGGTGGAATACGGTTACTGATTTCTTTATTGATTATCGATATGAAAGAATTGGTTTTCCGGATACTTTGAATTACCGGGAGGTAATAAAGGAAGCCAGTTTGAACAATATTGTAACACAATGGGAAATGTATGAAAAATTTGAATATAGGCTAATGGATGAGGACGAGTTAAAAAAAGTTAATGAGGAATGGGATTCGCTAAGTCCTATATTGAGAAAATATGAAGAAAACATGTATGATTTTTATGAGTATATGGATGAGGGGTTAGGCACCATTACACCTGAGAAACTTAGGGAGATGCAAAAAGAAGCAGGGATAGACAGAGTTTTGGAGTTTTATAAAAAAGATTTGTTGAAAAATTAAATTTAAGGTAATTTGAGTATTTTTATGGCAAGTTTATAATACATTGTATTACGATGTAATTTGTGATGCAATATAGTCAGTATTACAATTTGAAAGCTGCCATTTTGGAATAAAGAGCTTATGGGAGGACGTATCGATACCCTTCTGCTGCTTTTGACAGCCATAAATTGCATACATGATATGGTTGGATAAATGGAATAATTGTGTAAGTCTTGATAAGCGGTGAATTTGGTGATGGCAAAGATATATAGAGCAATATGATGGGTCTGGCAGCTAGTATGGCAGTTGCCTTTTTGACGGCTTTTGATGCTTGTAGCAGTCCTGATAAAATAAAGGATAACTATGATGATGTATTTTACGAAGACCTTGAACCCGTCCGATTGAATTTTTATGCAATGGATTATACAGAATCCGCTTCTGATAATAAAGAAGTTGAAAATATAATGAGCTTATATCAAATGAAGCGGGAAAAGAGTTAATTTACTATTCATCAATTGACGGAAAGCTCTATTCTGTTTCCTGTAATGTCTCATGCCCGAGATATTTTATTGTTGCCCGCAAAGACTTAGTTGACAAATATGCTAAAGGCGGATTTGAAACACTGGAGGATTATGGTGAGTTTCTGAAGAGTGTGACAGAAAATGAACCGTGTCTTATACCGGAAAATCAAGAGTTTTTTATACCGAGAGTGGTTTCTTCGAAGTCATTTTTTGATGCTTACATGAAGGGAAACGTATACTATAATTACGATTCTGTTATGTATTCTACTTGGAAAAGCGAAGGAAAAGAGTTATACCTGATGGAAAATACCGGTGAGTTTATTGAAGCGTATTCAATGCTAATCGACTGGCGAAAGAAAGGATATGCACCAAAAAAACTTTGAAATCTTACGGTTATCACTACTATATTACAGAGGAAATGGCGGCTTCACTGCTACTTGATATCGAAGGTATACGTTTTAACAACATAGGTGTAAATTCAGATTATGAATACAAAATTTATCTGTTGTATATGGATCAACCCCACTTTTTATCGTCCAGGTACAGAGGAGTGGCTGTGGCGTCAAACAGCAAGAATCCTGAAAGTCTATGATAATATTGACAAAGGTTTGATGAACATTACTCCGGAGGAACTTTGGGAGATGCAAAAAGATGAAAGAATAGGCAGATATCTTGAATATAACAAAAATTTTTTACAGAGATAAGGGACATTAAATTTTTACTTATCCTTTAATGTAGTTTTTGCTGGTTGAGTATTTCTTTTCGGGGTAAAAACTGTCTTGGAGGAATAATGATGGAACGGAAAATGAATTTGTGGAGGTCGTTCAAAACAATATTTGTTCCACTTCCAATGTGCCTATCAATTGGTTGCAGTATGTTCCCGTCTGAAGAGGAAACGCTTGCACCGCCTCTTGAAGTTCCTGAGGAAATAACCTATAAAATTTTCGAAGCAAAGACCGGTTACATAGAGGAAGGCATAAAAGAAAAAGCAATCTTTATTGCTTATGATGAATCAGAGCTTTTTTTGAAAACTACAGCGGAAGACCCAGGAAAATATATGTGAATGTAGGAGATAGGGTTAAAAAGGAGATGTTATTGCAGAGGTTATGACGGATAATATCGAGAGGCGCATTGCCAACCGGCAAATAAAGGTTGATTCAAAACAGAAAGACCTGGATTATACCAAATCAATTTCCGGAATAATAATAAAAATGTACGAAGATGAAGCGGAGGTACTCTATAGTATCACAAACGGTCAAAAAGATAGTTGCCATAAGTGATGGAATGATAAGCAGTGAAATTCTGCGTAAGAGAGACTATGTCCAAAGGATTAGAGAAATTTTCAAAATTGATTTTATTGAGATTGTAGAATATAATATTGACTAACAGTTTATGTAAAGGTCTCAGTAAAAGTATACAAACCTTAGATGTTGTGAGGGAATCTTTAGCAGTTTTTTTATTTTAAAAGGATTAGCAAGGGGGTCAAAATGTATGGTGATTGAATTTGCAGTGGGTGTACTGGTAGCTTCATTGATTGCTTTAGGCTATGTGATTTTTATGAATGTAAAGTTTAAAGAAACACCTTCTGAAGGACATCATGACGCTTTCGACAGGGAAACCAAAGACCGCTATATCAAAAATATTACCAATGTCATGAAAAATTTCAACCTGAAAACAATAGCAAGTACTGTTACTGAATTTATGTATTGCTATATTGAGCAGACAGTAGCAGTTTTAAAGAAGGTTGGGATTCGTAAGGAAGTTGATATTATTGAAGATGGCAGTTTCGATAGAGATAGTATTTCGGATAATATAGTTATATCTGATGGAAAAAACAACTTTGCCACTGCATTGTTGGGCGGTAAAATTGTGGAAAAGTACATAGATAATGTTACGGACAAAGTATTATATGAAAAGGTAATAGAAAAAGGAATTTATTCTTTGGAAATGATACGAAGTGATCATATTGAACGTCAAAATGCAAATTTTTGTTCTAACTGTGGTGCGCCTATGAAAATAGAAGGGGATTTTTATGTATGTCCCAACTGCGGCACGAAATACACAACTGAATCTGCTAACTGGATTGTAGCCAATGTTACCTGTTATAATTATAAAACCGAAAATAGGCTGACCTTTCTTTATTTCATACCTGTTCTTATTATGATTGTTTTAGCGTTTATTGCTAATTACGGTTCATGGAAAATGAAGGTTATATCTGTTTTGTATGATTTGGCTTTACTTGGAGTTGTGTTGGCATTATGTGCTTGGTTGACAAAGCTTATGAGTGGGCTTAATAAAATAGCCAAATATGATAAACAGTTTTCCAGAAAAAGTTTCCAAAAAAGAGTGGAGTATTTAGTTCGTACTTATGAAAGAGCGAAAGATTTAGATATTTCAAAAGTAAAATCTTTAATGGAGCCGTCACTTTATGAAAGATTAAAAGAGCAGAACAAGTATGACGAGTTTTATATGTTGGATTTTGAAATACGCAAATTGGTGGTTAGAGATTTTGAAATTAAAGATGATAAGCAATTGGCATATGTAACTTTGGATGTTAATAAAATTACAATTAATGAAAAGAAAAAGATCAAGAAGAAAAAAGGGAAATATGACATTACATTATATAGACACAAGGATACATTGACTGATGTCAAACTGAATCCTGAGGTAATTACATGTGAAGGCTGCGGACGCAATATGAACTTAACCGTTGACGGGAAATGTAAAGCTTGTGGCAATACCTATGATCTTTCAAAATATGATTGGATTATTTACGATATCAGTGATATTAAATAAGATATATTATTGTAAGTGGAAAGAAGCAAAAAATATTCAATATTTTCTTTTATTGGAGGTATAAATATGGGTTTAATTAAACAGGCCTTTGCTGCAACAAAGGAACAATTTAGCGAACTCTTGAGAGCAGGAGCGGGAAGTTTAGGTAGTGTACTTGCTGATAAATTTAAGGTGATTATTGAGTGCCCAAACATGGGGGATAATATTTTAATGATGAAAAAGACCTCACCGACGGGACGTATCCCCAAAGACAGTGCTATTGTGGTACAACCTTCTCAAATGGCAGTTATTGTAGATAGTGGGCGCGTTGTAGATGCTACAGCGGAACAGGGAGTTTACATATTTGATCAATCTTCAACACCGTGTTTCCTTCAGGGAGATTTTGAAGGTGCCATTAAAGCTTTGTGGGAACGTTTTTCATTTGCAGGAGCTACACCTAATACTCAGCAGGTTTATTATTTTAATATAAAAGAAATTATGGATAACGGCTTTGGAACGGCAACTCCAATTCCATACAGGGATTGGGAACATCCTCTTGTAAATCCAAGGGTTCCCGGTGGCCTGATGCCGATGAATGTAAATATAAAATGCTACGGAACGTATACTTTCAAGATTGTAGATCCGGCAGCTTTTATGCTGGAAGTTTGCGGTACAGCCAATATTTATGAAAAAGAAGAATTGGTTGAGCAGATGAGAAGTGAAATAAATGCTGCTTTTAAGTCAGTTGTAAACCGACTCGGTTCTGATGACTACAAAATATATGCTACTCAGTTATCTTCCCAGGATCAGCTAATCCGTGAAATCATGGAAAAAGAGGTTTTGGATGAACCAATACGCAGACGTGGTATCAAGATACTTTCTTTCGCTATCGAGAACATGCAGTTTGATGAGGCTTCCAAAGCTAAGATAGATCAGTATGAAATTGGATCTGATGCTCTTACTCAACAGGGTATGATGGCTTCTTCCTATGCTAAAGCCATGGAAAATGCAGCTGGAAATGCAAAGGGTGCAGCCAATGGCTTTATTGGTCTCGGAATGATGAATATGGCATCAGGAGGAGTATTTGGTAATATACCTCAGAATCTTAATAACCAGGTTGCACAGCAGCAACAGAGAGGAAATGCAAGCTCTTTTGAAGCTTCAGGTACGGTTTGTACCAACTGCGGAAAACCGGTTAACGGAAAATTCTGTTCAAATTGTGGAACACCGGTACCTCAAAAGAAGATTTGTCCAGCCTGTAAAAATGAAGCTTCAGGAAGATTTTGCTCCAATTGTGGTGCCAGTTTGGAAGCTCCGGCCAAGAAGTTCTGCCCCGATTGTGGTACAGAAGTTCCGCAAAAGTTTTGTCCTAACTGTGGAAAATCAGTTGAATAAATATGTAAAATGTGTTCTATTGGTGGTTCATATTTATGAGCCACCTTTCTTATTTTAAGCTGTTTTAAATAATTTTCTGGATAATTTTTCGGAATTAAAGACAAGCAGAAGGCAAAGAAATTTATATTCAGAGATGATAAAACATTATCCCCATGAAATATAAAAAAGAGAACAGCAGTGGATGGTCATAATTCTTGCCAATAACCATAAAATTTGCTTTGCCGATGAACCTACCGATTCTGTGGAAAGCAAGAAATCATGCAGCACTATAAACTTAATAAAAATCAAAGGGTAAATACAAAAAATCAGGAACGTAATTGAAATATATAAGGATTAATTTCATTTATAATTTATGTACTGACAAATTCTTTAATAAATAATTTGGCTTTTTTATAAAATTTACACCGTTTTTTTAGATCCTTCTTAATTTCGCGTAAAAAAGCTGAATAGGTATCGACGAAATCGGCATCTGCTTCATATTCGCCGTAGATGATTCTATTATAAGTTGTGATTAGGTCGCTGAATTTAAGCTCATTTAATGAAACTTCAGCATCAATCCTTCTGGCGTACTCTTGAGGTGTTTCGTAATTGTACTTCGGATATTTGCAAGCTTTTAAGTAATCCAATATAATTTGGTGAATTATTTTCACTTTATAAGTGCTGCTTCCCTTGCGGAAGGCATTCTTGCTTTTTATAATTATAACAATAACATATATTAAAAGGATTAAGACTATGGGGATTCCTGTGTAAAGGCCAATTTTAATTAATATGTCTATAGTTTCTTTATTTGAATCCTTGTCTTCTGCAACCGGTTCTTCCTCCTCCTTAAGTCTATTTTCCTGTTGATTTGAGTTTGCTACTCCAACCTCAGTACTTTCGAACATAACCCATCCGTAACCTTTAAAATAAACTTCAATCCAGGCATGGGCATCAGAGTCAAATACCGGTTTATAACCTGTGGATAAGTATTTATAATACGCAGGGACTGAGGAAAAACTTGAGGAGGTATCTATTTTAAAACCGGTTACATAACGGGCCGGAATGTTGAGGCTTCTTAGCAGTAGAGCCGCTGCTGAGGAATAATGCTGACAAAAGCCTTCTTTGCTTTCAAATAAAAAGTATTCGATTTTGTCGGAGTTGTCTTTTGGGACTTTAGGAACAGGATTATAGGTATAATTGTTTTTTAAATATTTGATAATGGCTTCTATCTTGTCATAATCATTGTCTATTCCTTCTGTAATCTTTAATGCCAACTCATACAGCCTATCATTGCTATAGCCTTCGTATTGGGGGAGTGTGTTTTGAAGTTTAACTTTCCTTAAGGCCTCCTTAAAGGCTTCTTTGTCGGCTATATTTAAGGAATCAAAGGAAAAAGAAAAATCTTCTTTAATTATATTTTCAGTATAGTTCTCTATATGGTAGGTACCTCTGTTTTCATCGCAGGCGACAATAATATCGGGATTTTGTATACTGAAATTATCTATATATGGTCCCACAAATAAAATTGGTGTTTGAATACCGGTATAATTGACAACAATATTTTCTACTTCTCCTATTGCTTTAAAAGCAGTGAAAATACTGTTTTCGGTTTTGGGAAAGGATTCGTTTTGCAGCCATCGGTTTTTGGTATATGTATCATACACAATTGATTTAAAATATACTGTTTTATTGGTTTTAACTTTAAACAACTCAATACCCTCAAATACAAATTTATCTCTGATATTACCGCTTGTGGCAACTTCAGAAGCAAACTTATCAAAAGAATTTGTGCCTTCCTGTGAATTGCTTAAATAAACCTTTTTTGGTTTTGCTTGAAATGGGTATGGGCGAGACTGGAAAAGCAGCTGTGACAAGCCAATAATACATATTGCGTATATGATTGCTATACTTATAAAAGGCATTATATCTCTTTCTTTTTTCTTTTCATTCCTGGTGTAATAAATATAGAAATAATACACTATGCTGCAAAATATAAAAAATAAAAAGGTATATCGGTCACTTACAGCATTCAGCTGGTTTTCAACAAAACCTGCGGTCAAAGCAATAAGGGAAACGGGAATATAGACATAATTCCAAAACTTAAAATGTTTACATTTCGAAATAATTATATAAATTAAAATTGATATCAGTAAAATTACTGCTACTTGTCTTGGGATATCTATAGAAGAGCTATTACCAGCAATAGATTCAAAATACGGCATTAGAAACGCGCTTATATTATCTGCAATTAAATCCATGATTCCCAATAAGTACATGGTAAAGAATCCGCCTATAGATAGCAGGGATAAAGCTGTCAGTGATATAAAAATTCTTTTCTTGTTGCCAAATAGGATTATAGATAATAAAAAACTAAAAAGAGAAATTATTAAATTATTTATGACGGAAATTTCGTATCCCATTATAGCGGATAATAAAAGAATCCATCCTAAGCCGTATATGAATTCTGCAAACATTTAGGCCACTTCCAATCTGCAAAGTTCATTTTCATAACTGATTTTGTATACTTTTATATTATTGGACAATAGATTCACTAAAGGCTGTTTATCCTGATCGGTTAAAATACTGCCCACTTCGCATTTGTTTTCATTGATTATGTAAATATTTATATCCGGTATCCTTGCACGGTTTAAAAGGATATATTCGCTTAATTCTTTGGTTATGTAGGGGGTAAAAATCATTATATTGGCATACTGTGCGAAACTGCCCAGTTCTTTTTCCAGTATACTGATGAATTCTCTGCCGGAAAACATCATATTGGCCAGGACATTGTAAAATTGTCCGAAATCGTTGATATTGCTTCCTGAAATGTACTGCATGTCGAATTTGTAGTAGGAAAGATATGTGGGAGTATTGTTTTCTAACAAGTATTTTATAGTTGCAACTACACATTCGATAATATAATCTTGCATGACCACATTATATTCAAAACTAAAGGGCAAACTGTCGTAGTTTATAATTATTTTGGTACGGCTATTGATATTGCCCTCATTTTCTTTAACCAAAAGTTTCCCATGTTTTGCACTTAATTTCCAATGAATTGCTTTTAGCGGATCTCCCGATTGGTAATCCCGTACATTGGAAAAAATACTGGGATCTTTATTGGTTTTACTTACAATACTTTCGTTAGATTCAATTAAGGAAGTGTATTTATTAACCTGTATAAGTTCGCGTATTTTGGGATAGACCAGAATCTTGGGATTTTCTATCGACTTAAATTTAATTGTGAATAAATTGAAAAAATCCCGTATACTTATTGACTGAATACCTATGTAATAGCTTCCTCTATATCGGCAGTCAACCTTCTTGACTGCTTTTTTTACTTCATCGGGATATAATATGAATTCATCTTCTTCTCCCAGTATAGTATCTTTGAAAAGCACCTTGCTATCGGTAAATTCAATGGTCATAGGACAAAACAGCAGTTTTGTGTGATTACTTATTTCGTAAGTATAAGTTATGACATCACCTTTTACTACAATACGCTGATCTACGTTTTCAAGCAGTCTGAAAGATGCCATGGTGAACAGTATTAACGAAAGAGATACAACGGGCAATAACAGTGCGGTGTAAAAGAGTATAGTAGATATATAACCGTCTTTGTAAATTCCCAATGCAATTGTAAAGATTAAAAAACATAGATATATGATTTTATTCTTTAACAATTTGAACACAGCCTTTCCTTTACTTCGCCGTTCTATTCAGGTACTGTTATCTTTTTTAACAGTTCATTTAATATATCTTCCACAGAGATATTTTCATACTTTGCTTCAGCCCTTGGAATTATTCGGTGTCTTACAATAGGCATTAGTACCTTTTTAATATCGTCCGGTGTTACAAAGTCTCTGTTTTGGTAATAGGCCCATGCTCTGGCCGCCCTTGCAACGGCTAAAGTGCCCCTGGGGCTGATTCCTAGCTGGATTTGATTGCTCCTTCTTGATTCCTGTGCTATTTTAATAATATATTGAGCAACCTTTTGGTTTATTTTGACTTTAAGTATTTCTTCCTGAACTTCTAGTATTTCTTCTAATGTAACTACAGCTTCCAAATGTTCAAGAGGGATCTCCTGCCCGTAAATGCTTAAAATACCAAGTTCCTCTTCCTCATTGGGGTAGCCTATGGATATCTTCATAATAAAGCGGTCCAGTTGGGCTTCAGGTAAGGGATAAGTTCCTAAATGTTCTATCGGATTTTGAGTGGCTATAACCATAAAAGGCTTCGGTAAAGGATAGAGTTTACCGTCAACGGTAACTTTCTTTTCTTCCATGGCTTCTAACAAACCCGATTGTGTCTTTGGCGGTGTCCTGTTAATTTCATCGGCTAAGAAAATATTTGCCATGATAGCACCTTCTCTATATTCAAATTCATTGGTTTTGGGATTGAACATAGAGAAACCTGTAATATCGGAAGGCATAACATCCGGTGTGCAGGATATTCTTTTAAACTTCCCTCCGATTGTTTTGGATAATGCCAATGCCAGAGTGGTTTTTCCTGTACCTGGTACATCCTCAATTAATACATGACCGTCACAAAGAAGTGCCAAACACAATAATTCTATGGTGTCCCTTTTGCCTACAATAACTTTCTCAATGTTACTGACCATTCTTTCGATGACATTGTTATCTTTTTTCATAAAGTGCACCTTTTCTTATTATATTTGATTAAATCAAAGACAGAAGTGGAAAAATGTTTGAACTAAATTATAATCCTATTTGTATTATAGAGTTTTTTTAAAACAAAGTAAATAAAAAACAATAAAGTCTTTAAAGCGTAAGTGATTTTAATTATTTTGATTTTTATTAATTTTCTTAACGAAACTAGTATTTCTGCCTCCAGGTATTAATTTTTTGTAAGTATTTTATTTATGTAAAAATAATTCCGGTAAAGTAAGCGATTAAAAGGTTTGTGTCGTAAACTGTGAAGTGATATAACCTTCTGTTTCTGTTAACTTTAAAAATGTTACTATTATGCAAGCAAAATAATTTGAAAATCATCTAAATAGTGATAAAAATATAAATTATATGCATTGTATAATTACATCAAAGAATAGAAAAATGATAGCATTGTTTAATTACGAGAGAATATTTGAAAGTGTTGTAAATAGCAATTATTATCAAACATTTGATATAGAAAGAGTGCAGCTTTTAGAAGGAAAGATGGATGGTGCTTACTATTGTGCTGATATGATACCTTTTGGATCAGGTAAACTTGCTTGTTCTGCTATAGCCGATGAATTGAAAAGACAACTGTACATACTCTCAGAACAGTACTATAATAAAGGCTCATTTAGTGAAGATGATAGAATTGTATATAATGAAATACTTCAAGAGATATCGGATGTTTATGAAGCATTAACCTATGATAATTATGTTTATTTATCAACTAATAGAGAAATTATAGTGAACTACTCTAATTCCATTAAAAAGAAATATAATATAGATTATTAGCAGAAAGCATTAAAAACTCTTTACCTCTGGTTAAATAATTTAATATAAAGTTTTAAAATCAGCCCTAGGAACAAGTGCGATTTATGCTTGTTGCTAGGGTGTATTAGTATGGAGAAATCCATTCGATTGAATACTTAATGATCCCACCAGAAGTAGTCTTGTTCAAGTTGATATACACTTCCATCAGCCGGATCTACTATATAAAATAACTTTTCTCCTGAAACTTCAACTGCATAATAGTAGTAATAATCATTAATAAACAATGAATTGCGAGGTGGAATCGGTATTGATATGTATTTTTTAGGAATAAAGGTGACATTATCGCTATTTATTTCATTTCGAACAATAGCTTTTCCACCTTCGTATGTAGTAGCCGGTAAATTAAAAATAAATAGAACCGGGATGATAATCGATAGCGCAGTGAAAACTATCAATTTTCCAGACTCTTTTATAAATATAATAAGAGTCAATAGTAGAATGATTCCAATATCCAATAGGAATGTTTTCATTGCTCCGGAGAATAATTTGTTCACTATGTGGATTACTATGAACTCAGTAGTAGGGACTATAGTTAATATTCTTGCTAATTTTTTATTTTCCATTAATGCATTCCCTCTTTTCGAAGGATATCTTCTATTCTCGATAATTCAATAATGATGAAAATGAGTCTACGGTGTTTTTATTAGAACATGCTAAAACTTATGGTGAGAAAATTCTAAATGTCTGATAAAATAAAGCTAGCTTATTTTATGTTGAAAAAATGTATATTGTATATAGAAGAAATTGTAACATAGATGTTGTTTTTGTACAATATGTTTGCTTTAGTTTGAGTAGGTTAGAAAATTAATTTTATAAAGATAGAGGAATAATTCAATGAGGAAATCTATAATTTTGATATTAATAGTTTTAATATTGGCAGTATTGGGCTATACATTTATAAAATCCAAGGGAGAAGCGGGACAAATTCTGCCGACAAACAGCACATCATCCACAAAGAACACAATAGTTTTTCTGGGAGATTCGATAACTGCCGGATATGGTATTGAAGACAATCAGGCTTTTCCAAATCTTATAAATGAATACTGGAAGGAAAACAATATTTCTTTTAAAGCCCAAAATGAAGGTATCAGCGGTGACACCACAACAGATGTGTTATCGCGTCTGGATAGTGTTTTGACCGATGATGTTTATATGGTTTTTCTTGAAATTGGGGCAAATGATGCTTTTGCAAAAACCGATATCGGAGTTGTAAGAGATAATATAAAAACGATAATAAAAAGAATTCAGGACAGGCAAATTAAAGTTGTTCTGATGGCTATGGATTTACCGACGGTTTTTTATTTACAGGATTCGGATTATGTAAAGAGCTTTGCAGCAATTTATGAAGAAATTGGAAAGGAATTGGATGTACCTGTTATGCCCTCTTTAGTCAGGGAAAACGAGAATAAAAGCGATTTATGGCAGGAAGATAGAATACATCCAAGTCCTAAAGGTCATGAACTTCTGGCAAAAAACGTGTTGAGCTTTTTGAACAAGGAATGGGTATATGATAAATAGTATGATGTGGGGTAAGGTCTATGGAGAACTATCTATTATGTATGAGTGTAGATGCCATAGCGAAAAGCAAATGGCCAGTCGAGAGTTAATAAACGCCCTTTCCCAAGGGCATTCTTGATATGCTATTTACTTTTGCTATTTATTATAATATTATTTTTGTAATCTAGAATTTGACTTACAGACCCATTGGAAATTAACTTAGGGGGTCATTATAATATTGTTGTACCCAAGCCAAATTCGGTACCTAAAATTACGCTAACCCTAAAAGAAAGTATAATGCCCCCCATTGTCAAGACAAATTTTTAGCTTTTCTAAGTTAGATTCTCCTTTCTATGTTTTTGTATAATATCTACCTTAATGTACTCTGTCGGATGGATGTCAAGGGCGAGCATATGCGAGTTCA
>Ga0134101_1001867_pt1 | contig 14449 bp, 16 predicted proteins | sample 12_3_2metaG_FD_94446 | JGI IMG/M metagenome (GOLD analysis project Ga0134101, IMG submission 94446) | Switchgrass degrading microbial communities from high solid loading bioreactors in New Hampshire, USA - 12_48_3.3_201_A2 metaG | ecosystem: Engineered > Bioreactor > Semi-continuous > Anaerobic...
AGAGGGTGCAGGGGACCCCGTGTCAATAGGAACGTGGAATAAATGCGGTAAATTTTGTACAAACATTATTGCAGTTGTTTTGTATAGAAAAAAAGTTGCCAACGATTACTTGACAGAAACTTAATAAAAGGTATTATTGAATAATACCTTTTATTATGTTATACTAACTTTAAAGTGCATTAGGAAAGGTGATGTAATAATAATTGGAAGCATGGGTAGCAAAATTGGGGCAGATGGATTATAATGAGGCTCTGATGCTTCAGGAAAAATTGTTATTTTTAAGACAGAAAAAAGAGATACCCGATGTTTTTATTTTATTGGAGCATCCTCCGCTGCTGACACTTGGAGTTCGAGCAAAAGAGTCGAACATTCTTGTACCTGAGGACATTTTGAGTGAACAAGGGATAAGTGTTTACAGAATTAATAGAGGCGGTGATGTAACCTATCATGGGCCGGGACAAATTGTAGGATATCCAATTTTAGATCTTAATGACCAAGGCAGGGATATTCACTTGTTTGTCAGCAAAATCGAAGAAACATTTATTCAACTGCTGAAAAATGAATATGGAATTACGGCAGGAAGAAATCAAAAGCATACGGGCGTTTGGGTAGGAGACGATAAAATAACCGCCATTGGTATATCCGTAAAAAAGTGGGTTACCATGCATGGCTTTGCGTTTAATGTCAATACAAACCTTGACCACTTTAAATGGATTATACCCTGTGGGATAAAAGATAAAGGTGTTACTTCATTAAAGAAATTACTTGGTTATGAGCTGGACATGGATAAGCTGAATAATCAGGTAATAGAATACTTTGCCAATCAGTTTCATATGAGTTATGAATTATTGGACAAACAAACTTTAATTGAACGAATAGGAGAAGAAAGTGACAGGTATGAATAAACCAGACTGGTTAAGAATCAGATATAATGGTGAGAGAAATTTAGAGCAGGTTGAAAACATTCTAAAAAGACTATCTTTAAATACGGTATGTGAAGAAGCCGGCTGTCCGAACCTTGGAGAATGCTTCAGCAGAAAAACAGCTACATTTATGATACTTGGAAATATGTGTACACGTAACTGCACGTTTTGTAAAGTTACCAAAGGACATACGCAGCCTGTAGATCCTGAGGAGCCTTTAAAAGTTGCTGAGGCGGTAAAAGAGCTGGGCCTGAAACATGTAGTGATTACTTCTGTTACCAGGGACGATTTGCCCGACGGTGGAGCTTCCCATTATGCGGAAGTCATTAAGAAAATTCGCGAGCTTAATGATTCGGTTGTAATTGAAGTTCTTATTCCTGATTTTCAGGGAGATGACAACGCATTAGAAAAGGTAGTACAAGCAAAACCGGAAATTATTAATCATAATATTGAAACCGTATCAAGATTGTATCCTACCGTCAGGCCTTTGGCAGTTTACAATCGTTCTTTACGATTATTGAGTAAAGTAAAGGAAATGGATAAAAGTATATTTACAAAGTCAGGCATTATGGTAGGATTGGGTGAAATGGAGCTCGAAGTGGTGCAAACAATGACTGATTTAAGAGCCTCAGATTGTGATTTTCTTACCATAGGGCAGTATCTGGCACCTACATCCAATCACCATCCGGTTGTTAAATATATTCATCCTGATGTTTTTGAAAGGTATAAAAATATCGCTTATAAGCTTGGTTTTCGTTTTGTAGCATCCGCACCATTGGTCAGAAGTTCATATCATGCTGATCAGGTTACTGATATTATAAAAAGTTCCTAAGAATAATTTGGCAAAACTATTTACATTGTATTACATTTATTATATAATGGTCTTGACAGGTATAACACATAATTATCACTTCATGTTACATTATATTAACATCATGGTGGACTTATATATCTACAAAAAAGGTGGAGGTTTTCTCCATCTTTTTTTTTCGCAAAATGTGTTTTTGAAATATTGAAGATTTTTAACAGGGGACATATAATAATTGACAATAAAGAAGAGGATATATTAAGATTAATGAAGATACTTGAAGGTGGTTATGGAATTGGAGAGAGTATTTGAGTTAAAAGTGGATAATGATTATTCAGGAAAATCAATTAAAGAAATTCTGCAGCAGCACTTTAAAATGTCTGAAAGATTAATAAACAAATTGAAACTGGAAAATGGTATTTTGTTAAATAACCAGAAAAGGTTTGTCAATACAGTAGTAAACCAGGATGATGTAATAAAAATTATTATTCCCTCGGAAAAATCAGATAACATAGTTCCTACTCCGCTTGATCTTGATATTGTATTTGAGGACGATGATATACTGGTCGTCAATAAGCAACCGGGAATTCCTGTTCATCCCTGCCAAAGCAATTATTCCAACACCCTTGCAAACGGCATAGTATACTACTGGCTGAAAAAAGGTAGCAGCTTTGTTTACAGACCCGTAAACAGACTTGACAAAGATACGTCAGGACTTATGATTGTCGCAAAGAATCCATATGCCCATCAACAGCTGGCAGAGCAAATCATAAACAGAGTTCTGAAAAGAACATATATAGCCTTTGTACAGGGAAACATGGAAGATGAATCCGGTACAATCAACGCACCCATACAACGAAAACCCGGATCTATTATGGAGAGAATGGTAAGCAATGATGGGCAAAGAGCAATAACACATTACAAGGTATTAAGACGTTTTAAAGAATATACAAAGCTTGAAATAAAGCTTGAAACAGGAAGAACTCATCAAATCAGGGTACATATGAGCCATATAGGTCATCCTTTGCTGGGAGATGGGCTTTATGGACAGGAAAACCAGGATTTGATTTTACGCCATGCATTGCATTCCGCAAGCCTTAATTTTTATCATCCTGTAAGTAAAAAAGAAATGAAATTCTTTCAAACTATTCCTGAAGATATGCAGAGATTGGAGGAAAAAAGTTGAATTATAATGAGCATAAGAAGGAAGTCATGATATATACGGACGGAGCCTGCTCCGGCAACCCCGGGCCAGGGGGATACGGCGTTGTTCTTGTATATAACGGTCATCGAAAGGAGCTTTCAGGTGGTTTTAAAAATACTACCAATAACCGTATGGAAATCATGGCAGCTATTAAAGGACTTGAAGCCTTAAAAACTCCGTGTAAGGTTGTGTTGACAAGTGACTCAAAATACCTGATTGATGCCATAGAAAAGGGTTGGGTTAATAAATGGAAGGCAAACGGCTGGATGAGAAACAAGACCGATAAAGCATTGAACGTTGATTTATGGAAAAGGCTTCTTGAACTCATGGAAATACATGATGTTGAATTTAAATGGATTAAAGGACATGCAGGACATCCTGAAAATGAAAGATGCGACCAATTAGCTGTTGCAGCATTGAAAGCGGCAGACTTGCCGGAGGATATAAGGCTGGACATAAACAATAGCTAAATGGTTAAACGGAAATTAAACGATTTTTAATTGTTGTTTCATAAAACATTTGGAAGGGGCGGACCACACTGTCCGCCCGTAAAAAGACATATGTATTATATTCTTTTATTTACAGCCTCTGCAATGGGTCTTAACTCTTCAACCAACTTTGCGAATTTTTCCGGTTTAAGGGACTGCGGGCCATCGCTTAATGCCATTTCCGGATTATTATGCACTTCAATCATCAGTCCGTCGGCGCCTGCGGCAATGGCTGCTTTGGATATGGAATCAACGTATTTCCATGTTCCTGTACCGTGACTTGGGTCGATAATAATCGGCAAATGTGAAAGCTCTCTGACTACAGGAATAGCACTGATATCAATGGTATTCCTTGTAGCAGTTTCAAAAGTACGTATTCCTCTTTCGCATAATATGATATTAGGATTCCCTTCAGAAGCGATATATTCAGCTGCCATTAACCATTCTTCTATAGTAGCTGACAAGCCTCTTTTTAATAATACAGGCTTATTGGTTTTTCCAACTTCCAGAAGAAGCCTGAAATTTTGCATATTTCTGGCACCTATTTGGAGAATGTCCGAATGTTCTGCAACTATTTCAACATCTCTGGTGTCTACAACTTCAGTCACGATTTTAAGACCTGAATTTCTGCCGGCTCTGCTAAGCATTTTTAATCCTTCCTCCTGAAGCCCCTGGAAGGAATAGGGGGAGGTTCTGGGCTTATAAGCGCCGCCTCTTAGAATTTTCGCACCTGCAGCTTTTACTTTCTGTGCGGTTTCAAAAATATCCTGTTCATTCTCGACGGCGCATGGACCGGCCATCAGGATTATTTCATCGCCGCCAATACTGATATCATCAATTTTAATCACCGTTTTCGTCTGCTTCAATTCTCTACTAATCAGCTTATATGGCTTCATGATAGGAACAATATTTTCAACCCCTGGCATGCTCGTGATTACCTGCGGATCAAGCAGACGTTTATCACCGATTGCTCCAATAACAGTTTTTATATCACCATAGATTGGATGTGTTTTAAAGCCAAGGCTGACTAATTTTTTTTCAACCTGATTAATCTGTTCCTTCGTAGCGTTTTGATTCATTACAATAATCATATTAATGCCTCCTTATAATCCTTTATAAATTAATGATTATTTCAGCCATAATAATACCTATTAAAAAACTCCTCATCCGCTAAGGGACGAGGAGTTTATCCACGTGGTACCACCCAAATTAATTTCAAAATGAAATTCACTCATTACATACGGGAAAATAATTCCGATATGCTTCCTTTATAACGTAAGGAGTTACGGCACAGCCTACTAATTTTTATAAATATTCAGCCTGCAGCTCAGAGGTGAACTTCAGAATAAATCCCTTACCCGGCTCACACCAAACCCGGATTCGCTTAAAATTTCATTAGTCCTACTTTACCTCGTCATAGCTTTTACTTTAAATTATTAATTTTAGAAATAGTATCATATTTATTATACATGGTCAATAACGAAATTTGCTTTATGATACTTGAAATAATAATGAAATTTGTTATTATTATACATTAAATCTAAACAGAATAACATCTCCGTCCTGAACTACATAATCTTTTCCTTCCGAACGTACAAGCCCTTTTTCTTTCGCCGTTGTCATCGAGCCACAAGCCATTAAGTCGTCAAAAGAAATGACCTCCGCACGTATAAAGCCTCTTTCAAAGTCCGAATGTATCTTTCCTGCCGCTTGAGGTGCCTTTGTACCTTTTTTAATGGTCCATGCTCTGACTTCCTGAGGGCCGGCAGTAAGATAGCTGATAAGTCCAAGAAGCTTATAGCTTGCCCTTATCAGGCGGTCCAGTCCTGATTCGGTGAGACCAAGATCCGATAAAAATGCCTTTTTCTCTTCATCTTCAAGCTCAGCAATTTCTTCCTCAATTTTTGCAGAAATAGGAAGAACCTCGGAATTCTCATTCTTGGCATATTCCTTTAATTCATTTATCAATGCATTATTTTCAATACCCTTTATAAAATCTTCTTCAGATACATTGGCTGCGTATAATACCGGCTTCAAAGTCAAAAGCGCCAGTTCTTTTATAAAATCCTGCTGTTCTTTATCAAAATTAATGCTTCTGGCAGGTTTCCCGGATTCTAAAACGGCTTTTATTTGTTCCAAGGTATCTAATTCAATTTGAAATTTTTTATCTCCGGATTTCAGCATTTTCTTTGTTTTGTCAATTCTTCTTTCCAGCATTTCAAGATCTGCAAAAATCAGTTCAAGGTTAATGGTTTCTATGTCTCTCATTGGTCCTATGGAGCCTTCTACGTGTACAATATTGCTGTCTTCAAAGCAGCGTACGACATGAATAATGGCATCCACTTCACGGATATGGGAAAGAAATTTATTACCCAAACCTTCACCTTTGCTTGCACCTTTAACCAGACCTGCAATATCAACAAATTCAATGACAGCAGGTGTAACTTTTTCCGGGTTATACATTTCCGCAAGCTTATCCAGCCTTTTATCAGGAACGGCAACAATTCCTACATTAGGTTCAATGGTGCAAAAAGGATAATTGGCTGATTCCGCTCCGGCCTGAGTAATAGCATTGAACAAAGTACTTTTTCCTACATTGGGAAGACCGACAATACCTAATTTCATGAATAATCTATCCTTTCATTTGTAAATGTAATTGACATGTTAATTTGTATTTTAATAAACAAAAGTATTATATATTAATAATACACTTTTCGCAAGGCTATACAAAAGGTCAATGAAAAAATTAATTGTTATAAACGGAAGAAATGGGGACGTATACTTTTGCTTCCATAAATAAAATAGACAAGACTATACAGCATTAAAGCTTGTAAGATGCAATTTTTCCACATTTTACTTGTAATAAATGGTATTATTTGATATACTGGTATCAGGAATAAATGACCATTGATAACAGATCGTTTTATATTAGTAATGACAATGGGGACGCTTATTTTTGCCGTAAAAGAATGGAAGAACATATTTTCAAAGGAAGGCAAAATAACCGTCCGAAATTACTGAAAAAGTCAAAATTATCTGAGTAGAGACAATATATTTAGGTAATTGTAAAACACCATTTACGGGTGGACAGGGTCGTCCACCTCTACAACACATGGCATCTCTTTTATTGTAATTATGCATGTAGGGGACGACGACTCTGTCGTCTCGCATTTTGCAATATGGTTACATTGCCATTTATATTTATAGAAATACTTTTTCAGTGGTCTCGAACCGTCCCCCCATGACTATAATTATGATGAAAATAACAGATTGAGAAGAGAAACAAAAGTAATAGGACAAGGTACATCAGATGAAGTAACGGAAATAACAAGGTATGAATATGATTACAATGGCAATATGACCTATAAAGGAAAAGAAACCATAAAGCCGGAAGATATTGATAGTCAAGAAACATTTGATGCATATTTGGCAGGAAGCAAGAAAGACAGTCAATTAGCCTTCTATGAATACAATGGACTTAACCAACTTTTTAGAGCAATGGAAGAAGGCAAATTAATAGAGTATGCCTATAATGCAGAAGGATTAAGAACAAACAAAACAGTAAACGGTGTAATGACGGTGCATGTATGGGATGGCAACAACATGGTAGCAGAGCTTGATGAAAAAGGAAGTCTAATTGCTAAGTATATACGTGGCATTAATTTAATTGCAGCCGATAATTACAACGGAAGCAGCACCACAAGACAATATTATGTGTACAATGGACATGGAGATGTGGTACTATTAACTAATAGCAGTGGTAGTGTAACAAAGACATACGAATATGATGCTTTTGGAGTAGAGAAAAATCCTGATCCGAATGATATTAACCCATTCAGATATTGTGGGGAGTATTTTGATAAGGAAACAGAGACGTATTATCTGAGGGCAAGGTATTATAGACCTGGGATTGGAAGGTTTAATTCGCCTGATACTCATTGGAATATCAATAATATGATTTATGGGGATAATCCTGACAAAGATAATCCTGTTCCATCAATGGATGCAATAATGCAGAGTAGTAATTTGTATGTTTATTGCGGAAATAATCCTGTAAATAGATGGGATGCAAATGGTGAAGAGTGGATTGATAAAAATGAAAATATACGACTTGATAATTGGGAAATATCATATAAAACATTCTCTGCTTTTAAGTATGCTATAGGTTATAAAGAATCTACCAATAATTACAAAGCAGTTAATAGATTTGGATATTTAGGTAGATATCAATTTGGAAAGATAGCGTTACAAGACATTGGGTTTTAAAGATGGGGCAGGAAATTGGACAAAAAAAGCAAATGATTATGGCATATACAGTAATGAAGATTTTTTAAATACCCCATATGCGCAAGAGGTTGCAACGAATATGTTGCTACAAAAAAATAGGGGATATTTAAAAAGTTATAATTTGTTAAAGTATGTAGGGACAGAGATAAGTGGCATTAAAATAACGGAATCGGGTTTGTTAGCAGCTGCTCATTTAGTTGGAATTGGTGGACTAAAAAAAGCACTTGAAAGTGGCGACCTGACGAGTGTTAAAGATGGTAATGGAACAACAGCAGCATCTTATATGGAATGGTTTGGAGGTTATAAAATCGATGAAGTTAAAAAATAAAGCTATATTTTTATTAGTATTCTTATTGTTTGTAATATCAGTAACTATTACTATAACTTTTACAATTGCAAGCAATGGAGAATTAATCAATTTTGATCAAAATATTTTAGAAAATATGAAAGATGGATTAAAAAATGATAAAATACAGCTATTATATAAACAAGATATTATATTGAAGATGTGTGTAAATTTACTGATTCAAAGACTATAGATATTAAGTATATAGATTTTGACCTAAATGAGGATGGCTTTATTGATAAAATTGTTACTATTCGTTCTCCATTGCATAGTGGCTCTGAGGGAGATAGTTTAGATTTTTTGATAAATAATAAAGATGGTACATATACACGTTTATCAAATTTAATTATTCCATTGTATGCTCAATCACCTGAATATAATAATGCTAAAGTTTGTATATCAGAACAATTAACTAATGGATACCATAATATTAATATCTATGTTGAAGACAAAATAATTGTTTTAGTATTTAGGGATGGGCAATATTCTATCAGCGAGGAGGCAGAAAAGAAGGTTAGCCTTAAGCCACTGAAAATATATAAGTTTAATTGTAAAAGTTTTAGTGTATTTCAATGCAGTTATACATGTTAAGGAGATAGAAGATACTAGTACTATCCCATACTTACCTTTAATGTAGCTGTAAAAATGTTGATTACTTGCATTGGATGGGATGTAATGGCGAAGTATGTAAATGGGGGATATCCACAAGGATATATAAAAACGGGTAAAGAACTGGGGTTGTTTCCTATGAATATAGATGCCCAAGAAGTAGCGATTAAAGAACACCTTTTTGTTTTAGTCTATAATATATTAAAAACCCCAATTCTGTTCAAAACGGATTTACAGACCCTACTCCTGAGTATGTTACCAAGGATGATATCCTGAAAACATATCATGATTTATCAAGAACAGTTGGATTAGCAAAGCGAAAAGACAACAGTATCCTGACTATTGATGGTATCGAATATGAAGTCCCAGATTTGGAGAAGGATTTCAAAGAGGGTTGGGTACTATGTCTGTACAAGGAGAACAAGGAAACAGGAAAAAGAAGCTCGGTTGTTTGTTTGCCAGTAAGTGGTTCTACGTTTGATAAGAAAGATGAAAAATAAAGTTAGCAAACCGGCTTCTATATAAAGAATAACAAAGTATGTTACAGGCACAGTTATAGTGTAACATTCAGATAATGATTCTATGTGGAATTTTTGTCTGATATTAAGCTGATGAATATTTAAAAATATTTAATGACGTAACCTTCCAGCGTCTTCTGATGATTTAAGCAAATTCATTCTGATTGATAGCGAAAAGCTGATATCAGTTCGAGCAGAAATTAGGCAATTGACAGAACTTCTTCCCAGTGCAGGGAAGAAGTTAGAACAAGCCTTAATAGTATGTTAAAATAAGGGGACGGCTTTTTGATACATTTAAAATTTCTTCGTATTATTCTTATTTCACCTGCCATCCTTGAAGCTGGTATTGAAGTTAATAAAGTAAATGCAACCATATTAATATAAAAAGGTTGCATTTACTTTGCCAAGTGAAAAAGGTTAAACAAAAACAATAAATTTCGAAAAATCACTTGCAAACAATGGTAAATCATGCTATAATTTTAAAAAATTAATGTAAGATGAGATTAGACGAGATGAGATGAGATGAGTGGAGTTGAGCATGAAAAAAATGCATAATATTTTAATTATGCATTTATATGGCATTGCTATCTAACCGGAGTCTCGTGCTCCGGTTTTTGTTTATCAATAAAGTTCAACTCGCTTGCCTCAACCATCGGAAGGAGGCTTCTATGTATTATCCAACAAACCATCAATACCAAAATTTAAAAAAATCCTCAAAAATTATTCCAGTTATTTGTGAAGTTAACAGCGATATGGAAACACCTATTTCTCTCTTTCAAAAATTTCGTACGGAGCATTACTGTTATCTTTTTGAAAGCGTGGAGGGAGGTGAAAGATGGGCAAGATATTCTTTTATGGGGCGCAAGCCTTTAATGATATTTAAAGCAGCAAACGGCAAAACTTCACTGGTTATTGAAAACAGAGAAACTATTTATGAAGAAAATCCTGTTAACATTCTAAAAAAATTACTTGAAGAATATAAAAATGTTGCATTTAAGGATTTCCCCTGGTTTCACAGTGGCTTTGCCGGATATTTTGCATACGATTTTGTCCGATATTGTGAGGATATACCAAGCTGCAATGATGACGAACTGAACATGCCGGATTGTCATTTGTTTGTACCGGAGGAATTAGTGGTTTATGACCACCTGAAGCAAAAAGTGTATTTAATTGTTAATACCATTTCCAATAAAGCGGAAGACCAATACAACTCGGCAATCAAAAAGCTTCAATTGATTGCAAGTGAGCTTTTTGAAAAAGGGAAAGAAACGAAAATCAGCATACGGCAACAGACCGATGGAGAGTTTAAACTGGAATACTCCGTAACAAAACAGGAGTTCTGCAATAGTGTAAAAAAAGCCAAGGAATATATCCACAATGGCGATATTTTTCAAGTGGTATTGTCTCAAAGATTCAAAACCACATTTACCGGTGACCCGCTGAATGTATACAGAATATTGCGAACGTCAAATCCTTCTCCTTATATGTATTTTTTGCATTATGGGAATTATTGTATTACAGGTGCATCCCCTGAAATGCTGGTCCGCCTTGAGAACAGTATCATTGAAACCTGTCCTATTGCCGGAACGAGGCCGAGAGGAAAAAATGATGAAGAAGACAAAATGCTGGAAAAAGAACTAAAGAATGATGAAAAGGAAAAGGCCGAACATATCATGCTGGTTGATTTGGGACGAAATGATATTGGTAAGGTCAGCAGGTTTGGGACTGTTAAGGTTCAAAATCTCATGCACATTGAGAAATACTCTCATGTTATGCATCTTGTAACAAACGTTTCAGGCTGTATACAGGAAAATTGTTCCGCTGTGGACGTATTGACTGCCATGCTGCCTGCAGGAACAGTATCAGGAGCTCCTAAAGTAAGAGCAATGGAAATCATAGAGGAGCTCGAAGCACTTAAGCGCGGAGTATACGCAGGCGCCATAGGATATATTGGATTTGACGGTAATCTTGATACCTGCATAGCCATAAGAACGGCAATATTTAAAGATAGCAAGGCATATATTCAGGCAGGTGCCGGAATCGTTGCCGACTCTATTCCCGAAAAAGAGTATGAAGAAACCTTAAATAAAGCACAAACATTGATATATGCTGTAAAGAAGGCGGGTGAAGTGAAATGATTCTGATTATTGATAATTATGATTCGTTTACCTATAACCTATATCAATATATCGGAATGCTCAATAAAGATATAAAGGTAGTAAGAAATGATAAAACCGATATGAAAGCCATTGAAAAAGACAATCCATCTCATATTGTGATTTCGCCCGGTCCTGGATTTCCTTCATCGGCTGGCATATCAAAGAAAGTAATAAAGCACTTTTATAACAAAATACCGATTCTTGGCGTATGCTTGGGACATCAGGCGATTGGAGAGGTTTTTGGTGCAAGAATCGTTCATGCAAATAAAATACATCATGGAAAAGCATCAGAAGTCACATTGAGCAACAGCTCTCTTTATAAAGGGCTTCCTGACCGAATAAAGGTAGCAAGGTATCATTCTCTTATTATTGATAAATCAACATTGCCGGATGAATTAATCATTAATGCAGTTACGAATGAAGGTGAAATTATGGGGATACACCATAAGGAATATCCTTTGTATGGCGTTCAATTTCATCCGGAATCAATTATAACGGAGCATGGGCTCAGTATTATCAAAAATTTTTTGAAGGAGGAAACAGTATGCTGCAATTAGCGATAAATAATCTGGTTAAGGGGCAGAATCTTGAGGAAAAAGAAATTATTGAAGCAATGGAAATAATAATGAGCGGAAGAGCAACATCCGCACAGATTGCCGGCTTTTTAACTGCCTTAAGGATTAAAGGAGAGACCATTGAAGAAATAACGGGTTGTGCGAGAGTTATGATTGAAAAAGCGGAAAAAATATCTCCCAAATTGGATTATTATATTGATACATGCGGAACCGGAGGAGACGGTGCGCATACTTTTAACATTTCTACAGCTGCCGCTTTTATAGCCGCTGCAGGGAATGTTCCTGTAGCAAAACACGGTAACCGTTCGGTATCAAGTAAGTGCGGTAGTGCCGATGTGTTGGAGGCATTGGGAGTGAATATTAACCTGACGCCTGCGCAAGTAGAAAAGTGTATTGAAATGACTGGCATAGGATTTTTATTTGCACCCTCCTTTCACAAATCCATGAAATACGCGGCAGCGACAAGGAAAGAGCTTGGAATAAGGACAATATTCAATATTTTAGGTCCGCTTACAAACCCTGCTCTGGCAAAGGGACAGATTATGGGTGTGTATGATAAAAAGCTTATTCGACCGGTTGCTTTTGTTTTAAAAAATCTTGGGGTTGAACGAGCTTTGATAGTGCATGGAGAAGACGGATTGGATGAAATAACGCTAACCGGCAATACGTTCGTATGTGAACTGAAAGACGGTCAGATTACCGAATATATCATTCATCCGAAAGATTTTGGATTGGAACTTTGCAACTTAAGTGACCTACAGGGAGAAAATGCGGAACAAAATGCAAAAATTATTAGGGATATATTTAACAACGTCAAAGGTCACAAGATGAACATTGTTTTATTAAACAGCGCGGCAGCAATGTATGTTGGAAAAAAGGTATCCGGTATTCAGGAAGGAATCGAAAAATCCATTGAGCTGATTGAAACCGGTAAAGCAAAGAAAAAGCTTCAGGAGCTAATTGAATATACAAACAGTGTAAAGGAGGTTACAACATGATACTGGATAAAATTGTAGCCCACAAAAAAGATCAGATTGAAAAACAGAAAAGGCTGCATACCATGGATGAGCTTAAGGAATATATAAAACGTTCCAATTTGCAAAAATCCAGGGACTTCTATTCTGCCATCAATAAAAAAGGGAAACTTGCAATCATTGCTGAGGTTAAAAAGGCATCTCCCTCGAAAGGAATTATATGCCATAATTTTGAACCGGTAAGAATCGCAAGCAGTTATGCAAGAAACAATGTGGATGCCATATCTGTTCTTACGGAGACCGAATTTTTCATGGGCAGCGATGATTATTTGATAAACATCAGGCAAAATGTCCAAATGCCTGTTTTAAGAAAGGACTTTATTATCGACTGCTGGCAGATTTATCAATCCAAAGCACTTGGTGCGGATGCCATACTGTTGATTGTTTCAATATTGAATGATGAACAATTGAAAAAATTTCAAATTATCGCCAATATATTGGATATGCACTGCCTTGTTGAAGTTCACAACGAAGCCGAATTAACCAGAGCATTAGAATCAGGTGCAAGGATTATAGGAATCAATAACAGAAATCTGCAGACTTTTGAAACGACTCTTAAAACTACAGAAAAGCTTATCGGAATGATACCAAAAGACACCCTGGTTGTTAGTGAAAGCGGAATCAAGGATAATGCTGACATGAAATATCTGTACTCTCTTGGTGTTAATGCCGTGCTAATTGGGGAATCCCTTGTGAGCTGCGGCAATATTGATAAAAAGCTGAATGAATTAAGACTTGGGATAGGAGCATAAAAATGGTCAAGATAAAAATTTGCGGACTGACAAGGATACAAGATATAGAGTATGTTAATAAATATAAGCCTGATTATGCAGGCTTTGTTTTTGCTGAGAGCAAGCGAAAAGTTACACCATATATTGCAAGAGAGTTAATCCATTATTTATCGCCAGATATAAAGAAAGTAGGCGTTTTTGTTAATATGCCTGTAGAAAGAGTGAATGAAATTATTGATATCTGTAATCTTGATATTGTTCAACTGCATGGAGATGAAACCCCCTATTACTGTACTCTGATTCATAAGCCGGTTTGGAAGGCTATTCTCATAAAAGACAGCAGCAGTTTGACCGACATGGACAATTACGATGTGGATGCAATTCTTTTTGATTCTTTTTCCAAAGAAAGCTTTGGCGGAACAGGAAGGGTGTTTGACTGGAACATTGCCGCTTCCCATAAAATTAACAAGAAACTTATTTTGGCAGGAGGAATCAGTGCAAATAATGTTAATCAGGCAATTGAAATTTTTAATCCATATTGTGTGGATGTAAGCAGCGGCGTGGAATCAGATGGTGTAAAATCCGAATATAAGATTAAGCAATTTATTGAAACCATAAGAAGAAACCAAAAAAACTGAGATAAACCTTAGAGTATAATTTTTATTGGCAAAAATAAAGGAAGAAGCAAATTGCCTCTTCCCATCATACAAATCAAACTGTAAAATGTAATTGCCGAAAAAACATTGACAGGAGTGATTTGTATGATA
>Ga0134101_1001875_pt1 | contig 14366 bp, 9 predicted proteins | sample 12_3_2metaG_FD_94446 | JGI IMG/M metagenome (GOLD analysis project Ga0134101, IMG submission 94446) | Switchgrass degrading microbial communities from high solid loading bioreactors in New Hampshire, USA - 12_48_3.3_201_A2 metaG | ecosystem: Engineered > Bioreactor > Semi-continuous > Anaerobic >...
ATATTGTCAGATTTCTTTTCGTAGTCTATGCCTTCCTCGCCCCATACAAACAGGTTGACAAGTGTTTTGTCTGTATAGAGCATCTTGATGAGCTGGAATGCCTCATCCTTATGCTGTGAAGAAGTCGGAATAGCAAGCATAGCGCCTGTTGTTTCACGATTTGTCTTCTCGATAGGAGTGATGTCAACTTGTACTACGTCAAATCCGAGTGAAATGGATTCTGACTTGTCTTTACCAGGAACAAGTGACCAGCTACCGCAGAGGTACTTGCCTGATTTCATTTCTGTCTCCTGGCTCTCAGCAGTAGAAGCGTTTGGTGAGAAGTAACCTTTCTTGTTGTACTCCTTCATCTTCTTGTAGAAGGCAACAGACTTATCAGCTGTGAACTGATCGAAAACCTTATTGCAGCCTTCCGCAGGATCAAACGCTCCAGGCGTACCGTCGCCAACTATGACATCCCAATCAAGGAATTTGAACGGATTATCCATAGCAGCTGCGCAGATAGGAATAATGCCGTCAGCTTTTGCTTTTTCAAAATACGGCTCCATATCTTCGAGCTTTTTGATCTTAGTGATGTCAATACCGTATTTGTCAATCAGGTCCTTCTTAATAAGGAATCCCCAGTCGTGAGCTTTTTCCTTGTTTGTCGGCATAGCGTAGTTTTTACCGTTGATCTTTGAGCTGTCGAGGAAATCCTTACCAAGGAGCTCTACAAGGTCTGGATTCTTCTCCAGATACGGTGTCAAATCTGTGAGATAACCGTTGGCTGCATGTGACCTGTAACCGGCTCCGTTCCAGTTAGAAACGAAGACGATATCGGCCTGTTGACCTGTCTGCAGCATTGTGTTGATCTTCTGGCCGAGCGGATCCCAAGCCTGCTGCTGCCAGTCAATCTGAATGCCGGTACCCTTTTCCTCCAGGTACTTGTTAATTGCTTTGACAACGCGTTCCTGTCCCTGGCTCTTTGCATCACCAGTGAACATTTTCAATGTGACCGTTGGCTTTGACTTGTTACCACCAGTGCTGGAGCTATTATCATTCTTTTTGCATCCAGTAAGCATAAATGGTAACGCAGTAGTCAAAGCCAGGGTGAGACATAGTAACTTTTTGCCACTATGCATTAGAAATTCCTCCTCACAAATATATTACTAACCGATTTCTCGGTATTAGCCTTTTACAGCACCTACTATGATACCTTTGACGAAATATCTCTGGAAGAATCCATAGCAGAAGATAACCGGTCCAACTGCAATAACTGCAATAGCCATTCTTATGCTGTCAGAAGGCAAATTTTGTCTGGCGGTGGGAGGAACGTTCGTATTGGTTGTCAAGTAAGTTATGTTATTGAGTAACTGATACATATAATACTGAATAGTGTAGAGATGGCTGTCTTTTATGAATATGAGTGAGAGATAATAGTCATTCCAGAAACGCAGCAGGCAGAACAGGAAAATAGTTGCAAGTCCAGCTCTGGCAAGCGGAAGCACGATTGTGAAGAATATCCTGAATTCCCCTGCTCCGTCAATCCTAGCAGCTTCAATCAAATCGTCAGGAACTGACGATTTCATGAACGTACGCATGATAATTACCCACCATGCGTTCAAGAGATAGGGAACGATCAAGATCCAAACAGTTGAGTCTATTTGAAAAACACGGGAATAAACAATAACCCACGGAACGAGTCCGCCACCGAAAATCGTTGTGAAGAATGCGAAGAAAGCGAATTTGTTTCGAGGTCCGAAACTGCTTCTCGATAGCGGGTAGGCGTACAGCGCTATAATAAGCGTGGCTGCAACTGAACCGAACGCAGTAACAAATAGTGAAACGCCATATGCCCTTCCAATATCCTTCCAATATTTAAAAACAAATCGATATGCCTCTAAAGAAAACTCAGAAGGCCAGTAAGAATAACCATTCTGCAATATTGAATCATTAGAGCTAAAAGACACCATTATAATAAGAATTACTGGCATTATGAATAAGAAAAGAATAATCAGAAAAATTATATTTATAATTGCATTAGATGCCGGCGAAATACGATTGATATGGCTGAGTTTTACATGTTTACTTTTTGCTGGCGCGCTTTCCATCGTTATCCTCCCCACTGCATTAGGCAGTTAATATTTGATGTATCAGAACAAAGCCGAATCTTCGTCGACCTTCTTAACAAAGAAGTTGGCAATAAATACCACTATGCAGCCAACAACCGCCTGATAGAGACCTGCTGCGGCGGATTTACTTACATCATTAAGATTCAAGAGCAGTCTGTAAACATATGTATCAAGAATATCTGTTGTACTGTAAAGAGCACCTTGGTTACGCGGAACGTTGAAGAACAAGTCGAAGTCACCGTTGAATATGCGGCCGACGGCAATCAGCGTAAGAATTACCATTGGTGTTTTAAGCATCGGTAATGTGATGTATTTTACCTGTTGCCATTTACTTGCACCGTCAAGGGATGCTGCTTCGTAATACTCTGTGCTTATGCCTGCAATAGAAGCGATATATACTATCAAGTTATAGCCCGTGTATTTCCACATATGGAAGAAAGTCAATATTGGAGGCCATTTGTCTGGCTCAGAATAGAACCATATCTCTTCCATACCAAGAGCCTTTATTATATTGTGGTTTATAAATCCGGTCTTATTGCAGAAGAATGCGTATACTATGTAACTTACTACGATCCATGAAATAAAGTATGGAAGGAACATAAGATTCTGATAAACCTTAGCGGCTGTTTGGTTCCACATTTCAGACATTGCGATTGCGAGCGCAACCGGAACAATAATGTCAAGTGCAATAAATAACAAGTTGTATAAAACAGTATTACGGGTAGCAACCAATGCATTTGACGTATTAAATAAGAACCGGAAGTTCTTGAAACCAGTAAATTGGCTGTGGAACAAGGAGTATAGGAAACTCTTTTCATATCGATAATCTTCGAAAGGAATAATTACACCTATCATTGGAAGGTAGTTATTAATTATAAGAACCACTACACCCGGTAGCAGCATTAAATAATAAGGAATGTTTTTTACGAAAGTGTTATATCTTTTCCCTTTGCGTGTTGGGACGGCTGGTTTAACCGGGTTTTCTGGCGCGCTGTTGATATCGGGTTTCAAATCGACAGCTTGCTCCATAGACATTTTGGCACCTCTCCTTTTTTTCTCTCGGAGTAATAGTTATCTTAACTGTGAACGGTGATAGAAATGATGGTTGGTTCAACAGCTCAACAGCGAGGAACCATTAAAATTGACATTTCATTACGCTGATATAGTACTATTTTTAGCAATATAACTAAATAGACGAATTTGTTAAATAGTAATCAAAATTGCTCTCATTCTGGAATTTTATATCCAGCAAAAAATTGCACCAAAAATGCCGCAATCCGGAAAGAAGTTCGGATTGCGGCATTTTTTACACTATATTCAGTTTATGGTATACATTTTTGATGTTATTATTTTTGCGATTTCTGCATCGCTGACTCTCTGTACTCTGAAGCCGTCATGCCTGTATACTTGCGGAACAGTTTTGAAAAATAATGTGAGTTGGGTACTCCGACGGCTTCGGCGACTTCGTAGGTTTTATATTTCGTATCTGTGAGCAAATCCTTTGCTTTGTTTATCCTAAGTTCATTAAGATAATCAATAAAATTTATGCCCAATTCCTTTTTGAACATGCGGCTGAGGTAGAAATTGCTGACATAAAGCTTTTCTGCAACCTGATTAAGCGTAATCTGTTCCATATAATGTTTGTCGAGGAAATCTACTGCGCGGCGCAAAAGAAGTTTCATATTATTGTTGTTGTATTCATGGACTTTTGTAACAGTCTGATTTACGGCGTTTTCCAGAATTGCATTGAGGTCGGATATGTTGTCACATTTCTCTATCATCTTGTAAAGTGAAGCGAGCGTTCCTTCGTCCTTTGGTTTTTCTCCTGATACAAGAGATACTCTTATAGAGTTTATGAGGGAAATCGTATTGAAATAGAAATTCTTTATGTAATCCTTGTCGGAATTGCCAAGGCGGTTGATGCAGTCAAAAAGCAAAGCGAGGCTTTTTGATGAAGCTTCAGGATTTCCTGCCTTTACGTTGTCGATAAGCTCTTTTTGTCTGTCGTTGAGTTCCGAATAGTCTGTGTATTTGAAAAAGGTTCCGAGGTCGCTATAAAATATCACGCAGTTAGCGCCTAAATAAAACTTATGCTCAAGAGCTTCTTTACATTCCTTGAGTTTTTCCGGGAGCTGTTTGTAACCATCACCTTGTGTACTTATTGCAACTGAAATAGTAAAGCCAAAACAATTTTGTATAATATTTTGCAAATATGTGCACTTTGAATTTATAAAATTTTGCTCAACGTTGTCGCCATCCTTTAGAATCAGAACAAAGGCGACGCGCCTGCGGCTTATTGATACGCAAAGAACGGTGAATCTATCTGAAAATACTTCCTCGAGCGTACTGATTATACCAAATTGATAGAGCTGCGATTCCTGAACCTGCTTTTCATCTTCTGCATCCGAGCCGTTTTTAATTTCTCCGTTGTCGTCGTTTTCAACTATGCCGAGAATAAAGCGCTTGATTTTCATTCCGAGCGCTTCTGCCTGTTGAATAGTACCATCCGTATCTGAAAAAGTTCCGTAAATCATATTGAAAAGCAGTTTTTCTTTTATAAAGGGCAGGTTCTTTTCATATATACGGCGCAGTTTCTGTATTTCGGCAGCTTTGTTATATTTGAACCTCAATTCTTTTACGGCGCGGGCAATTACCGCGTTTAGTTCCTCAATTTTAGTGGGTTTTAATATGTAATCAAAGGCGCCAAGTTTTATCGCTTCTTGTGCATAATCGAAATCACGGTAGCCGGTGAGTATGATAATCTTGCTATCAGGTATAATTTCTTTGATTTCACCGATCATAGTAAGCCCATCAACCTCAGGCATTCGTATGTCGGTTATAATAATATCCGGACGTTCGCTTTCTATCATCTTTTTGCCGGCAAGTCCGTCACCTGCTTCTCCGCAGACTTCACAGTCGTAATTGTCCCAGTTTACAATGTTCCGTATGCCTTTTCTAATGATCGGTTCATCATCAATAATTAAGACTTTGAACATAAGAACCTCCATTAATCATTATAAACCGCTGTTTCACTCCGCAGGTAGTTTCTCTATCTTTTCATCTATCTCATGAGGAATATCAAAATATATTTTTGTAAATGAGCCCTTCTTACTTTCAATTTTAATACCATATTGAGGGCCATAGAACAATTTAATCCTGCAGTTTACATTTTCAAGGCCGATACCTCTTAAACCATTGTTCTCTGCGTACTTGAAATAATCCTCATCATTCATGCTCAGCCGTTCATTTATTATTTCGAGTTCGTCGGGATCAATGCCGGCGCCGTTGTCTTCAACTGTTATTCTTATAAGCTCGTTGAATTTTGCGGCGGTTACCTTGACTACGCCTTTTCCTCTATAGTTTGCAACACCGTGATTTATGGCATTTTCTACGAGCGGCTGTATAAGCAGACGCGGAACCTTAACTTCAAGTAGCTCTGGGTCAATTTCCTTGTTAAGCTCAAGCCTGCCTTCAAATCTTTTTTTCATAATAAGAATGTAGTTATCTATATAATTTAATTCCTGAGCAAGCGTAATGAATTTACCGCTGCGTGCGATACTTGCATCCATAAGTGACGCTAAGGCTGTAACGGTTTCGCTGATTTCCGGTACACCTTTCAACTGCGCCATCCAGTTTATAGACTCCAAAGTATTGAAAAGAAAATGGGGGTTTATCTGCGACTGAAGTGCTTTAATTTGTGCATCTTTTCTCGTCAACTGTTCGCGGAGAATCCATTTCTGAAGTGTAGTGATTTCCTTGACCATTGTGTTGAATGAGGTTCCCATAAAGCCGAGTTCATCTTTGCGGTCAAGCTTCACTTCAACGTTAACTTCGCCGTTTTGAAGCCGCTTCATGCCGCCGACGAGCGCATTAATGGCGGTAACAAAATCATAAGATATATAGAAACTGATGAGAAGCATCAGCAGAACTGCGCAGATCAACGAAATAATTATTCTTTGCTTTATATATTCTACATCACTGTATAATGTGGATAATGGTATATAAGATACGATCTTCCATCCGGTTTTATCAACTGTTATATAGGAGATGAGAGTATTCTGCTTCATATCGGTAAAAAATCCGTGGCTGCCGTTCATTTTACCGAACATTTCTTTTGAAAGCGCATATGAGTCAGCACCGGACCTGCTTAAGATAACCTCCATATTATCTGAAAGCACGGCGGTTTTTTTCATATCCTCGTTGATAAGCCCGTTGAATACGGTATTGAACCAATCCTGTTTCACCATGAGCACAAGCATGCCGCACATTTTGTAATTGTCACGGTCATTAATAGCGCGTGCATAAAATATGTGTTTTACTTTTCCCTTAGAAGAATCAAGATACCAAACAGGCTCACCCTCGCTCTTTTCTACCTTTTCGAGTAATTCATAGTATAGTTTGCTGTCTTTTGGTAAAATTTTTTGAATGCTTTCACGCTGGGAGTTGTCATCGGCATAGCAATTCGGCAGATTGCTGTTTAAGAGATAAACGCCGATTGATTGAACTTCTCCCCTGATTCTGATCTGATTTTTCAGATAATCTCTGACATTGTCCTGGGTATGATAAACTGTAACGTTATCTTCGCTGATTTTGTCATTCTGTATGTAGCTGTTTATCAATGAACTGCCAAGCATATCCGTGCTTATACTGTCAAGGCTTGATATGTAATCATTAAGCCGCATTGTTATAATCTTTAGGATATCTTGAGAATAATTAATGGATTTGTTTTTTAAAACATCTTCACTATTTTTAAAGCATACGAAGGAAATCGTAACAAGCGGGACCAGAATTGCGATGTTCAATATGAGCATCAGCTTTATTCGGATTGGCATGTTTTTATAAAAGGAAACTAAATTTCTAAGCCCGGAATTCATCATGACATTCAGTTTTTTAAGGGCTGTTTTGGCGGCTGCGATCATTGATTCACCAACTCGTTAAAATACAAATGTTATTTTTCCTCTGCACCGGCTTCTATTGCCATGTTCCAAAGTTCTTCTGGTGAAATTTTGTTGCACAGCATATCTGGAAAGTTTCTGATAATCACACTTTCCCATACCGACCGTGTGATGTAACTGTCAGGTGCACCTACAAGGACGGAAGCATCATTTACCATTTTGATTCCTGATTTAGTGAGTTTATTGTATTTGATTTTGCTTTCATCTAATTTCACACAGCTTATCATGTCGGATTGAACAGCCAGCTTCTCACATGCTTCCTTCGAGGTTAGAAATCTCAATAGCTTAATGGCTGCTTCTTTTTTTACAGGGTCATTCCAGGCCTTTTGGCTTATGTAAAATGTACCGCAGCCAAGGCAATAAACTGCTGCGTTCGGACTGTTTTCTGTCATGCGGGGGAAGGGCACAAGCTCAACGGTGTCCGTTTTACATTTATCGACGAACCAAGACCCCTGGACAATCATAGCCGCCTTTTTTTGAAGGAATAGGTCATCTCTTGCATTACTTTCCATTGTAAAACATTCGTTGTCATTAGGGAAAGCACCCAATTCGCGCAGTTCCCGCATTATATACATTGCCTTTATGTAACTGTCCCGTATTTTGCCGTTTATGAATGGATTTTCAACATTTTTGCCGTCAAGGCTCATAACGATATTTTGATAGAGGTAACTTCCCTCGGGCTTGCAGTTGTATGCAATAGGGATTATATTGTTGTTTTTGAAGGTAACTATAGCCTTTTTCAGGTCCTCATAGTTTTCGGGCACCTTCACATTGTATCTGTCAAAAAGGTCCTTGTTTATAAAAAGCCCCTCAAAGGTTATTTCAACCGGCAATCCATAAATCTTTCCGTTTTGCATGACTTGGGGCCACATGCTCGTGTCAAAACTGTTGTACCATTTCGGATCAGAGGTAATAAGATTGGTCAGATCTGCGACTTTTCCGGCTTTTATCAGTGTTCTGATATCGCTGCCGGGCCAAAGGCCGAAAACATCAGGCTGGCTCCCGGTTGCAAATTTTTCTTTAATGGTGGGTAAAAAATCATCACCCGAGAGGGTCTGATTGACTATTTCCGTATTTTTTTCTTTTTCCTGAAATTCATCAAAAAGCTGCTCTACAACGCTGGCCTTAGTGTCGTATCCGCCCCAACTGTTCATAAACGTCAGCTTTATTTTGGATTTTGACTCGCTGTTTTGGGTAGCTTTGGTATCATTAATGCCATAAAAAGTGCTGAAAACAACAGCAAAAAAGGCAATAACAGCAAGTACTGCTAATGCTGCAGCCTTTTTCATTGTCCAGCCCCCTCTTTTAAGCCAAACAGCGATTTTAGTAAATTACACAAAAGTTAACCAAATAATGTGTGCTTTATTATTAATTTTAATACAATATTTTATAAAGTCAACTAAATGAATTAAAAATACTAAATATTTATACTAAACAACATTATATAATAACAGAAATAACCGTTGGTTTACAGCAAAAAGCTGCACCGCCAGTTTTCAATTTCGACGGCGCAGACGGCCAGCGTTTGAATATGTATGAAAAGTAAGAGTTTATGACTGTTCTCGCTTGTTTTTAGCTATATATAAAAGCCCATCCGGAATTTTGTCTAAGTTTTCAAGAGCGGCTCCAGTACCTCTTGCAACACAAGTTACAGGGTCATCTGCTAAATGCGCCGGTATTCCTGTGTGTTTTGAAACTAATTTATCCATACCGTAGATACAACTTCCGCCTCCCGTGAGAATGATGCCGCTTTCGGCGATGTCGCCGATAAGTTCAGGAGGTGTGCTTTCAAGTACGGAGTGGATGGCATCGAGGACGCTCGTTGAAACCTCATGGAAAGCCTCCCGGGTTTCCTCAGATGTAATTTCGATCATTTTAGGCAGCCCAGTGACCAGACAGCGGCCTTTAACTGCCATGCTAAGTTCCTCTTCCCGCGGATAAACACAGCCAATTCGGATTTTTACTTCTTCGGCAGTGCGTTCTCCGATAAGGACGCTGTATTTTCTGCGTACATATTTTATAATTGCCTCGTCAAATTTATCGCCGGCGACCTTCAGTGATTTGGAAACAACGGAATCCTTTAATGAAAGAACAGCAATGTCGGTAGTTCCGCCGCCGATATCTACAATCATGCTGCCGCGCGGCGCTGAGATATCAATTCCTGCACCGATGGCAGCGGCTATTGGTTCTTCAATCAGGTAAGCCCGGCGTGCGCCCGCTTCTATCGCCGCGTCATAAACAGCCCTTTCTTCAACTTCTGTAATCATAGCGGGGACGCAAATCATTATACGCGGTTTAAAGAAATAACCGCCGCAGATTTTTTTGATAAAATGTTTGAGCATTTGCGCAGTGAGGTCGAAATTTGAGATAACGCCGTCGCGCAGAGGTCTTACCGCAACGATATTTTCTGGTGTGCGGCCAAGCATTTTTCGTGCTTCTGTTCCAATTGCGACAATTTCATCATTATCCTTATCATATGCGATAACTGATGGTTCCTTCAGTACAATACCCTTGCCCTTAACATATATTAATATTGTCGCCGTCCCAAGATCCAGACCTATGTCATTACCAGGCAATTCATACACTTCCATTCTGAATTAATAATAACCGCACTAAAATATCAACTACTGACTTTAAAGCCCATAAAAACTTGATATTTGATTTCTTTTTCAGGTTTTGGAATATAATAGCTTGTGATTTTGAACTAAAAAAACTGGGAATACAGTATAATATATATATATTATATTTAATAATTAGTATATTTTCAAGCCGACTAAAATTATTTAATTCTTTTTGCGGCTATCATTGAGCCGGTAAGATACAGCAGCATTTTAATTATAAGCACAGCCATACCTGCCGTGAATATGCCCACTATCCAAACAACCGCGGTATTGGCTTTAAAATATGCTGATGCAACAAGACCGGTGACAGCGGCTAAAAGAAAACAAAAGTATATTACAATGAAGCGAAATGATATATGTGCCGCATTTACCACATATTCTTTCTCATTATCAAAGGGTGACGGCTCGGTGCCGTCCGTATAATCGTGGGATATGATGACGAGCCGTCCGAAATTGTCACCTTTTCCGGATGTTGAATAGACGACCTGCCACCCATCCGCGATACAGCGGGCGATTTTTCCGCTGTTGTTGCTGATAACACAGTATTTAACCTTTCGCGGAGCATTTTTTATAAAATAAAACATCATGCCGTTATTATGGACTTTATATAAGTTTAAGCCCTGCATTTCCATTTTGACCAGCCATTTCTCCAGAGAACGGGGAGTCATTATCCACAATGGCCTGATACGCTTTATGATATCCCCGTCGCGGATTAACAGCTTTTCCAGCCATTTTTCAAATGTCTTTCTCGCGAGGAACTGGCGATAGGCTATTTCAGGTACAATAGCATCGGTAGGTTCTTCAAGTACCAAGCTGTTTGCAGCGGTCATAAAAAGGAAAAGTATGAAATTGCACAGCAACAGCAGAGCAAATATTCCTATTATTACAACTGCGCGGCGAAAAAAAATCTCATCGGTTGTAGGATGCAGGTACAGCAAGAAATAGCCGAATGTCATGCCGAAGAGCAGAAGCAGGACTATGGAACTGACCAGAGCGTACAGGCAAAGCAGGGAATTGTTGCGGAGATAAATTCCGCGCCTGTTAGGCATGGCTTGCTTATTATCGGCATTTGTTGTCCTATAAACATTCCATTTGTCGAAACGGGCTACGTTTTCCCAGCCAGAGGCCTTAGTTTGTTTTATTTCGCTGCTATTTTCAAATTTTGAATATGAAAAACAATATTTATATTTTACAGGTTCTCCAGGCACAAAAATGAAACGGCTGTGTGTGTCAATTCCACATAAATGCAAGCCTGACATTGACATCCTGCCAAGCCAATTCTCAGTGTTTTGTATAAACAGGCTCCACAAAAACCTGCGCCTGACCACTCTGTCCGACATTTATATCTCCTCACGCAGCCTTTGCATAACTATCCTTATAATAATTATACTATCAAAAAATTTTCATGTCATCAGCTTAATAAACTATATTTGGAATAAAAGTATCAAATATTTAGGTTATAATGAATGCAAAATAAAGACTTTTATAGTCGTACCAAGAGATGAGCATTATATAAAGTAATAAGCATATTATTGGCCGGCATTTATTTTGTTCGGGGCTGTGCAAGCAATTGTCGCGCAGAAAACCTGTTTTGCGCCGGCTTCTTTAAGCGCCCTTGCACAATCGCTGAGGGTGGCACCGGTAGTAATAACATCGTCGATAAGCAGGACAACGGCGCCGGGGAAACTGCCTTTTGCCGAAAATGCTCCGGCAGTGTTCAGCCATCTTTCCTCTGAATTCAGCGTTCGCTGCGGTTTTACATCGCGGGGCTTGCAAAGGGCATCTTTATACGGAATTCCGAGTTTACGTGACAGGGCGCGGGCAAACACTTCCGACTGATTAAAACCCCGTTTTTTAAATTCACGTTTAGTTAATGGGACACAAGTTATAAAATCAAACTGCTGCCAATCGTATTCCCTTTTTATCATTTGAGCGCTCAGAGCCGCATACGCTGCGGCGGATGATTGTTTTGCGTGGAATTTAAAGTTTATTATGCTTTTGCGGACAGAGCCTTCATAGTATAAAGGTGAGACGCAGCGTTCAAATGCAAATTTATTGCCCCTGCAGTGGCAGAATTCAAAGCCTCTCCCGCAGCGCGGGCATGTTTTTCCGGTGACATAGGGCAGGGTGCCGGCGCAATCCTTGCATATGGCCATATTGCTGGGAACGGTTTTGCCGCAGAAAGGGCACCTGTGCGGGAAAAACAGGGAGATTATTATATCAGCCAGTCTGTTCATAATGCGTCACCTGAAGTTAGCTTTAGAAAATGCCTGCTGAATATATTAATGAGTCATGCCGGCAGTTTAACCGCTTTTTAAAAATTCGCAAAGGCCGGTATAACGCTTAGTTTTTCTGTCGTTTGATACCATCTGTTCAACAACGCCAGGGCGTCCGACTATGATTACCATTTCTTTTGCCCGAGTTACCGCAGTATATAAAAGGTTGCGGTAAAAAAGCTGCGGTGAGCCGGAAAAGAGCGGGAGAATGACCGCCTTGAATTCGCTGCCTTGGCTTTTATGCACTGTTACGGCATATGCGAGGTCCAGCTCTTGGACGCCTTCCGGCGTATATTCCGCGACGCGGTCGTCAAAGCGAATTTTCATCATGCCAGTACGCCGGTCAAGCATTTCGAGCACCCCGACGTCGCCGTTAAAAATGCCGGTTCCGTGCTCTCCGTTGTCTTTTACCCAAATGATATCGTAGTTGTTCTTAATCTGCATGACCTTGTCGCCCTCTCTGAAGAGGCGGGTTCCAAACTGCCGTTCAGACTTGTCAGGTGAACTGGGATTGAGTGCCTGCTGCAGCGCAGTGTTAAGGTCGTTTGCGCCGAGTTCTCCCCGCCGCCCGGGAGTCAGCACCTGTATGTCCCAAAGCGGGGAATATCCATAAGCGTCCGGCAGACGCTTCTTGACAAGTTCGGTCACCGTCTGCCTTACTTGAGCAGGGGTAAAGCGCTGAATAAAGAAAAAGTCGCGGTCACGGCTGGTGAGCGTTGGCTGCTCCCCTCGGACTATTTTATGAGCGTTTGTTACTATCAGGCTTTGGGCGGCCTGCCTAAAAATCTCGTTTAGCTGTACGACGGGAATGACGCCGGATTCTATCATATCGCGCAATGCGTTGCCAGCGCCGACGGGAGGGAGCTGGTCGGCGTCGCCAACCATAATAAGGCGGCAGGTGAGCTTTAATGCTCTCAAAAGCGATTCAAAGAGCAATATATCGACCATCGACAGCTCGTCCACAATCAGCGCGTCACAGTCGAGCTGGTTTTTCTCATTGCGGGCGAATCTCACTTCGTCATCCTGCGTGAATTCAACTTCAAGCAGGCGATGGATTGTTTTGGCTTCTCTGCCCGTTACCTCGGTCATCCGTTTTGCCGCGCGGCCCGTCGGGGCAGCGAGAGCCACCTTTAACCCCATGCTTTCATAAACGGAAATGATAGCGTTGATGGTTGTTGTTTTTCCTGTACCGGGGCCGCCGGTAAGTATCATAACACCGCTTTTAAAAGCGGTTTCAATAGCTTCCTTCTGCTTCTGAGCGTATTTGATACCGAAGGCCTCTTCGGCCTGTTTTATCCGGGCGCTGCAATCTCCAAGAACAGGGCGCTCAATCTGCATCATCAGTTTTATGCGCCCCGCAACATAGGTCTCAGCCCGGTAAGCCGACGGCAAAAAGATTGCGCGCCGCCCGCTTATTTCATCTGAAATAACCTCTTCTTCTTCAACCAGCTTTTCGAGAGCGGACTGCGCGTCTGATTCTTCGACGCCGAGCAATGAGGCCGCCGCAGTAATAAGTTTGTTGTCTGGAATGTAGGTATGGCCGGTGTTTGACAGGTTATGTCTGAGAATATAGGATATGCCGGCGCGTATTCTACATTCAGTATCAGTGCCAAAGCCCATTGCCGCAGCGATCTTATCGGCCCTTTCAAAAGATATCCAGATACCTGATTCACAGAGGACATAAGGGTTTGCCTTGACGATATCCACAGTGCCCGGGCCGAATTTCTGCCAGATTCTAACCGCTTCAGCAGGCGTAACCCCGTACTGCTGGAGAAAAAGCATGCAGCTTCGGACGCCGAACTGCTGTTTATAATCTTCGCCGATTGCCTGCGCTTTTTTAAGTGAGATACCCCGAATCTGCGCCAGCTTTTCCGGCGTTTTTTCTATTACATTGAGGGCTTCAGAGCCGAACATGTCGATAATGCGCTGAGCTGTTACCGGCCCAATGCCCTTTATGGCGCCTGACGACAGGTATTTGAGTATAGCGGACTCGGTGGCAGGGAGGCTTTTTTCATAGGATTCCACTCTGAATTGCCGCCCATAGCTTGGGTGGTTGACCCATTCGCCCATAATTTTTATCGTATCGCCGGCCGAGACCTGAAAAAGCAGGCCGACAGCGGTGACCAGTTCATCGCCGCTGTCGATTTCAAATACTGTCCATCCGTTATCCTCATTTCTGAAAACTATATTTTCAACAGTACCGCTTATAGACGTGAATTCGTGTTCCATTATGTTACCCTGCTTTTTTATTTCTTGCTGATTCATCGCAATGTAAATTCTGTTATTAATAATATAATACTAAACGCTCAGCTTTGCAATTCTCCGCCAAATATGAGCGGCAGTTCAGGTCTTGTGCAGACAGTGACACCGTCTATATCATGTTCCAACCTTTCACATATGGAA
>Ga0134101_1001885_pt1 | contig 14284 bp, 20 predicted proteins | sample 12_3_2metaG_FD_94446 | JGI IMG/M metagenome (GOLD analysis project Ga0134101, IMG submission 94446) | Switchgrass degrading microbial communities from high solid loading bioreactors in New Hampshire, USA - 12_48_3.3_201_A2 metaG | ecosystem: Engineered > Bioreactor > Semi-continuous > Anaerobic...
AAATGGCAAAATATATGGAGTACCGTTTAATGCCACATCCATTCTTGAAATAGATGTTGGATAGCCACCAGTGTCAGATATTGACAGTATATTATATCCTCCATTCATACCATCCAATTTATTTGACAAATATTTATTCCAAATAGACAACCAATTTAAATACTGGAATGGAGTTACATTTGACACATTACCGACACAAGAATTGACATTTGATAATTTTGATACATATGGTATTAATAATTTATCAAATATTGACATAACACAATTACCAAACAATTTTGATATATTATATTATCCGTAGTCTCAAGGAGATTATTCTATAACCAATCCACCAAAATTTAATATCAATGCTATACCATATAACCAAACTATTATTATGAATAATGATATATCCACATTCAATTTCAAGAATATAGACAAAATAACGCTCAATTATACCCAAAATTTATAGTCTACATCTAAATCCAAATCATTAGTATAGAATAATACAAATTTCACAATTGACAACAATTTAATTATAGATACTGGAGTAATAAAATTAAACAATACTGATACTGGTATTGCACAAACCAATTCTATACTTAATTTATTTAATGTGGTTAAAATTAATACGTTAACTATTAATCATTCCATGCCAGAAAATACTGATATTAGAATATTGGTATCATTTGATAACAAACAAACATGGAAATATTATAATGGTACTGAGTTTATAACCACATCATTAGATGATATAAACACTATTGGTAATACTATTTCCGAAATACAATCGCTATTTACCGATTATCAAGTAAAAAATACTGATACTATATTTGACATATAGATCTCGTTAATAACAGATGATATATCAGTTTCTCCATCTATTACTTCAATTAATATATCATATACATTAGATAGTTAGTTACGAATATTATTATCTAATGATAAAGGTACTACATGGTATGGATATTACAATAATCAAATATTGCCAGTAGATATTAATAATGATAAAGCAATATATAATTATGGATTTGATGCAAACACATTAAATACTATTCATGAATCTAATCCTAATATTTGGAATGAATTTATCACATCAGATAATGTCATTAGGTTCTAGTTCTATTTATCAGAAAATGAATAGTCAGATATATTAGAATTAGATATATTATCTATGCAAGTAGATATAGCAGGTACATGGAAGTTATAGAGTGATACTGATTATGATTACAGTTTTCCATAGAACAATATATTAAGAGTTACCATATATACAGATGGTAGTTATAAGATAAACTATAATGTCATTGATTATACACCGCCTAATGACCTTAAATCATTTACATAGTCAAATGTAACAGCTGGGATTGAATTAACATGGACGCCACCAGATGATTATGATTATTAGGGAGTTATTATTAGAAAATCAACTATCGAATTTCCTATGAATATTTCAGAAGGAGAATTTGTATATCAGGGCGGTGGTACTAAATATACAGATGTTAATGTAGAAATAGGAAATATTTATTATTATACTGCATTCCCATATGATAATCGCACACCAACTAATATCAATTTGTCAGTTAGTACTAATAATAGAGTATAGATTGAACGAATATAATAAGGAGAGATATTTGTGAGTTTATAGACAATTAATAACCAATATATTGGTAAATTACCAAATACTACAATTACAATTAATGATATTAAATCAATATATTCTGATAGATATAATGTAAATGAATATACATATTTAACTCAGGCAAATGCATTATATTATAAAACCACATTAGTATCTAATAATGTAGATAAGATATTATATTTTGAATATTTTCCTTTTTCAGATATTAATACTGGATAGCTTATTATATATTATGATATAGATAAAACTATTCAATATTATAAATATGGAAATAATTCAAGTTCAGAATAGATATTGAATTCAATTATATAGAATATATCAGATATATTAGTTTCGCATCCTTCAAAAACTGTTTCACAAATTGAAGTTAGATATTTTAATTCATTACCATCAGAAGAAAGAATTCATATATTTATCTTATTTACAGATGGAACATGTGTTACAAACCAATCTAATTATCCTATTAATCAAATAACAACATGGAATAATATTATTAAATTATAGGTGCCATACGACCCTAATGGATTTACATGCGGATTAACAAATACAAATACTCTTTTAATTACAAATTATACTAATACATAGTTTGAAGCATAGTCAAATGTTTCAACATTATCTAATGTAAAAGATATTCAATTTGATACTAATACATCTATATATTAGTTGACATATGATAATACAATATCATATTTTGGAAATAACGAGTTTCAACAATCTGATTGTGAAGCGTTTACTAATATATCTCAAATTAAATAGAGTACAAATACTGTATATGGTTTAACATATGATGGTAATATAAGATCTTAGGGAGAACATATGTATACCGAATCAAATGCAAATATTATATCATTAGATACATATACTAAATATGCAAAATATTTATTTTTATTTAAAGAAATATCAAATAACCATATTATCACATTTAATCCTGATTATATGGATTTAACATCATTATATAATATAACTCAACCAGATATTGAAACATTCTTAAAATATGGATTAGAGTCTACAACAGGAATAGATTATACTTAGCTTAATGAATTCACATTATTAATTTCTACATATTTACCAGATGCATCATTTGATTTAACGTTATATGCATTAGAACAAAGTAGTGAATTATCAATTTTATCATAGAATATTCCTATGTCTATGGTTTAGTCAATAAAAGCTTTGGTTATTAATCATTCTATGCCAGAAAATACTGATATTAGAGTATTATTATCATTTGATAATCAACAAACATGGCAATATTATAATGGCACTGAGTTTATATCTACATCATTAGATGATATAAACACTATTGGTAATACTATCTCTGAAATACAATCATTGTTTACCAATTATATATTAGAAGATGAATGGCAATCGCTTGATATATAGATCTCATTAATATCATATGATTAGTATAATGTACCTACAGTAACATCCGTTGGTATATCGTATATATTAGATAGTTAGTTACGAATATTATTATCTAATGATAAAGGTACTACATGGTATGGATATTACAATAATCAAATAATACCAGTAGATATTAATAATGATAAAGCAATATATAAATATGGATTTGATATGAATACATTAAATACTGCACATAATTCCAATCCTAATATTTGGAACGAATTTATCACACCAGATAATGTCATTAGATTTTAGTTTTATTTATCAGAAAATGAACAGTCAGATATATTAGAATTAGATATATTATCTATGCAAGTAGATATAGCAGGTACATGGAAGTTATAGAGTGATAGCGATTATGATTACAGTTTTCCATAGAACAATATATTAAGAGTTATTATATATACAGATGGTAGTTATAAGATAAACTATAATGTCATTGATTATACACCGCCTAATGACCTTAAATCATTTACATAGGAACGAGTTACTGATGGAATTAAATTAACTTGGACACCACCAGATGATTATGATTATTAGGGAGTTATTATTAGAAAATCAGATTCTGCATTTCCGACTAATTTAAGTATGGGAGAGTTTGTATATCAAGGTAGTGGTACTACATATACAGATACAAATGTTATAGCAGGTACAATATATTATTACACTGCATTTCCATATGATAATAGGATGCCTATGAATGTAAATTTAAATGCAAGTACTAATAATAGAGTATCAATAGAATATTATTGAGAATTGCATATATCCAGTCAACAACCCATCACTAAAGTAACAGACTTGCAAAAGCTCTAACGGTAAGATTCAATGGACAAGAATGTTTTGTATTTGGTAGACGTTTAAGTGGATATTTTGATTTAAGAAAGTTAGATGATACTATAATTCATAGAAATGTCAGTTATGAGAAACTGATATTGATTAGTAAACTTAAAACATTTTTATTTGAAAGGAGGGTAGATGTGGCTGTTTCCTTACATGACTAAAGTCACGTGTTTCTACAGCCACGACGTTTGTCAACTACCCACCACCTATAGAGGTGGAGGCTTGCAAAAGCCTTAGTTGACTACCCTCAGCCAGGGCTAAAATGCCATCGGGCTACGTTAGGCTGGTCATGACACCATGGGATGCTGCTCAAGTCTCATGCTCTGTCGCATGTACCTAAACAGTCCTGAGGGGTAGGGACAGTGGTACATGCATAACAAGCCAGTCTAACATTGGGGATGAGCGCCTAACTCCTAACCAAAGGAGGCTTACCGCATATGGTGTACGTTATTTCAAAAGATGGAAAACCACTTATGCCAACAAAAAGGCATGGTAAAGTTAGAAGACTTTTAAAACAAGGTCTTGCTAAAGTTGTTAGAAGAGAACCATTTACAATTCAGTTGTTGTATGACACAACGACATATACACAACCTGTTACAGTTGGTGTAGACATTGGTTCAAAAACAGTTGGTATTTCAGCAATAACAAACAAACAAGAACTACTCAGTATGGAAGTAGAACTGCGACAAGATATAAAGAAGTTATTATTGAAGAGAAGAGAACACAGAAGGTTTAGAAGATATCGCAAGAGAAGATATAGAAAGCCAAGATTTTTAAACAGACGTAGACCTGAAGGATGGCTTGCTCCAAGTGTTAAATGGAAAGCGGATGCACATATTAGACTTGTAAATTTTGTAGCCAAAATACTACCAGTTACTAAAGTTGTTGTTGAAGTAGCACCATTTGATATACACAAGATAGTTAATCCAGAAGTTAGTGGCAAAGAATACCAAGAAGGACCACAAAAAGATTTCTGGGACGTTAGAGAATACTGCTTGTGGAGAGCAGGATATAAATCTGAACTGTCGGGTAAAAAAGGTGTATTAGAAGTACATCATATTGTTCCCAGAAGTCAAGGTGGAACAGATAATCCATCTAACTTAATAGTACTAACTGCTGAGGAGCACAAAGCAATACATGAGGGGAAAATTAAGATTCCACGTAGTAAACTTAAAAAAGTTAAAATTCTCAAAGATGCAAGTCATGTATCAACAATAGGATGGTATATAGTTAACACATTAAAAGGACGATATGACATCAATATAACTTATGGTAGTATTACAAAAGCAAAAAGAGTAGAGATGGGATTAGAGAAGACCCATAGAAATGATGCATTTGTAATTGCAGGTGGTAACAAAAATGTTAACAGAGCACCTGAATGGTATTTTGGTAAGTTTTTCAGAAGACAAAATCGTTCACTGCATAAAGCTAATCCAATTAAAGGTGGAAAAAGACCAGTAAATACTGTAAAGGAAGTTAGAGGGTTTAGAAGATTCGACAAAGTAAGATATAAAAATCAAATTGGTATAATCTACGGGTTAAGAATCTCTGGATACTTTGATATGCGTTCATTAAGTGGAGAAAAAATTCACTCATCAGTTAAGTGGTCAAACCTAAAACTTTTAGAAAAAGCAAAAACACTAATATTAGAAAGGGGGGAACAGCGCATTCCTCTCCATCTTAAAGAAGATGGAGTCTCCTGCGCTGGCTTACGATGAAAAAATCTGCGTTAATATTACCACAAAAATATGTAGTGAGATCTATTGATGATAAACGAGTATATGTAATATTAAGAACAAATATAAAATCTGAGGTTAATGGTAATCAAACTATATATACATATGATGAATATAGATTTGAATTACCAAAACGCAAAAATATTAATCAATATATAGAAGACAATTTCAAATCATTAATAGAATTAGGAAAAGAAATTGAATTAAAAGAATCCGCTTGGCATGAACAAAAAGAAATTATTAATAAATTAATTGATAATCACGAGTTAATTGATGTTTTACGATTTCTAGTCAATAAAATATTAGAATTAGAAATAAAAATTCAATTATTAGAAAATCAATAATTTTTAGGAGGGCATACATATATGTCGGCAAATATTGAATATGTAAATCAATTGAAAAAGTTATATAATTTAAAATTAGTAACTCTTGATATACTAAAAGATATGGTAACTTATAATATCATTTCTATTAATGATTATGAATATATTACCGGAACACCTTTTTATAAATAATTATGGAATAGGAGGCATATAATATTTTATGGAATTTCTTATAATTTCTCCTCAAAATACTGAAACGATAAATTATAATACACCAATTTTAAGATGGGAATTACTTACTGATGATGGTGATACTACATCATATGTGTTTGATATTAAATTTGGCACAAGTGAAACTGAATTAGAATTAATAGCTACAAACTATAATTCTAATGCATATGCCATTTCACATATACAAGTATTAATGCCAAATACTATATATTATTGGCAAGTTATATAGAAAACACTTGATAATCAAGTGGTATTATCATCTGATATAGTATCGTTTAATACTCCACCATTAGATTTAGTAGTTACACCATCTAATAATGCTAATAATGTTGATTTTTATCCATTATTATCATGGACAGATAATAATAATTATATATATAGATATGATGTATATTTTGGCAATTCAATAGATAATTTAATTCTAGTGTCAGAGTATCAAACTGAGAAATATTTTGATTTGTTTAATGTACAGATGATATTCTATCCATTACAGAATTATTATTGGAAAATAGTGTATCGATATTATGATATGACTATTTATGAAAGTGAAATATTTAAATTTACCACTAAAGATATTGAATTTATTAATATTTATCCTGAAAACAATTAGATAGATCTTGATAGATATATTACATTAAAATGGGATATAAATGTAAATGCAACATATACATATGATATACAATTAGGTACTAATACAAATAATATGCAATATATTGGTTTAAATCTTACACAAAAAGAAGTTCGTTTAGATTAGTCTAAATTAAAAATTGATTTTGATACTACATATTACTGGCAAATTATATAGAAACAAGGTATTAATGTTATTAAAACATCGCCAATATATACATATAAAACACAAAAATCTCCGTATCCTTTACTCAAATTAAAACGTGGTACTGGAATTCCACCTAGATAGAAACTAGGAGAGCCATTATTTGTATATGATACTGGAGAATTATATATCGGAACAGGAGATTATACTCCACCAGCTAAAATTTCTACAGAAACATTATATGCTGGAACTGAAGCACCAAATATACCATCTGAAAATGATATATGGATGGATACATCTACAATTCCATACCAAATTCGTGTATATAAAAATAATAGATGGACAGATGTAACTACATTAAAACAAATTGGAGATCTAACAAAATTATAGACAAATGATAAATCTAATCTTGTACGATAGATAAATGAAATATATTTAAATATGTATGACAATATTGTTAATTTTATGTATAGGAAATCGGATTATGCAGACTCGATAATATTGTCTTGGAAGAATCCATATTCTGATACATTTTTAGGATATTCGTTATTTGTTAGTAATACTGAGAGTCTAACTGGTAAACCGTACGAATATTGTTATAATAATTCTACAATGTTATATGATGGATTAGGATAGGGTAATGGAAATATTGACACATATACATTTATACCAGTTAAAAATGCCACATATAGTTTTTAGATATTTTAGAAATTTAATATAAACAATCAAACATATATAGCAGATGGAAAATATTTAACTATAGAATAGATAGACACAATTTAGCCAATGATTATTACAGATCTTAAAGCTGTTCCATATGATAAACGTGTATCATTACTATGGAAAAATCCTGAAACTATAGATTGGTAGGGGACATTAGTAATTAGAAACACTACACATCATCCTAGACATACAAATGATGGTGTAATTGTATAGGATTTTAAAGATAAGTTTGAGAATAGATTAGGTACTGCAGATGATAAAAACTTAACAAATGGTGTAGTTTACTATTATACACTAATTCCATATGATATTTATGGGAATTATCATATTTCTCAATAGAATAGGGTACAGTAGATACCGCAATCAATATCATTTAATGAAGCTACGAATTTAACTTAGGCATCGATAAATGATGGACAAGATATTAGAATTGAATGGAAGAATGCTATATAGATGTCTCCACAAATATATATGGGTAGAGATGTATATATTAGTAGAAAAGATATTAGAAATTTTACTAGAGATATGTGTTATTAGGATGACGAAGTTTATTTATAGACAACTGGTAAAGGTACAGGTGAAAATAGTCTAGACCAGATTATATATAATGTTGGAGAAATACCTACTGGGACAATATATTATATAAAAGTATTTATGCAAGTATTTTATAATGGTTACTTATATTATAGTAATGGAATATCAACTAGTGTTACAGTAATTGATTTAACTCCACCTAATAGATAGACTATTAGCTTAGATGATGTATTTGAAACAGAGATTAAAATATCTCTTACAAGTGAGCCTACAAATAAAGATTATTTAAAAACAATTATTGTTAGGTAGAATGGTACAACGATACCATTCGAAAATTAGACAGTATTAACTGAATCTGAAATTTTACAATAGAGTACATATAAAATTGTTGGTGAAATATATAAAACATAGATAAATAAATATATAATAGATAAGAATATTAGTAGTGGCAATACATATACATATCGTGCATTTTAGATAGATGAGTCAGGAAATGCAAATGTAAATGGAAATTATGTTACATAGACAGTAGAAGCAGATTACACATAGGTGTCAAATTTTGTATAGGATGGTAGTGAAGAATTAGTTATTAAACTTACTTGGACTGACCCTGATGAGATAAAATATCCAAATTGGTAGGGAACGGTTATAATAAAAAACGCAAATCGTATTCCTAATAACCGATATGATGGAATGGTTGTGGTAGATTCTAAAATTAGAAACCAATATCAAACAATTCCATATATAGATAGTAATGTATAGCCATATACTACATATTATTATAGATAGTTTACTTATGATACTGATAATAAATATAATGAAAGATAGATGAGATATACACAATAGTCAACATTTGATACTCCACCAAATCCAATTACATTTCAACAATATATGATATTACATTCTGCTATTTTATTTCAATGGAAAGACCCAGTTGATAGTGATTGGGTATTTACTAGGGTTGTCAAGAAAGTGGGGACACCACCATTAAATCCATATGACGGAGAATTATTATATGTAGAATCTTATATTAAAAACCAATATTCGTCAGATGGTGGTATATGGTTTAGAGATCTTGGAGTAGTTCCTGATACTAATTATTATTATGGAATATTCCCAGCAGATAATAAAGGAACATATAACACTAGTTCTCAAAATATTATTGGGCCTATAAAATTGGTACAATATCCATAGGTTACAAATGAAACATAGCGGTTTGATGTTGATAAGATTAATATTGGATTTACTTTATTTACTGATCCGAATACTATAGGATATGAAGTATATATGTCACAATTAGATTTACATTAGTATGACTGGTATGATTGCTATTATAATAATTAGATTTTCCAATTAGCAGCTAATACATAGACTGGTGGGTCTAAAATTACATTGACATAGACTAACTTAGAAATTGATAAAACATATTATTTCAAAATATTTCAAAAATATAAGGTAAATAATATAATAGTATATGGTTAGCCTAAAGTATTACAAGTTAGAACAACTGATGAAGTTCCACCTATGCCATTACAATCGTTTAATTAGATAGGATATTAGGATCATATATTACTAACATGGGAGAATTCTAATAGTTTAGATTATGCTGGAGTGTTAATACGAAAACATACAGAAAGATATCCTAATTCTATAACTGATGGAGAATTGGTAGGAACGTTTAATAATACTATTACTGAATATAATGATACAAATGTAAATGAAGATACAGTATATTATTATACTGCATTTCCATATGACACTACTGGCAATTATAATATATCAAATCCCAATTATGTATATTCGGTATAGACAGACAAATATGTCATTGTATTAGAGAATCCTAATGAAGATTTGGCAGAGTTTCAAGTTAAAGTTGTATTGCCAGATAATCCTGAAACATAGCTAAATATTAGAAATTTAGATCCTAACCCATATATTTTTAGTAATAATACAACAAATTTGAAATTGTTAGATACTAATCGGATAGAATTAGATTATTGGACAGATTTTTCTAATAATGAGATATGGGTAAAATATCCATTATTGAAAAATGGGATTAATTTTATTCTTATTGGGTACTATGATAGTTTATATATTCCTGACGGTGATGCTGTATTTGAATTTTTTGATGATTTCTTATTACCAACATTGGATTTGACTAAATGGGAAAAACCTTTAGATAGAATTAGTTATACTATCGAAAATAGCCAATTAATTATTACAGCTATAGATGATAATTCAGGAAATACTATAGTATATAATACAAATTCTGTTCCATATATTATTAAATCTAAATATTCCAGTTTAAGTGGGAATTATATTATTGAAGATAAAAAGGAAATTGAATCTTTTGGCAATACTGATATATTCACTACTGGAATTGTATTTCTAAGATCTAATAATACTGTATTATAGTCAAATGTATGGTATGATATGAGTCCTACAAGTAATATTGTATATCAAGGAAATACTAATGGTAATTTTTGGTTTGTGGATACATATAATAAGGATATTACTAAAATTAATGTTAATGACTATCCAAATAAAATAAGTAGAATGATGAAATTGAATAATTATATATATAGTGAATTGCTAAACGGTATAACAATATCTAATTATATAACTGAAATTCCAAATAGTATATAGATTGCCATAGGTAAGTATATGCAATATCCAATTTCAAAAATTAAATATGATTATGTGCGAATTAGGAAAGTGTAGGAATTTGATATTATACAAATATAATATCAATAATATATGGAGGTAATTTTATTTGTTAAATGAATTTCTTGATATATACGCAAATATTGATTTGAAGAATTTTAATAAGTATCTGCAGAATATTAAAGCAGACCAAATATTTATATAGAAAGTGGTTAATGATGTTGACCCGAAATATCAATTGCGTGTGCAAATACGTATTCCATTTATACATGACAATTTGAATGATAATGAATTGCCATGGGCTGCACCGTTATATGGATTTACTAATATATATGGTAATTTTGAAGTTCCACGAAAAGATAATTTAATATATGTATTTATGCATGATGGTAATGTTCTTGACCCTGTATATATACCAAAATTATATCATTATAAACCACAACCAAAAGATAATATTGAATATGACAATAGATTTTATAAATCAAAATCGTATAATATATTTCCAAATGAATATTATAATCCAAATTGGAGTACTAAAACTTAGACAAAACCAGTTAATGATAGTACATATTCACCATATCCTATTATAATTAAATATCCTAACTCCAATACAATATAGAAATATGATGACTCATGGGATGATATAATCAAGAATAAACAATTCAATATGTGGGGAAGTATGTTCTTATATGATGATAAAATTAGAAATGTTATTGAGTATAGGCAATATAGCCCATTTGATGATAAAACAAATAATTATTATAAAACATATATTCAATATAATATAAAATCAAATGAAATGTTTTATATTGACAGAAAATAGAATGATTTGACTGTAGATATATTAGATAAGAATTGGCATAGATATAATATTTTATCACCACATTTACCTAAGAATATTGAAAAAACATTTTACAATGATTTGTATGATATATATGTAGATAAATTAAAAACTGTAAATATATCTACTGGCATTAATACATTAAGTCAACAAATTTCTAATGATTATAAAATGCCAGTTATTTTTGAGCAAATGAATTATACTAATACATTTGTATATAATAAAGAATATATCAAAGATATTGACAATTATATTCAATATCGATATAATTTTGACAATTCATCTACTATATTATATATGACAATTAATTCACAATCTCATAATATTAAGAAAAATATTGAGATTACATCTAACACTATTACAAATAAATTAGATATTGACAATATATATAATAGTGAACGAATATATAGATCTGATAAATATACTATGACATTGAATAATTAGAAAGTTATTCAATAGTCTGTCAATGACGATATTAATATTCAGTATAATTCAAATAATAAAACAACTAATATACAAATAACGAATCATAAGATAACTATTACAAATTCGAAAGTAACTATTGTAGTAGATAGTAACGGAGATATAAATATTCAAGCAGATGGAAATGTAAATATGACATAGTCAAATATCTATATGAATGCAGGATAATATTATATTATCACAAAAAAAATCACCCACATATATCGTGGGTGATGATTTTTTCTATATTATTTCCACTCGTGCCAATATTCGCCCCAACCACATATAAATATTCTGTAATTTTCTGTAAGAACTTTTGTATATTCATCACCTAACGAAACATCGATAATTTTTTCTCCATCAAATATTTCTTTAGACATTAATAATGGTTTTTCTATTATATCGGGATTCCAAAATCCCCTTTTCCCTGGGGTATCAATACCAATTTCTTTGTTTTGATTATTTCCCCATAAGTATAGGTCTCCATCTTCGGTAATTACCCCAGTATGGACTTCGCCTAAACTTATTTTAATTATTTTCTTATTATTTAAATTGTACTTTGTAGTTGTGTAAGGATATTCTATCTCCTTACTTAAACTACACCCCAGTTGATAAGTACAATTCCATCCCCACATATACAAAACGCCATTTTCAGTAATCGCACCTGTATGATGCGCACCCATAGCTAATTGGGCAACTGCCATATTATTAAATTCATTTTGTGGAATTAATGTTGGGGTATTTCGATCGGTTTTATCATGGACACCTAATTGCCCATGTTCGTTTCGACCCCATGTATATACTTGGCCAGATTCTGTTATAATACCAGAATGTCTATACCCCAAACATAATTGTTTGGGTTTTTCACCATTAAAATATTCAGATGGGAGTAATGTAGGTTTATGGGCATCTATGTTATTACCAATCCCAAGTTGCCCACAATCATTACATCCCCATATGTACAGTTTCCCTGTTTCAGTGATTGCACCTGAATGCCAACCACCTAATACGATATCTACGACTTTTTCATTATTAAAATATCTTTTAGGTATTAATGTGGGTATTGGCTTTGATTCAGTATTTCCTATTCCTAATTGTCCATATTTATTATCACCCCACATATATACCTTTCCGCTTTTGGTAATACATCCTGCATGTCTGTACCCAAATCCAAATTTTAAAATTTGACCTTTGATATGTTGTAATATATCATTATTCCCATATTCGTTTTTGGTTTTTTTCTTTATTGATGATTTACAAATAAGAATCAAATACTTTTTATAAAAAATAATTAATTATTTTCTTAATATAAGAGATAAGGGAGAATTTTGTTAAAGTAAGACATATTTTGTTACTTCCTGTTTATTGGCAAAGCTTAAATAAGTATACTAAAATAGTTTTAGAAAATTACAAATGGAGGTGTTAAAAATGAGTTACAATGGATGGCGGAACTATGAAACATGGCTGGCAAGTTTATATTTAGGTGGTGAAGACTGGCGAAACTTTGTGGAGACTGAATTATTAGGAGAGGAGGAAGACGAAGAAATAACAGAAGATGAGAAGGTTGAAATGCTTGCGGAGTATTTAAAAGATTATATTGAGGATGAGGCGGATATGGCTGGTTTAAACCGCTTTTTAGATGATTTACTTACTAGGGCTATATCTAAAATAGATTTTACTGAGCTAGCTACCGCATTTTTAGACGTTTGATAGACGGAGAGGGCTGCCTCTCCGTCTTTATATCCTAATAGAGATATTAATGCTGCAAACAATATACTTAAACAAGGATTAAAAGAACTAGGATTAAGCTATGTCAATTACCCACCGTCTATAGAGACGGGGGCTTGTAGAAAAACAAGCTCGGTTGATTAGCCTAAGCTAAAAGGATTACTCTTTAGCTACGTTATAGCAGAATATATAGTCACCGTGGGATGCTCCACAAGTTCCATGCTCTGAGGGTAATGGTTAAACATCTCTGAGGGGTAGGAGAAGTGCTGTTACCATTAAACCTGCTATAACATTGGCGATGTGGACCAACAGCCGCAAGGCTGATTTATCTCTGAAAAGAGATTGTTTGATGGCATTCATCCCCAACCTATTAAGAGGTTGGGGTCTTATGCCACAAAAAATGATAAA
>Ga0134101_1001888_pt1 | contig 14264 bp, 12 predicted proteins | sample 12_3_2metaG_FD_94446 | JGI IMG/M metagenome (GOLD analysis project Ga0134101, IMG submission 94446) | Switchgrass degrading microbial communities from high solid loading bioreactors in New Hampshire, USA - 12_48_3.3_201_A2 metaG | ecosystem: Engineered > Bioreactor > Semi-continuous > Anaerobic...
GACCTTGAGCACAGCGGATTTTCTTACACTATAAGCGCAGATAAAATAACGGCAGGAACGCATACAATCAAAGCAGTTCTTGTTGACAAACAGGGAAATGATAAGTGTATTATCAACAGAACATTTAAAATGTTTGGCACTGTCAAATATGTTAACATCGACGCCACTGTCCAGGAAATAATTAATGTAAGTACCGGTGCCACAACGGACAACATTGACCCGAATAAGGTTCTAGCAAATGGCGGTTTATATGAGTTCCTGTCGTTGAAATGCTGGGAGGGCTATACAGCAAGTGAACTTGAACCGATGCTCAAAGGCTGCGGTGTGCTGGAAGGCCACGCACAGGATTTCATAGACGCTGCTAAAGAATATAAGATCAATCCTGTCTATCTTATAGCCCATGCAAGGCTTGAAACAGGCAACGGAAAATCAAAAATGTCAAGTTTCGAGAGAAACGGGAAAACGTATCATAATTTCTTTGGAATCTGTGCCTTTGACACCCACACTGGAGACGCAAAAGATTATGCTGTTGAAAAAGGTTGGGATACTGTCAGAAAAGCCATTTTTGGCGGGGCAGAATTCATATCAAACGGATATGTCAACTGCGGTTTGGAACCATTGCCGTACGAACAGGATACCCTTTATGAAATGAAGTGGAATCCTGAAAGGTATAACTTTAAAAGAAATACTGAACACCAATATGCTACGGATGGCTACACTGAAAACGATCCTTTGGATTGGGCTATGAAGATAAGCAATATTATCAAACAGTATGAATATATATTTGTCGGCAAACAAATAGAGTTTATCATTCCTAAATACAAGGGGTAACTATTGATCTTATACGCAGCAAAACCCGCACAGCTTAAAAGCCGTGCGGGCTTTTTATGTGGCAATATCAAAAACGTAATATAAAAATGCTGTTGCGAGTAAATACTAATTTGGGAGGTGTTAGCATGGATGAAAAGAGGGCAAAGGAGATAGTGAATTCTCCGGTAATGGCTCATGTGACTTATGGCGGGGCAGCAGTCTATATGGAGAGTGTAAATGAGGCAAAACACACCTGCACAATTCATTACCTTAATGACGAGTCGAGAAAGATAGAAGTTCCGGTTAAAGCCTTGGTTGAGCATTAAAAAACAGGCTGTTTCAGTATTATGAAACAGCCTGTCGGTTTTTCAGTGCTTTAAAATGCCTTTAAACGAGAGGAATGTGCTTTTAGCGCTTTTACGCCAAATGAAGATATATACGGCATATGCCGCCAGATAAATCAAAAATGCCTCAATCTTGCCGGTACACAGCGACAACACGATAAAGAGTGACGCAATCAGTATTTCTCCGATAAGGTTTTTAGCGGCGTTTATGTTCATCAATCGTGAGAGATACAGCTCAGCAATTACGCTTCTGAAAGCAACCGCAGTTGACATGAATATGACAATGGCGGATATATTTTGGATAACTAAAGCTCCTATAGCGGATAAGATAATGCTCAGTACAACGGAGAGGAAATTAATAAAAAGTATTACCCTTTCTTTTCTGAGCACTTTAAGGTATGTATTACACAACATTTGCATTTTGCCGTCAAAGATACAGAGCGGCAGCAGCAGCGCAAGATACTCAAGGCTGACTTTATATTTTGGCAGCCAAAGCCCTAAAATGAAGCTAATAGGCAGATAGAATAGAGGTATTACCGGAAGCAGCACGCCCAACCCGTTTCGCATAATGCGGTAATACTTTTTAATGCTTTCGCTGTCAGTTTGTCTCAATGCCGGGAACAAAACCATGCTTACCTGGCTGATAAACAGCAAGAAGAAATTGGTGAGCGAAACGGCCAAAGAAATTTTTCCGAATGCCTCGATATCCCATCTCTGTTTTATGGCTATGCGCGCACTGCCCAAGATAAGCATACTTGCAAAGTTTGAGAGCATGAGATTGATGCCGACGGATATATTGATACCCATTTCCCGTAGGGTTTCGAAAGGCTCCAATAATTTGGCGAACACGAACTGCCGGCCGGTGTAAATGCAGAATACAAGCGAAGCAAATTGTGCAACAAGATACAGAACAGTAAACGCCTGAAAGTGCTTCTGCTTGAAGATGATAAGGGCGGCGATAAACACTAAGAAAAAGATCTTGCTTATCATTACGGAGATAGAGAATTTTCTCGTATGGTTTGTCGCTTGAAAGATATAGCCAACATAGGTGATGGCGTTTGTAATGATAAGGTTTATCGCAGTTGTGTACAGAACAAAACGGCTTTCAGAGTTATGGGGCGTCAGTGCGCCGTATGCGATTATGCCGAGCGCTATCAGAACTTGTCCTACAATGGTATACCAGAATTGAGAACCTATCAGCGGAAAATCAAGCTCATGATAGTGCTTGCCGCCGGTTCGTAAGTAAATACCGTCGATGAGTCCGAAGTGAAATATGCCGACATATGTGGAATAGAAAATAAACAGCTGAAAGTATGAAAATTCCCTTACGCCTAAGAACTTCGGCATGATAAGTATCTGTATTGCGCTTAAAATCAACGCAATACCTTGAGCGCTGAAGGCATAGGCGAGGTTTTTGAAAAACCTTGTTAATTTTCGTTCAGGCATCTGTTGTTCTCCTGTTGCGGAAGATTTTTATTTTACCGCCCAGTCGTTTAAGCAGTTCCGGTGTTTCCTGTTTTCTGCCAATGAAGAACCAGTAAATGCATATAAGATAGAAAATCTGGGTGATAGTAGCTGTTGACAAAACAGATATAAAGAACAGGTCGTCGTCAAAAGACAAAATAACCGGATAGAAAATGAATCCGTAAATTAAAAGACCAAGGAGCCCTTTTTCTTTGCGCGAAACGAAAAGGTAAAAGCGTGTATAAAAGAAGCCCATAAAAGCCTGAAGCAGCGCAAGACCAGGATAACCAAAATCGTGGAAATAGCGCCGCAGAGCGGTATAAGTATTATAGCTCATGCCGTATACCGACATCCATTCAAGAGCGGAGTTATGGTATTTGTCAGCGAGATGCAGCTTGTAGAGAATTCGCTGCAAATTGATAAACGTTTCCGCTCCGAACTCGGTGTTGGTACTATGGAAATTGTGCAGGTAATCGTCAAACGCCGGCAGAGAGCCACCGAGATACAGGCATATGTTGTCATAAAAATTAAACTTAGACGATTTTCCAGTCAGCGCACCGGCAAGCCGGAAGATTACAAAAAAGATGGCTCCGCCCAGTATCGCGTATTTCAGAAAGTTCTTTATGACCTTTTTATTCCAGCCAAAGCGCTTACGGTACATAATGGCTGAGATAATAAGAAGGAATATGATGACCCTCAAAAAGATGATTCTTCCGGTTGTCAGAACCATCTGAACTGTTTCACATAGGGGAGGAAGAAGATAGATTAATTTAATCTTTTTTCTTAAGTAAAAGACGTCATATGCCAAAACAAGAATATAAAAGAAAGCAAAGGCAAGGCTTATATATTTTAACTGCTTAAGCAAAAGAGGCGTCTCGAGATTCGCGGTGGAATAAAGCGTTACAGAACGGACATAGGGCAGCATGTGCAGAGGCCCGCGTCCATTGCCCGCGAGAATCGAAATCCTATATGAGTCAAGTATTGCCCAGATATCTGTTATTACAATAATTTCACTTATGATCAAAGTGGTTCTTGTTCCGATATTGATTTCTTTTACTTTATAATTAACAGACTCTTCCGGGTATTTTTCGATTTTTAGCCGTCCGCTGTCACTTCTTTTAATTGTAAAATAGCCGATAAACGAACCAACGCCAAACATGGCAATGCCGAAAAGCAGTATAAACATCGTATCGGCACCAAAAGGCATATTCCAGTTGTAAAAATTGATAGCAAAAACGAGCGCACTGAGCGCGAATATTGAAAAATAGATAAATACTGGAGACAATATATCCTTTTTAGTCTTAAAGAAGACGAATTCACTCATTAGCAGCAAAATTGAAAAAAACAGAAACGCCAATGCCATACCCCACTTGCTAAAGTAATTATATGGATCCTTTGCCTGTAAACAAGATTCTGTTGTATAGCAGAGACCAAAAGAATTATTGACAGAATTGATTCAAAGATGATGGTTTGAGCCACAGGCAACAATTCTACAGCCGCAATGCTAAACCCTGCGCGGCTTAGAATTGCGGATTGATTAAAACAGCGCTTTCTTAAGCTATATTTCTTTTTTGAGGTTTGCCTTAATCTTAAAGAAAAGCAGAAAAAGGGAATACATATGAAGATAAAGCACAAGCGACAACGCAGCTTTATTCTTTGAAAGCGGCAGCAGCTTAAATGCCTTTTTAAGAATATGAGCGTCGCTGCTAAGCAATTCTTCTCTGATTTGCTTAAAGATGCTGATCTTCTGCTTTCTTGAAAGGCTGCATTTCGGATGTACCATTATTTTACCACATTCACAGCAGTTAATTGTGAACAAAAATAAATTTACAGCCTCAAAATAGGATTTCAGCTGTAAATTTTTAATTATCTCACTTTCAGCTTTTACGACCTTTAGGACAGCTTCTATTCTATTGAAATCATATTTTGTCGAAGTGCTGTGTGTAACACGCCGGTTATAGATATATAAATCACGTCCCAGAAATGCTACACTTTCAACGTGTGTAAAATACTCTATGTTGAACAGCCAGTCCTCACCGCCGAATCTTACGCTTGTATCAAAACGAATGTTATATTTTTCAATAATATCGCGGCGGAACAGTGCGTTCCAAATGCCATAAAGCGCCCCAGACTGTTTTAGTTTGCAATAACTTTCAAAAAGTTTTTCGGAGCGCAGAACGACACATTCACCCGCTGCAGCTATGCCGACCACGCCGTTTGAATCGGCCTTTACCGAGCCATCCTCATAGACAGTGCGCCTTTTTCTTGAAAAGCGAACCCAGTCGACCTTCTCCTTTTCCATTATGCTTACCGTTTCTAAAAGCATATTCGGGTCATATTCGTCGTCGTTGTCGATAAAGCCGATATAATCGCCGGAAGCGGCGTCAAGGCCTGCATTTCTGGCGGAGCATATGCCGCCGTTTTCCTTGTGGATTACCCTGATGCGGCTGTCCTGTTCGGCGAATTTGTCGCACAGGGTACCGCTGTCGTCGGTAGAACCGTCGTCAACCAAGATAAGCTCAAAATCAGTGAAAGTTTGAGCGGTCACACTTTTTACCGCTTGTTCAAGATATTTTTTTGAGTTATAAACCGGCATAATTATGCTAACGGCTGGCATAAAGTTTGTTCACGCTCTTTCATTTAGTCTTGATTCTTCATGCTTTCAATCATGCGGATAAAAGCATCTTTGAGGCTGACATTTGCCTTCCAGCCCAGCGCTTCAATCTTTTCAGTAGAAAGATTCATAATAAGCGTCGGGGCATACCCATACTTGCTGATATCCTCGATTTCTATTCTTACCTTTACCTTGCCCGTTTTATCAAGGCTGGCAACAAGGCACGCCATATCATAGATAGAGATAAAGGAATCGGGATTCGCAATGTTGTAGGCCTCACCGTCAGCGCCGTTAAGCAGTAACAGCAATATACCGGTGACAGCGTCACTTGTATAAAGGTACTTGCGCTTTGTCTCGCCCTTTGTGTGCAGGATAATATCTTCACCGTTAATGACGCTCCTTGCAAACTGGGCAAAGACGCGGTTGTCGGATTTGCTCACACCGGGGCCAAATGTCTGCACAAGACGCGCTATCCTTGCCGGAACGCCCATTTCAGACTGATAAGCTTTGCAGAGGGATTCGCACATACGCTTGCTTTCAGGATAGCTGCTGCGCACATCAAGCGGGTTGATGTAACCCATATCCGTCTCTTTTTTAGGGGCCTCATCGCCGCCGAAGACGCCGTAAGCCTCCATGGACGAGAGATAGACAAAGCCCTTGACCTTTTTCGCAGCGGCGAGCTCCAGCATGTTTTTTGTCCCGTTGACCGCAGTCATTATCGTCTCAACAGGGGATGTCACGAACATCTTTGAAGATGTCTGGGACGCGCCGTGGACAATATAATCTATCTTGCCGTCATAGGACACCGGCTCTGATATATCCTGGACAATAAACTCAATATTCGCGTCTTTTATTTCTTCAAAGACCTTAAGGGCCTTCTCGCGGTTTCTCACAAGGCAAAGAATCTTTACGTCTGTAAGGCCAATACTGTTACAATACGCAAGAGCCTTGACAAGTGTACTACCAATCAAGCCCGTTGCGCCTGTAACGAGCAATGATACGCCGCGCAGCTTATCCCACGGCAGAGGGCTTTTTGCTATATTTTTAAAATCTTCGAGCATTATTTTATCGCTGAAATTTAATTCTTGCATTAGGTCAAACACCTCAATCAAAGTCCGAAAATCTGTGAATTTTCCCTCGCGTCTAACATCGCCCTGAACGTATAGAAATCTGACGGTGTGGTTATCTTGATGTTTTCTGGGGATGATTGGACGGTGTAAAGCTCATGCCCGTAATGGCGCATAAGCGTCGCCGAGTCGATTGCCTCAGTGTAATTATCCGCCTGAGCCTTCAAATGGGCGGCGTAGATATCCTTTAAGAAGAAGCTCTGGGGTGCTTTGGCAAGCTCGCATTTACTTCTCTCGATAATCTCGCCGACTTTGCCGTTCTCGGACTTGAGAGTAATAGTCTCAATTGCCGGTGAGACAGAAATAGCACTGCCATGTTTCAAAACGCATTCGATATTATCTGTTATAAGCTGCTGGTCGATCAGCGGACGAACACCGTCGTGGATAAGTACAACAGAATCTTCTGGATAATTGTCATGAATGACTTTGAGGCCATTGAAAATGGAGTTCTGACCGGTTTCCCCGCCTTCAACTATGTGGGTCACCTTTGTTATAGCAAATTTGGCCAGAAGTTTTTTCAGATAATCTATCCAGCCTTTTAAGCATACAACCACAATGGCGTCGATGTCAGGGTGTTGGTCAAAATTCTCTAAAGTGTAAATAATGATCGGTTTGCCGTGGAGTTCGAGGAACTGCTTAGGCCTTGTTTTTGAATTCATACGCTGCCCAGTTCCGCCCGCGAATATCAAGGCGATATTCATATACTATTTGTCCACGTCCTCTCTATATATAATTTTGGCAAAATGCTGCTCTCTTTTATCTTCTGGGGGCAGCTTCATATAGTCGCCGTAAATATGCTTAAGATACTTGTCATACTCGTTTGGGACAAAAACAGTCATGCCCTCAAATTCCAGCGTTTTGAAAGGCTCAAAATATGATTTCGGGACAAGCTCATGCATTTTATATACTCCGCAAAGATTTCCGACTACATCAGCTGTTTCATAAGGATACTTTTTATAGGCGTTGTCGAGCTTTGTATACCATTTTTTATAGTCCATAAATCTGTCCGGGTTAATTTTGTTGCCCAGCGCGATAAGCGCTTTTTCATACCACGGCCGGTTCTTTTTATTCTGGCCGACTACCTCATTAAAGACTGAATATTTGCTCATAAGGCGCAAAAATAGCAGCCTTTTCTGGTGTAGGAAGCTTAAGAATTTGTTGTTCGGCATGGCGTCGATCGGGAAAATATCAACCCAAAGGTTCTCAATCTTTTTTGTGTTTGTTGAATTGGTTTCAATCTGTATTTCGCTTGTGTCAACCCGGGCAAAACTATATTTATAATTCGGTGTAAATTTGAAGCATTTTACCGCGAGAGGCTCTTTAAGTTCCTTTTGCGCTTGTTGCAGGAATTTTTCATAGTCCGGGCGGGGCATACCAATATCTATGTCGTCATCCCAAGGAATAAATCCCTTGTGCCTGACGGCGCCAAGAAGTGTACCGCCAATAAGGCAGTATCTCAGGTTATGCCTGTTGCAAATATCTATAATAACTTTGAGAATTTTAAGTTCCTCTAATTGCAGTGTCCTCAGCGTATTCTCATGCACGCATATATCACCCAAATCCATTATTACCAAATAAACATCACAATAACGTAGTTAAACATTATTGTGATGTGGTTTTATTAGCGCAGTATAGCGCTATGCTGTATCTAATTTTTGCTGGTATCGGCGTATAAACCTCCGGTAAGCTTCCTTTTTAAGAATTTACCGATCTTAATAAACCAGTTTTGCTTTTCCATAAACATAGCTGGCAGTTCTTTATATTTGAGATTTTTTGCCTCGATAAAGACATCGAGCAGACGCTCGCTTATAAATCCGAATACTCTTGCCTCATATGTGTTGTAATCTGATATGTCTATCCTCGACTCAAGTTCACCCAGCACATCAAAGATAAACGCACAGTATTCATCAAAAAGAGGCTTTCTCATTATGAACATATTGAACATGTGCGCATATGTGCGGTTCATTACTTTATCGAAATATGGGCCGTATTCCGGATATTTTTCCTTAATAATTTTGCCTGTTTCAGCAAGGTCTCTCGGATGATGGCAATGGTCATAGTGGGATTTGTTTGTTTCAATAAAGTATCTGCGTTTTTTAGGTACAACAATGTCATAATCCTTCAGGATTTCCGACGCTTCTGCGCCGCTTAAAACACAATTTTTTTTGCCCTTAAAGAGTCTTATGATGAACGGTTTGGTGGTAAAATGCCGCCTGTAATGGACAAGACCGATATAATCAGCTTTCAGATTCTTATAGGCCCAATAAATACCTGTCAATTCACAGTAGTTTGGATTTTTCCCTGAAATATTTTCCCCTGTGTCATCCCCAGCATAACCCAAGGAGGGCTTGCCTTTTTTGCCAACATGGAGAGGGAGGTAGATCTCGTCTTCAGGCATCCAAAACTTTTTGTGTGTTGCAATTATTATTTTAATATCCATAGTTGGAAGATACTCCTAGTTCACATGCTTTGTTTATTCGGCGATAAGCTTGTACCAAAAATAACTGTTTTTAAGGATTCGATATTCTTGTCGAAGTCAACAACAAGAACATCCATGCCGTTAATTTTTTTACCTGTGTATGAGCCGTCAATCGGGATGCGGTTTTGTACTATGTCATAGTTCTTATAGGTCAGTGAATTTAAGACAAGACCTCTTAATTCATCTTGTGTCAAATCGGTCGTAATCTCCGGGAGTATTGTATTGAGAAGGGAAGTAAGCTGGAGCACGTTTTGCTGTTTAAGTTTGTTAAAGATAGTATTGAGCACAATCCGCTGGCGGTGCGTACGCTCAAAATCGGCGTTACCGACATAACGGATACGCGAATAGGCAAGGGCCTGCTTTCCGTTGAGCAGCAGCTTGCCGCCGTGGGATATGGCTCCGTCCTTCAGGGGCTTTTTCTGTATCCTGTTGATTTCAGCGACGTAATTGTTCAATACAGGTACCTCTTTGTCGCTGACTTCAATCTCGACCCCGCCAAGCTGGTCGACAATGTTGATGAATTTAGCAAAGTCAACTGTAACGTATCTGTTGATTTTTATATCGAAATTCTTTTGAATAGTGCTTATCAGCAGGTTCATACCGCCGAAGGAATATGCAGAGTTGAGCCTGTTGCTGCCATGGCCGGCGATAGGCACATATGTATCCCTCATAATTGAAGTCATAATTATCCTTTTTGTCTTCTGGTTCAATGAAAGGATAATCATGCTGTCGGATCTTCCGCCCTCAGTTGTATCCTCGCGGTTGTCCAGTCCAACCAGCAGGACATTGAGCACATCTCGGTCGGCCATCAGCGGATTCCCAAAATTGTCGGTTGTATCTTTGTTCGGCGCCGCTGAATTATTCGAGCTGAGATTTTGGAAGTTTACTTTATTGATCATGCTGTTCAAATAGAGATAGCCACAAAGTCCCGCAATCAAGACAAGACATAATATTGAAGAGATGGCTATAAGTACCTTTTGCTTTATGCTCAGTTTTTTACGACCTTTATATTTCATAATAACACTCTCTCATCGCATAGTTTACGCCAAAGAATTGTTTACAAATACGTATACCAATTAAACTATATTTTATCCCTTTGACTATTTATTTGTCAAGAATATATGATATTCGCGGCGTATTTAATAAAAATATTTAAACCCAGAACTATTTTTTATAGCAGATGCGGAAAATAACCCGTGGTAATTACCTCTATTATTGTTTTATGAGCCCTGCTTTTCTTGTTTCTTCCACGACTACGCCACTCAGCGTAATTACGGCGAAAAGGTTGGGTATTGCCATCAGCGCGTTGCTGATATCCGAAAAGTTCCAAACAGCACCCAGTGAAAAAACTGCACCTATGAAAATCAATATCACATACAAGGCTTTATACGCCTTTACTGACCTTTTGCCGAAAAGGTATTCCGCTGCTTTTTCGGCGTAATATGACCACCCTATGCAGGTTGCGAATGCGAAAGTAAAAAGGCATAGGGCGAGAATTATATTTCCGCAGGGCAGTATGTTGAACACCATTGAGGTAAGCTCCCCTCCGCTCGCACCGGTAAGCCACATGCCGGAGTTGACTATCATAATCCCGGTAAGGGCGGCAAGCACCACAGTATCCCAGAATGTCCCGGTCATGGAGATAAGTGCTTGGCGGGCTGGGCTCTTTGTCTGAGCGGCCGCTGCGACTATCGGTTCGGAACCGAGCCCCGCCTCGTTTGAAAAAAGCCCCCGGGAAATCCCAAACCTCATGGCTGAGGCGACGGCGGCGCCGGCAAACCCTCCGAATGCGGCTTGGCCATGAAATGCTGATTTTAATATCAACATCAGCGTATACGGAATAGTCGACCTGCCTATAAACAAAATAATCAGATTACTCAGGATAAATGTTATCCCGGCCGCGGGAATGATAAGGTTGCAGACGCGGGCTATGCTTTTAATGCCGCCGATGATAACGCATCCCACGAGGATTGCTGCCACAGCGCCGGATACAGCGCAGGGCACGCCAAAAACTGTTTTGAACACCGTGGATATCGAATTGGCCTGCACCATTGAGCCTATCCCGAGTGCCGCAATGCAGGTAAATAGGGCAAACAGTTTTCCCGCCCACTTCATTTTTAGGCCCCGTTCAAGGACATACATCGGCCCGCCCGACATGTTCCCGTCTTTGTCCTTGACGCGGTATTTCACCGCCAAAAGGCTCTCCGCGTACTTTGTTGCCATGCCGAAGATACCGGATATCCACATCCAGAATACGGCTCCCGGCCCGCCCGCCGCGATGGCAGTCGCCACACCGACAATATTGCCTGTGCCGATTGTAGACGCAAGTGCTGTCATCAATGCTGAAAAAGGCGAGACATCGCCGGAGGCGCCTTCCTCCTTGGAAACTGACAGGCGGATGGCGTAAAATACATGCCTTTGTAAACCCCGAAGGCGGATGGTCATAAAGATATGTGTTCCGAAAAGCAGAACAATCAACGGTATACCCCATACTGCCGAGGCGGCTCGTGACAAAATCTCTTCCACGGTGTCGTCTCCTTTGTTAAATAATTAGAACGGATAGGTGTCCGCAAACAAGCTTATATAATATCTATGCGGTTTTTGTGATTATAGCCCATATAAAAGCAGGGCGCTTCACTATTCAACAAAATTCAGTATGAGGAATAAAATAGTGATTGAACACGAATATTAAGGCATTATGGATAATTTTAGAAAGTAATCAAAAGGAAAAAATATTTACAGAAATTCTTGACACCCAGATTCAATTATATTATTATGTAAATAACATCTTAGGAAAGCAGTGTGCTTTATGGCAATTTCAGCAGCAAACAAATTTTATGGTTGGTTTTACCTGGGCTATTACTTTAGCGCGGGTTATTTTTGCTGCAAGAAATTAGGTCCATGAGTATGCTGGATATTGTTGGATAAACTTTATTGCGGAGGCTCATGGAAACGAGTCTCCGCTTTTTATTTACCTTTATTCAGTAATCTTTGCGTACGCATTAATTATATTGGGTGACCGGTCAACCTAAGCGAGAACAGCAGGATATGGAGGCATATTTATGATAGTTGTAATTAAAAATGATGCACCTCAGGAAAAAGTGGATGAACTTAAGCAGATGCTGGAGGGTTACGGCGTTACGCTGAACGTATCTGTCGGTACGCATTCGACAGTTATAGGGCTTTTGGGCGATACTTCGGCCATTGACGCCGACCTTATCGCCGCGCAGGATATTGTCGAGGCGGTAAAGCGTGTTCAGGAACCATATAAAAAGGCAAACCGAAAATTCCATCCTGAGAATACGGTTATAAATATCAAGCCTGGCGTAGACATTGGAGGCAAATCTCTTGCAGTCATTGCAGGGCCGTGTTCAGTGGAAAGCGAGGAGCAAATAATCGAGGTGGCCAAGCGCGTCAAGGCCGCCGGGGCCAACTTCCTACGGGGCGGGGCCTTCAAACCTCGTACTTCGCCTTATTCGTTCCAGGGGCTAAAGGCAGAGGGCCTGGAGCTTTTAAAAATTGCCCGCCGCGAGACAGGTCTGCCGATTGTCACTGAGATTATGAGCGTAGAGCACCTGCCCCTGTTCGAGGACGTCGACATAATCCAGGTCGGCGCACGCAACATGCAGAACTTTGAAATGCTCAAGGAGCTGGGCAAAATTGATAAGCCGATTCTTTTAAAACGCGGGCTAGCCAATACAATTGAGGAACTTTTAATGAGCGCGGAGTATATTATGAGCGGCGGCAACGAGAATGTTATTCTTTGTGAACGCGGTATCCGTACGTTTGAAACCTATACCCGCAACACCCTCGACATCAGTGCCGTCCCTGTGCTCAAACGCTTGTCACACTTGCCGGTAATTGTTGACCCGAGCCATGCCGGGGGGCTTCCATGGCTGGTCGAGCCTCTCACAAAAGCGGCCATTGCGGTCGGCGCCGACGGCGTGATGATAGAGGTACACAACAACCCCAAAAAGGCGCTGTCAGACGGGGCGCAGTCCCTTACTCCGGACCAGTTTGACAATGTGATGAAGATGGTAAAAAAATATGCCGCTATTGGAGACCGCACAATCTGAACTTTAGGAAGTGAGCATAGAATGATGGATATAGAAGATGACTTTACCGACTTTAAAATCGGCGTGGCGGGGCTTGGACTTATCGGGGGTTCGCTTGCCAAGGCCTTTAAAAGAGCAGGGTTTTGCGTCGCTGGTTTTGATATAGACAAACAGACGGTTGACTGCGCTCGGCAAGAAGGAGCTGTTGACTGCGCTGACACACAGCCTGATGTGCTTTTTGACTGCGATTATATTTTCGTCGCCCTTTATCCGGACGCCATTATTGATTTTGTAAAGAAAAACGCCCCTAATTTCAAAAAAGGAGCAGTCGTAGTGGACTGCTGCGGGATAAAAGGGCATATTTGCGAAAGCCTGTATAATTCCGATTTGGAAGGCAGCTTTACGTTTATCGGTGGGCACCCGATGGCGGGAACGGAATACAGAGGCTATTCCGCCTCCTTTGCCGAGCTGTTTAAAGGGGCAAGCTTTATTCTGACGCCGCGCCCCGCCGAGTCGGAAGAGGTAATAGAAAAGCTGTCCGCGCTGATTAAAACAGCAGGTTTCGAGAGAGTAGTCGTAACCACGCCGAAGCACCATGACCGCATGATCGCCTTTACCTCTCAGCTCCCGCACATCCTCGCCTGTGCCTATGTAATGAGCCCGTCCTGTCCTGAACACTCTGGTTTTTCCGCGGGCAGCTACCGCGATGTTTCGCGCGTCGCCCATATAACCCCCGAACTTTGGTCGCAGCTTTTTATCGATAACAAAGAGGAACTGTGCTGTGAAATCGACATAATGATTAATAATATGAAGAAATTGCGGGACGCAGCATATGCTGGCGACAAAAATACCCTTTTTGAATTGCTCTCAGAAGCACGGAGAATAAAGGATAGTGTCGATAAATAATACATCTTGTTGAACCATAAAAATATTTTACATAATGTAATTTAATGGAGGTTTATATGAAGCGCGAGATAATTCATGTCAGCACCGGACGCCCATACGACATAATCGTCGAAAACGGGCTTTTACGGGAAACAGGGGCTCTGGCGGCAAAGGTCACAAAAGCGAGAAATGCCGCTGTGATTACGGACACCAATGTCGCGCCCCTGTTCCTTGAAGCGGTTAAGAATTCACTTGAAGAGGCGGGGTTTAGCGTCAAGACATATATCTTTCCCGCCGGAGAAACCTCTAAAAACCACAAAACCCTCATCGGAATCTATGAATTCCTCGCTCAGAATGGTTTTAACCGCTCCGATGTAATTATCGCTCTGGGCGGCGGGGTAGTCGGCGATGTCGCCGGGTTTGCCGCGGCGACATTCATGCGCGGAATGGACTTTATTCAGGTGCCGACCACGCTTCTCGCGCAAA
>Ga0134101_1001919_pt1 | contig 14065 bp, 11 predicted proteins | sample 12_3_2metaG_FD_94446 | JGI IMG/M metagenome (GOLD analysis project Ga0134101, IMG submission 94446) | Switchgrass degrading microbial communities from high solid loading bioreactors in New Hampshire, USA - 12_48_3.3_201_A2 metaG | ecosystem: Engineered > Bioreactor > Semi-continuous > Anaerobic...
AAGAACTGGATAAAAGAAAATCTGAAATACTAAATTATCTAAAAACTAACTTTGAACGTTGTCATTCAATGGAACTTCCTTCATCAGACTTTTCAAGCCTTTCATTTGAGCAGAAAAAGGACGTAGCAAAAGCATTGATAAAGAAAATTTCACTTACAAAAGGCAACATTGATATTGAATGGGCGCAAATATAAACCGTTATGTAAAGAAAAAAGCCGCTGCAAAATTTATTTTTGCAGCGGCTGCTTTATTGCCGAAATTGTTGTTTTATATTATAAAATGACCTGAAAATCGTCTACATCAGAAATTACAATATTTTTTCCTTGTGCCTTTGCGTCGTAGAGCAGTTTATCTGCCCTTCTGAACAGCGTCGTACGTGTGTCGTTTTTGCGGAACTCTGTAACGCCAAAACTGCATGTCACAATATTATCTAAGCCAAAATCATATTCGGAAATAAGAGTTTTTAACCGTTCGGCGATTCTATTTGCTTCATTAAGCCTTGTGGACGGAAGCAGCAGTATAAATTCCTCACCGCCCCAACGCGTAAGTATGTCTGCGTTACGTTTGTTACTTGTAACAATGGTAACTATAGTTGTAAGGACCCTGTCGCCGGTTAAATGGCCGTATGTGTCGTTTATACGCTTAAAATCGTCTATATCAAAAATAATTAATGAGAATATTCGCCCAGTCTGCCGTGCCTTGTGTATCAACTTGTTTATATCTTCATTGAATTTGGCCCGTGTATAGGCGCCGGTCAAGGTATCGACATTTATAAGCCTTTTCAGCATAATCGTATCATAATACCTTGAGCGCTTCAAATATCCTTTGTGGTATGCGTTCAGCGAATTTATGGCGAAAAATACAATAATACTTGCAAATCCGAAAATATTGGTGTTTCTGTCTAAAAGAAGATCCGGTTTTATAGCGCAATATACTGAAAACGCGATTATAAGGAGGAATGAGGATAGTAGAGAATTTAGCCATCTGTTAGGAATCATTGAATAGATTGTAATTATCAAAGATACTTCCAGGCACATTACCAGAAAGTTTTTATTACCGCATACGATAAGCTTTACGAAATAGAATCCTATAAAAAGCAGTTCCGTTGCATTAATTATGAGATAGTAAGAGCGAAAATTCTTAAACCTTCCCAAAGTCAGGAAGAATACAACGAGAAGTGCTATGAAAACGGCCCATACTGCAAGGACGGTAATAAATGAATTAGTTGTAAACAGGTCATCGTCTAACAAACAGAAAAAAGCGACTAAAATCAGCCCTACGATGATTAAAGGAATCAAGTAAAACTTGAATCTTGAATATGTATGATTTTCATACGCTAATTCAAAATCCTTATTATTAAAAACACACGCTGCATTTATCTGCTTTCTACTAGTTGCTTTCATATCCTTTACCCGCGGGATTAATAATCCCTAACACGTCATACATTCGCTGTCTTTAATTCAACTTCATTTGCAATGTTCTTCCTCAATAGCCTTACAAGCCGTGGCCTGTTATAGCGCTGGATTATAATGTACGGAAGGTTTAGGACACACGCCAGGAGGAACATTATTATCATCGTTGTTACGTTGCTCCAAAAGACGAAAAACAGTGTTGAAAGAATTATCATCCAGTGCGTAAATTCTGATTTACAGGATTCCATCAGAAAAACTGATAGATAATCTTTGTTTGACCCGGCGAGGTGCTTTTTGTTAAAGCGCCATTTCATAAAGTCGCTGATATCAGGGAGTTTGGTTTTCCACTTCTTGACTCCGAAATATGTATCATAGATCCTTCCGTGGTTTTCCCATTTTCGTTCGCGGTACATCCATTTTTTATAATAAAACAGCCTGTCAGGGAGTTTTTCGCAAATGACTGTCATAGCCAAAGATATAAGTATAAAAACAAGCAGACTTACTCTGAAAAACTTTATTCTGACTACACAGACCAAATTTCCCATTGCAATCCCTTCTTACTTCTCATTTACTCCAGTTAGGATATTTATGTATAATTTTGACTGCTACTATCATATAAGTATTCCGCATTAATTATGTAACAGAAATTAATGTATATATTTAATTTTACGCAGCCCCGCTAAAGGCAGCAATTTCGGCCAAAAATCTTGGCACATGAAAGCGTCACATAAAAAGCATGGTATAAATTTCCGCCGGAAAAAGGATTAACCCTACACCGGCGGCTAAAAAACAGCGAAAATAGTCGATTTGAATATATTTTATTACGAAGATAATTATTTGTCAATTAAACTCCACTGCATTATTTTAAAAAATTATGGTTCGCAGCCTGTGTAAATGCTTATGGTATAACAAATCACAGGTTAAGGCCTATTCAATACAGCACAAAAAATTTTTACCCTAAATGGCTAATCTTGCACTAATGATAGCACAAATGCGACTGATTGGGAATATCGCAGTTCATCTCTGCGTCCATAGGCTTGATAATTTAATCAAATGTGATATAATTATAGTAACAAACCGAACCTTTATTGTTGACATTGACAATATACATATATTTAACTCGCCAGGGACAAGCATCCTACTCCAAAGGAGTTGATTATATGAAGATAATCATTACAGGCAGAAAAGTCACTGTAAAAGATGCGTTTAAGGAGAGGGTGGAAAAAAAGCTCAACAAGCTCGACAAGTTTTTCGATGAGGACGCGCTGGCCTACGTCACAGTAAGTGTCGAAAAGGAGCGGCAGACGGTTGAAGTAACCGTCAAATACAAAGGCATGATTTATCGTGCTGAGGAAACCACAAAAGATATGTTCAATTCTTTTGATAACGCCGTTGATGCGCTGGTTCGGCAGATTAATAAGAACAAAGCGAGACTTGTTAAACGGCTAAGAGAGGGTGCTTTTGAAGGTGAAGAAATCGGTCCGGAAGAGGATTACGGCGAAATTCGCGTAAAGCGCTTTTCCGTAAAACCGATGAGCGTTGATGAAGCAATACTTGAGATGAACATGCTGAATCACGAATTCTTTACATTTTTGAATGAGGAATCGGATAATATATGCGTTGTATATAAAAGGCGCGGCGGAGGATACGGTGTACTTGAACCGATCCTGAATAAATAACCGAAAATTTAACGGGACTGCCTCATGGTTTCTGAGGCAGTCCCGTTTTTTGTACGGTATCTAATTTCAAAACCTCAACTTTATGCGCTATGTATATCCTTAACGAATTACTCTAAAGATTGCCAGAATAATAAGAAGTATGCCAACAGCAAGGCGGTAATAGGCGAATCCTTTCATTGGCTTATGTTTTATGAAGTCCATGAATTTCTTGACAACAATCAAAGCAACAATGAATGAAACGACGAAACCAACAATTAATGAGCTGATTTCAAGCCCGCTTAGCTGTAAATCAGAAGTAATAAGGTCTGCACCACTGGCACAAATCATTGCCGGGATTGCGAGAAAAAATGAAAATTCAGCGGCAACCGGCGATGAAAGACCCATTATCCAGCCGCCAATTATGGTTGACGCTGAACGTGAGAATCCAGTCCATACGATAGCAAGACATTGAAATACGCCTATTGCAAATGCCTGCTTGTAACTTACATCTTCAAGCCTTTTGCAGGTGTGATTTTTGCGGTAGCGCCACTCAGCATACAGCATCCAGATAGCGCCGACCACAAGTGCCAGCGAAACCGGGATAGGCTTCATCATGTACCTTTCTATTACATCATCGAATACCTTTTTATCGAGGATACCTATGATGCCTGCCGGGATCATCGCTATTATAAGACCTGTCCACAGCTTAAAGCCAAAGCCGCCGGGTTTAAGCGTTTTCAACGAATTAAGAATCTTTTTGCGATAAAGAACAATAATGGCGAGAATCGCGCCAAGCTGAATTACGACTTCAAACAGGGCTGTAAATTCACTTGAAAAACCGTTTTTACCGCTGAATCCTATAAGCTGGTCAACAATAATCATATGCCCTGTTGAAGATATCGGAAGGAATTCAGTTATACCTTCCACAATTCCCATGAGAACGGATTTGAACAGCATCCATATTATAAAAGCCATATAATTCTCCTATCAATATTTTTTTGCAAGTACTTTATTATTCTATATGAATTTACTGTTATTTGCAAGGAAGTGAAGGAATTTTATTTCTTTTCGGTGCTAAAAATTTCTGAAGGTATAGGCAGGAAACAAATTTTAAGGGGCAATTTATATTAAAAAAGCAAGGCAGTGTTAAGAATAAGGCGCTGCCGCGGCTGCGTTTTTGGAAGCGGCAGCAGTCGGGCAGGGTTGAAACAGCATAGAATATTAAAAAGAATATTTCACTTGAGTGGCCAATTTCAGTGCCATAATAGGCAGAGCATAATGTTGACATAATTTAATTGCAATGTTATAATAACCCTATATAAAGTAAAAGCGTTGATGGGGACAGTAGTGCTTGCAGTCAGTCACAGAGAACGGCGCCGCGTGAAAAAAACGTGTGCTGGAAGCGCCCGGCTGTAGCTTGCATGAAGACCACCCCGGAGTGCGCGCCTGAAATTAATTAAGGCGTGACGGGCAGCTCCCGTTAAAGGCTTTCATTGAGTGGCGTCGAAAAGCGGCGCAACATGGGTGGAACCGTGGGGTTATAATACCTCACCCCTGATTTTATTTGGGGGTGAGGTTTTTATTTTATATTTTATAAAAAAATCTTAATCGGATTTTGCTATCACAGGAACATTTATATTGTATTAATTGATTTAGAGGTGTAGAACATGATAAAGGTGACATTAAAGGGCGGCGATGTACGCGAATATGAAGCGGGAACGCCTGCAGAAAGCGTTGTAAAATCACTGGGCGCAGGCCTTTATAAGGAGGCCTGTGCTGTCTTGATTGACGGCGAGTTAAAGGACATCCGTACGGTACTTGACAAAGACTGTACTCTTGAAGTCCTGACTTTTGATGATGAGAGAGGCCGCAGGGCCTTCAACCACACCGCGTCCCATATTATGGCCCAGGCGGTAAAGCGTCTTTTCCCAGATGTCAAGTTGACAATAGGGCCTGCCATTGAGAACGGTTTCTATTATGATTTTGATACTGAAAAACCGTTTACGCCGGAAATCCTCACTAAAATCGAGGAAGAGATGAAGAAAATCGTTAAGGAAAACCTGCGCATTGAAAGGTTTGAACTGCCGGTTGACGAAGCCGTTAAACTTATGGAGGAAAAGAACGAGCCTTATAAGGTCGAACTTATAAAAGAGCACGCCTCAAAGGGCGAAAAGATTTCGTTCTATAAACAGGGTGAATTCACCGAGCTTTGCGCCGGCCCGCATATACCGGACACAGGAAGGGTGAAGGCCTTTAAGCTGATTCAGTGCACCGGCGCTTACTGGCATGGCGACTCCAAGAACAAGATGCTTCAGCGCGTTTACGGAATAGCTTTCCCGAAGGCATCGCAGCTTGAAGAGTACCTCAACATGCTCGAAGAGGCTAAAAAGCGCGACCACCGCAAGATAGGCAGAGAACTGGATTTGTTCGACATCTATCCGGAAGGCCCCGGTTTCCCGTTCTTCCTGCCGAAAGGCATGGTTCTGCGCAACACTCTGGAGGATTTCTGGCGCAAGGAACACGTAGCTCATGGTTATCAGGAAATCCGCACGCCGATGATCCTCAGCGAAGAACTGTGGCACAGATCAGGCCACTGGGATCATTACAAAGAGAATATGTATTTCACTAAAATAGATGAGGGCGATTACGCGATAAAGCCAATGAACTGCCCGGGTGGCATGCTTGTTTACAAGCGCAAAATGCACTCATACAAGGACTTGCCGATCCGCATGGCGGAGCTTGGCCTTGTTCACAGGCACGAGCTTTCCGGCACATTGCACGGCTTAATGCGTGTGCGCTGCTTTACGCAGGACGATGCCCACATCTTCATGACGCCGGAGCAGATTGAGGACGAAATAATCGGCGTAATTGACCTTATTGACCATTTCTACAAGGTATTTGGCTTTGACTATCACGTCGAGCTGTCGACCCGCCCAGAAAACTCGATGGGCAGCGACGAACAGTGGGAAATGGCGACCAATGGCCTTAAAAACGCTCTTGAACGCAAGGGTATTGAATATAAGATAAACGAGGGCGACGGCGCGTTCTATGGCCCGAAGATTGACTTCCATCTGACCGACTGCTTAGGGCGCACATGGCAGTGCGGCACAATTCAGCTCGACTTCCAGCTTCCTGAGCGCTTTGAACTCGAGTATACTGGGGCGGACGGCCAAAAGCACAGGCCTGTTATGCTCCACAGGGTTGTTTTCGGCAGCATTGAGCGCTTCATAGGTATTCTGACAGAGCAATATGCTGGCGCCTTCCCGGTTTGGCTCGCCCCTGTTCAGGTTAAGGTTCTGCCGATAGCCGACCGCCACAACGAATATGCTTATAAAGTCTGCGATACGCTGAAAGCGGCGGGTATCCGCGTTGAAGTTGACGACCGCAACGAGAAAATTGGTTACCGCATCCGCGAGGCTCAGCTTCAAAAGATACCCTTTATGCTCGTTTTGGGTGACAAGGAAGTTGAGAGCGGTTCAGTTGCTGTGCGTGCGCGCAGCGAGGGTGACAAAGGCTCAATGTCCCTCGACGCTTTCCTTGATATGGTTAAAGAAAAAATAGATACAAAGAGCCTTTCATAATTCTGTTGCAGGCAGCCTTATGAGGGCTGCCTGCCTGCATATTGAGCCTATAACTTATCATAAGTATGTGATTATCATCGCTGATTTTTTCGCAGAACTGTGTTAAAATTATTTTAAAGCAAGCTGCTTTTTTACTAATGAATATAAATATGAAAACTTTTAAACGCAGCGTAAAAAAATTGTGCAAAACCACAGGTTTTTGTTCTTATGTAAACCACACGGTTTATCAAAAAATCAACAAAATGCGCCCCTTTAGCAGTTCCTTATATTTACAAGATTCCCTTTTTGTTAAGCAAATGAGCGGGCCTAGTGTTGTTGAAAACTATGTTGAAAATGTTGAATACTCTAAGTATAGTGATAAAATTCAACAGCAATTATGTAAATGTAATGGCCACGAAATATGAACTTTGGGATAAGAAAAGCAGGAAGGTCGTTTTTCCCGCAATACATTAGGGTGAACAGCGGGCAGCCGGGCCAATACTAAGCTGAGAGGAAGGATGGTTATATGAGCAAAAATAGGCAAAACAAACATCGTGGGCTGAAGGGTAATGGGCTGCTTACTTTTGTTACCGTATTGCTCGGATGTGCAGTTATTGTATCAATTTTTGCTTTATATAAAAAGGCGCCTATTATGTTAATAGCGAGCAATTCCGAGGCATCAAGTGGGGCGTCGTCCACAGTGTCATCACAGACTGACGAATATATACAGAATGATGAACTTACACAGCCGAATGAATCTTCACAGGCTGTATCTTCATCATCCCCCTCATCCTCTGAGGTATCCAAGCCCTCAGCTTCATCCAGCTCAACTTCAAGTGAAAGCAATACTCCTGTTGACCTAAGCAAGGCAGTATTTATCGGCGACAGCCTGACGGACGGGCTGTCTATATACGGCGGTATAGACTCCGGAAGGATTTTCTATACAACCGGAATGACTGCCAGTTCGGCTTTATATAAGGAAATAACCATAGAAGGTAAAAGCCAGACCGCTGCCGATTTTGTCGCGGCTAAAAAACCAAAGAGCATATACATAATGCTCGGTTCAAACGATATTGTTCAGGGCATTTCGGCAAAAAAGTTCCAGTCATATTACGAAAAGCTCGTAGACAAGATAAAGAGCAGCAGCCCAAATTCAAAAATCTATCTGGAATCGATATTGCCGGTAACCGCGAAATATGAAGCGAAGTCTACGAAATTGACCAATAAGAGGATAGAAAGCTTCAACGCCGCCATTAAGGAGCTATGCGCAAATAAGGGTGTCAACTACTGCGACGTCGCGTATGCACTGAAAGATTCTGACGGCACGCTTCTTTCAGATTTAAGCTGGGATGGGTTCCATCTCAACAAAGCGGGTTATGCGAATTGGATTGCGTATTTGAAAAACCATTAATTTTTTGCGGCTGCGGCTGTCGAAAACGCTCGTTTTCGGCAGCCGCTTTTTATTGTAAAAATATATTTAAAAGTTTTTTTCGCCTGGTTTATTGCTTTGTATTAATGCACACAAATCGTACAATATTATACGCTTCTTTTAACAAAATGCTGAAAATAAATTTTATTTACAATTCGGCGTCAGTACTATTGCAATTTTGAAGAGCATATATTATAATGATAATCGTTATCAATAGTGTGTAAAGAGGGTGGCAGCATGAGGCGAAATGCTGAGAAAATTAAAAAGAGCTCTAACCTGTTTAAACCCGGGCATGCCTTTATTGTAAAGGCGGTTGATTATAATAATGAAGCCGGCAAGCAGCTTATCGACATGGGCATTACACCCGATACACTTATATATATAGACCGTGCGGCGCCGCTTGGAGAGCCGCTGGTTGTCAAGGTAGGAGACTATAAAGTAGCACTGAGGAGCAAGGATTTATCTGCTCTTGAGGTCGAATGTGCAGACGAGGTAAAACCAAATATGACAAAGTTGGCGGAAGCCGTATAAAAAGCCAGATTCGCATTGCGGATTTGGCATATTTATTCTAAGAATGAAATTGCGAACTCGCTTAAAATATACGTCACGTAATTGGTTTAAATAAGCCATACGGTTGAGAAAAGAGGTAATTTATGAAACTGGTACTTGCAGGGAACCCTAACAGCGGAAAGACTTCGCTGTTCAATGCACTGACCGGCAGCAAACAGCATGTCGGCAACTGGCCGGGGGTTACTGTTGAGAAAAAAGAGGGGTTTGTCAACATAAACGGGGAGCGGCATACAATCGTGGACCTTCCCGGCATCTACACGCTGGACGCGGACACAATTGAACAAAAAGTTGCGAGGGATTACATTTTTAACGGAAAGCCCGATTTAATAATAAATATTCTCGACGCCACCAATCTTCGGCGCAATCTTTATTTCACGCTCCAGCTTCGTGAATCCGGTATTCCTTTGATAATAACGCTGAATATGATGGACGAGGTAAATAAAAGCGGCGTTAAAATTGATATGGATAAGTTGTCCAGAATGCTTGGCGTTCCTGTTGTCGGCATTTCAGCATCAAAAGGAACCGGAATTGATGAACTCTTTAATACGATAGATAAGTTTAAAAATAAAGAGATAAAAATTGAGCCGTTCTGCTTAGGTTGCAGCAATTGCACTAAGTGCAAATCAGGCGAATTTCGATATCATTTTATAGACAATATCATCGCAAACTGTGTCATAAGCACTAAGCATGATGCGCTTAATGAGACAACAAGCAAAATCGACAGATTTGTTTTAAATAAATATTTGGCATTTCCTATATTTTTTGTTATAATGTTTTTAGTTTTCTTTATAACTTTCGGTAACGCTGTGACGAAAGTTTCGGATGGTATTGACTATCTGCTCAATACGCTGCTTTCCGGTGCGATAAGCAGTGGGCTTGAGTCGATAAATGCCCCGCAGCCGTTGATTTCAATTATCTGCGGCGGCATTATTCCCGGTATCGGGACGGTTATTTCATTCTTGCCGCAGATAGCAGTTCTCTTCTTTTTGATGTCTGCACTTGAGGACAGCGGTTATATGGCCCGAGCGGCTATAATGATGGACAGGGTCTTTGCTTCGATGGGCCTTTCGGGAAGCTCGTTTATCCCGCTTATCATGGGATTCGGTTGCACTGTCCCGGCTGTGATGGCCTGTAGGATACTCCCGACGGAGAAAGACCGGCGCATGACCGTTTTGCTTACGTCATTCGTCTCGTGCAGCGCCCGACTTCCCCTTTATGCGTTGTTGGCGGGATTGTTTTTCAGAAAATATCAGGGCGCTGTAGTTTTTTCAATCTATGTTCTCGGCATTGTTGTCGCAGTGCTCGTGGCTTTTATTCTGAACAAGACGGTTTTCAAAAAGAGCAACGCTCCGTTCATCATGGAGCTTCCGCCTTACCGTTTGCCCAACGCGCGCAACCTTTTAATGCACACATGGGAAAAGGTCAAAGGGTTTATCATAAAAGCCGGTACGGTTCTGTTCACCGCTTCTGTAATTCTATGGTTCCTGCAGTCGTTTACACCGACACTTTCACTCACAGAAAATCCGGAAAATAGTATAATAGCTTATATAGGCCGTTTTTTGGCCCCGATATTTATACCGCTCGGCTTCGGCAACTGGAAAGCCGTTACGGCTCTTCTGAGTGGCCTTGCCGCAAAAGAGATGGTTGTCTCAACGTTCTCGGTGCTGTCCGGAGCACCTGGCAGCGCTGCCGAGCTTCAAGCAGCGGTATCCCAGCTATTCACTCCGCTTACTGCATATGCATTTATGGTATTTGTATTGCTTTATACTCCCTGCATTTCGGCCATTGCAACAATGAAAAAAGAATTCAATTCATTGAAATGGACCGCAGGGACGCTTGCAATTGACTTTTCAGCCGCTTGGATTATAAGCTTTCTAATTTATAATGTGGGGAGGCTTTTCGGATTATAAAATAGGGCTAATCCTGTGGCGGAAGATGTCACTGCTCTATTTTATCCGTCAATAAGTTTGAATAAATGCTGCCGCCCTTTCGGGCAGCGGCATTTCCCATATTATCATATGGCGCGCATGCGGCGTACGGAGGTTATTATGAATACTCAGAATAAAGAAACAAGAAACACAAAACAAAAAAGATTGATACTCGACTGTATAAAAAGCAGCAACGGGCGTCATATGAACGTTGAAGAAATATATAACAGCATAAAAAAACATGACGAGCAAATAAGTATTCCGACAATCTACCGCAATCTGCGAATACTCGAGGAACAAGGCGTTGTCAAGAAGGTCTATACATCTGATGACTCTCCGTCCTTCTATGAGTTGAGCGACAGCGACGAGCATGCACATCATCATCTGATTTGCAGTGAGTGCGGCGCTATCATCGATTTCGAGGAAGACCTTCTCGATTCGCTTGAAAAAACAATAGAAGAAAAAACAGGCTTTAAAATAAAGGACCATCGTGTTGTATTTTATGGGCTGTGCAAAAAATGCAGTGAAAAAGAAAATAAATAAAAGAAATACCCCGCATAGTCTTCTATGCGGGGTAAAATTTTAGCGGAACCATTATGCAAATCACGCCAATTCATGCTGGCATTTTCATTAAAATTAAATTGAAACGTGTTTATTAAGGGATAGACCCTTCAAAATTTTACCGCAATATGTTTTCTGCAAACGCTGTAAAACAATTTCTTCTTCAATCAGTTTTTTTAATGTGTTGGCTATGGTATCTTTGCTGACATTGTTGTTGGCGCTGACATTTGCAACAGTGTTTGTAAATGTCGGTATAAATGTCGGACTAACCTCATTTTCTCGTATATAGTTGATAATTAGATCCCTGCAATAGTTTTCATCTTTTTCAACATTGATGTCAATTTGTTTGTTGACTTGTGACGTCTCATCTTTTATGCCGGTAGGGTATACTATTTCAACCCAGCTTGCCGAATTTCTCAGTTGTGTACTCAGTGTTCCGGCAACTGCGTAAATACCGACAACTTTGTCTTTAAAATTTTTAAGGAAAGCGGCCACATTTGAAAAATGGCCGTCACCCGAGAATATGATATATTGCTGAATCAAATCATTTCTTATAACTGTCTGATAAATTCGGTCCAGAATTATAAAATCGGTGTAGTCCTTTTTACTCTCTAAATTTGCACAGTCTATGATATTGCTTGTCAGGGTACGCAGTTTTAACCTGTCCTGTGCGATCATTTTATTGTTTTCAAAATCACCGAAAATATAAATATCATCAATTAACCCTTTTGTTTTAAGGTTTTTAAACCAGCCTGTGACATCCGTTTCCGCATTAAATTGATTATGCAGTCCATAAAACCACGATTCATAATCGACGAAAACGACAGTCCTCAAAGCGCTGTTTTGGTCACTCATCTATTCAACCTCTTATTTCTGCCGGTGAATTAACGCGATTTGCAATTTTCAAGGTTCCACAATAAGGATATCATAAGTTAGCTGTATAATCAACCAAATTTTCAAAACAATTTGAAACATAGTTGTTATATATGCGCAATTTGTAATCAATATTATTTTGCTTTACGACTGCAAATAATATGATTTGGAAGGGAAATTCCCTTCAAGTTACAAAACAGGGGTGTGAAATATGAAATTTAATATTTTAAAAAACATTCCTGACTTATATAAAAAGAAAGACAGAAACCTGTATATCGCCGAGTCAAAGCGGGCGCAGAAAGATTTCATGCCTGAAATGAGGTCGATGCGGCCTATCAGTAGAAACAGCACGGTTCTGAGCACAGGCTTAGAAACTCGCAACAAATAATTTAAGCGGCGGATGGAATTGTTCTGTCCGCCACTACCTAAAATGTCAACAAATGTCGCATAAATATTCATCTCTGTTTACACTGCGGCCTTATGTTTGATATAATAAATACTGTGATTATAAAAACGCGCAGACTTTGGAAGGCGAGTGAATAGATTGATAAAAAACGCCAAGCGTATTGTTGTGAAAGTTGGCACTTCAACGCTTACATACCCAAACGGAAAACTAAACATAAGACGAATTTCCCAACTTGTTCGTGTACTGTCCGACTTTAAAAACGAGGGAAAAGAGATTGTGCTTGTCACTTCCGGCGCTATCGGTGTCGGAACAGCAAGGTTAAAGCTCAAAGAGCGGCCAAAGGAGACCCGCATGAAACAGGCTGCGGCGGCCATCGGGCAGTGCGAATTAATGTATCTTTATGACAAACTTTTTGGTGAATATGGCCATATCACCGCGCAAATACTGATGACGCGCATCATAACTGACCGCGATAATACGCGCGTGAACCTTATCAACACATTTAATACCTTGCTGAAACTCGGCGCAGTGCCGATAGTCAATGAAAACGACTCAGTGGCTGTCGAGGAAATTGAATGTGACGATATAGCTTTCGGCGGCAACGATACGCTTTCAGCGGTGGTTGCAACGCTCATAGAGGCAGATGTGCTGATTCTGCTGAGTGATATCGAGGGCCTGTATGACAGCGACCCCCATAAGAATCCAGATGCAAAGCTTATCCCATGTGTAGATAAAATAGACGACTATATACGTTCGCTTGCAGGCGGTGCAGGTTCAAGCCTCGGAACAGGCGGTATGGTGACTAAGATTGAAGCGGCACAGATAGCAACGGAAGCCGGCATAGACATGGTTATAATGGACGGTTCAGACCCTCAGAAACTATATGATTTGTTTGAAGGCAAAAGTGTCGGCACTATCTTTCATGCAAAGCACTGAGAAAAACCAGCAGTAGTCTGCTTCTTTTATGGCAATAATATGTGTAGGTGTGCATATAATCTGAACTGATGACAGGGGGCTTTACAATGAATCTTGAAGAGATGGGCAGCCGCGCTCTTGTGGCGTCGCGGGTTCTCGCGTCTGCGGGTACGGCGAAAAAGAATATGGCTCTTGAATATATTGCGGACGCACTTATCGAGTCTGCGGGCAGCATTTTGTCGGCGAATGAGGAAGATGTAAAAGCAGCGAAAAATGCTGGTACCAGAGCTTCTATGATTGACCGGCTCACTTTGACGGAAGAGCGCATAAAAGGCATTGCCGACGGCGTCAGGAAGGTCGCATTGCTGGAAGACCCGGTGGGCAAATCTGACGGCGGTTGGCAGCGCCCCAACGGGCTTAAGATACAAAAGGTCAGGGTACCGCTCGGCGTTATCGGTATAATATATGAAGCGCGCCCGAATGTAACGGTAGACGCGGCGGCGCTTTGCCTCAAGTCAGGGAACGCATGCCTGCTTCGGGGCGGTCGTGATGCGCTGCGCTCAAACCTTGAGCTTGCCCGTATAATGCGCAAAGCCATTGCCAAAGCCGGACTGCCTGAAGACTGCGTTCAAGTTTTAGAAGATACGTCCCATGAAACCGCGCAGAAGATGATGAAACTTAACAAATATATCGACGTTTTGATTCCGCGCGGGGGCAGAGGGCTTATCCGTTCGGTGGTTGAGAATTCAACAG
>Ga0134101_1001922_pt1 | contig 14040 bp, 14 predicted proteins | sample 12_3_2metaG_FD_94446 | JGI IMG/M metagenome (GOLD analysis project Ga0134101, IMG submission 94446) | Switchgrass degrading microbial communities from high solid loading bioreactors in New Hampshire, USA - 12_48_3.3_201_A2 metaG | ecosystem: Engineered > Bioreactor > Semi-continuous > Anaerobic...
CCATTAGCAGCACGGCCTCATAGTCCGGATAATGTTGCATCAGTCAGGGAGATTGGGCCAATTAAAGTGGATCAAGTAGCAATCGGCAGCTGTACCAACAGTTCGTATCAAGACTTGATGCGGGTGGCGAAAATCTTAAAAGGAAAGACTATACACCCAGATGTAAGCTTAGTGATTTCGCCTGGTTCGAAGCAAGTGCTCACTATGTTAGCTGAAAATGGGGCTTTGACTGATTTGATTGCCGCTGGCGCCCGAATCTTAGAGGCTGGCTGCGGGCCATGTATTGGTATGGGTCAAGCGCCAGCTAGCAACGCGGTGTCCCTGCGGACATTTAACCGTAATTTTAAGGGGCGTTGTGGCACCCTAACTGCGAGTGTCTATTTAGTCAGTCCTGAAACCGCTGCTGCAAGTGCGATCACTGGTGTACTTACTGATCCCCGTTCATTGAGTGTGGATCTAGATGTTCCTTTACCAGAGCAGTTTTTGATTAATGACAACATGATTATTCCTCCAGCGTCTGACGGAGAAGAGGTACAAGTTGTTCGCGGGCCGAATATACAGCCATTTCCAGTTGGCAAGCCCATAACAGGCGAGCTATCTGGCCACGTATTGCTCAAATTAGGCGATAATATCACCACAGATGATATCATGCCATCTAACGCGAAGCTGTTGCCTTATCGTTCGAATATTCCCTATTTGTCCCAATTTTGCTTAACACCCTGCAACCCCGAGTTTCCTCTGCGTGCACAGCAACACGGTGGCGGATTGATTGTAGCTGGTGAGAACTACGGGCAAGGTTCCAGCCGGGAACATGCTGCTTTAGTACCATTGTATCTAGGTGTTAAGGCTGTTTTAGCAAAAAGTTTTGCTCGAATTCATCGCGCTAATCTGATAAATGCTGGTATTATACCTTTAACGTTTATCAACACCCAAGATTATGACCGGATAAACGAATTTGATGAGTTAGTGATCCCAGATCTTTGCACACAGCTGCAATCGGGTGAATTAATTGTGGTGGAAGATCGAAAACGAGGAATTTCATGGCAAATGGTATGCACGCTAACTCCACGTGAGCGGGCAGTGCTTTTAGCAGGCGGAAAGATCAATTATATCAAGCAGAGTAAAAAATGAGTTTGGTAATATTTAGAAGGATTTTGTCAATTTGCATCGAATTGTCTTTTGTGTTATATTTTTGATTTTTATTGCGCAAATACCGTTGGTGGGTATGACCTGATGAGGAGGATCAGTTATGGCAGTTAAGGTTGTTACCATGGGAGAAATCATGATGAGATTGTCTCCTCCCAATAATCTGCGGTTTGTGCAGACCGATTCTTTTGATGTGATTTTTGGCGGCGGTGAAGCCAATGTTGCAGTTTCATTAGCTAACTTCGGACTTGATGTTTATTATGTCACAAAACTGCCTAAGCATGCCATTGGCCAAGCAGCCGTGAACAGCCTGCGCAAATATGGCGTTAAGACTGATTACATCGTGCGGGGCGGCGATCGTATTGGTATCTATTTTGCCGAAAATGGCGCTTCGGTAAGAGCATCTCAAGTGATATATGACCGCGCTCATTCAGCTATAGCAGAGGCGGATCCAGCTGATTTCGATTTCGATGCTATTTTTGAGGGAGCTGCATGGTTCCATTGGACTGGAATCACTCCGGCTATTAGTGATAAAGCTATTGAACTGACTAAAGCTGCTTGTCAGGCGGCTAAGCGCCATGGGGTTACAGTCAGTGTTGACCTTAATTACCGTAAAAAGCTTTGGTCTCCAGAGAAAGCTCGTCGGGTTATGACTGATCTAATGCAATATGTTGATGTCTGCATCGGTAACGAAGAGGATGCGGAAATCACTTTGGGTTTTAAACCTGGAAAGAGCGATGTAACCAAGGGCGAGTTGGATTTGGAAGGTTATAAGGATATCTTTAAGCAGATGCATGAAAGATTTGGATTTCAATATGTGGTTTCAACGTTGCGTGAAAGCTACTCTGCTTCAGACAATGGATGGTCAGCATTAATTTACGATGGCAAGGATTTCTATCATTCGCGAAAGTATAACCTGCATATTGTTGATCGCGTAGGTGGCGGCGATTCGTTTGCGGCAGGCTTGATTTACGGTTTACTCACAGGTAAGTCGATGGCTGATGCGCTTGAGTTTGGGGTAGCCGCATCCGCTTTGAAACACACAATTCCTGGTGACTTTAATTTAGTGACTGTCCAAGAAGTAGAGAATTTGGCTGGGGGCGATGCTTCAGGACGAGTTCAACGATAGAGTTTAAAGCCTGATTCTCCGAGAGTCAGGCTTTAAACTTGTGCTGAAGCTTGATTCCAAAATAAATGGCAGCACCAAGACCAAGCAGCAGTTCTAAGGGGACAACTCCCCATAATTGATAAGATCCTGCTAAAAAGGTACGTGCTTCTGCTGAACCGTCGCCAAGAACAAGACTCGAGGTTACATCCCAAACAGCGCGCATCAAGAGAACACCGATAATACTGCTTTCGCTTAAAAAATAGCAATAAGCCAGCGGAATTGATAAAACAAGCAGAACTAACCCTTGGATGAAACTGGTGAACAATGGTTGTGTTGATTCTCCAAAAGCTGAGAGCAGGTAAATTGCTGGTATTTCGTAAAATGCCCATGCCAGGCCGACACCGATAGCAGCCCAACCACGTCCATAGTATGATGCTAATGCTGGTAAGAGAAATCCGCGCCAGCCGTATTCTTCACCAAATGCGATTACCATGCTGAAAAAGATTACGATAAGTGCCATAAGCAGATCAATCAGTGAAGGTAAGTTTTGATAATTAATCGTTGCTTTACCAGTGATTAGAGCAATACAGCCAATCAAAGTGATAAAACCAACCGGGTAAATTAGGGCAAAAAGGATTGATTTGCGTGTAGTACCGGTGAATACTGGGGTGTAGACTTGTTTGACACCTTGATGATATAGTACATTTAAGGTAATTGCTGTCATTGTTGGAACAACTATCAAGAAACTCGCCAGTACCCTGGCTTGTTCAGAAAGTTGGCTAAGAACAGCAGCCATCCCCCAGCTGATTGCTAGAGTTATGATGAGAAACGTCACGATATACTTCTTTGGTACATTGTGCGGCCACATAATTATCGCTCCTTTATGTAGATCACAAGATAGATAGGATGACAATAGTGAATGTGAAGGGGTCTCGACTGTGAAGCAATCTGGCTTAAGAATATTCATAATTACATTTGCTTTATCTATGGTTGCTATTTTGTATGCTTGCCTTAATATTGCTTATTTTGCCATAGGTAAATATGACTATATTCTGATGTCATTAGGAATAATGTTGGGTTTCTGCTTATTGCTGTTTTTCACTTGGGCGTTGGATCACCTAAATAGGATGTACTTAACCCGTGAGCTAGAAACCAATTTCCAGGTTGTTCGTAAAGAAAACCAAGATAAAATCATGGCATTGATGCACGAACAGCGTAATGACATCATCAACGCTATTTCTGTGGTAACAGCTTATCTGCAGTTAGGCAAGTACGATCAAGCCAAAGCATATTTAGAGTTTATGGTGGCAGATCAGCTGGACCGTTACGAGTATCACAATAGTGTAGCATCAGAACAACCTTGGATAAGTGTGTTGGAACAGAAGCAAGAATTTGCAACAGTTCAAGGCATTGAATTAGTGACTGACATTGGTGCTGACATACCGGAAGACGAAAAACTGTCGAATGTGTTGGCCAGGCTGATGGGAAATCTATTGGATTATGCTTTTAACACCGTCTCGCATGTGAAAAGCCCTCGTGTTTGGCTGCGGTGGTTTCGCACAGAGGAAGCGATGATTCTCGATGTGAGTACAAATGGGCCAATACTATCGGTCCAAGAACAGAATGAATTGCTAAATCCTGGAAATATTACCGCAGCTAATCCAGTTGGTTGGCGGCTTTTGATTTGCCGCAACATTGCTTCTGAGATTGGTGGGAGATTTCAGATAACCAGCGATGGCTACCTCACTACCTACAGATTCATTTTGCCGCATTCAGTGATAAATCAGTGATGTTTGGAATCTGCCAATCGATTGGTGTCAAACCATGTTTGGCCAAGAATGCATTAGCTTGTGAAAAATGCCTGCAGCCAAAAAACCCACGATTGGCTGACAGAGGGCTAGGATGCGCAGCTGACAGGATCAAATGACGGGGATTTGTAATTGCTTTAGCTTTACGTTTGGCATCATTACCCCAAAGCAGGAACACCACTGGTGTATCCTTTTCGTTAAGCAGTTCAATAACTCGATCTGTAAACAACTCCCATCCTTTACCCCAATGTGAACGTGGTGAATTAGCTCTGACGGTCAACACCGCATTAAGCAGCAGTACACCTTGGCGCGCCCAAGGAATTAGGCAGCCATTATTGGGAATGTAACAACCCAGGTCGGTACAGAGCTCCTGAAAGATGTTTTGCAGCGAGGGGGGGATATCCACTCCTGGCTGCACAGAAAAGGCTAAGCCATGTGCCTGGTTAGGTCCATGATAAGGATCCTGGCCGATAATCACCACTTTGGTATCTTGATATGAGGTAAGTTTGAGAGCGGTAAAGATATGGTACATGTCTGGATAGACGACATAGCGGCGATACTCGTTAATCAAAAACTGTCGCAGCTGAAGATAGTATTCTTTGTGAAATTCATCTTGCAGCAGCTTGTCCCAGTCGTTATTTAAGGAAACCATGCAGCATTACCTCCCCAGGCTATTGTACCAAAGCTAGTGCAGACAGGCAATGAAAAATCCGGCGCTTTACGCACCGGGTTTGTTGTTTAGTAGATGACTATACTATCAATTATCTCTGCAAAGTCTTCACTATAATCTGCGTAGAACATAGCCGGTGCTGTAAGTCCTATTGTATAGCAGAGATCTTCAACAACTACCACATAGATTTCTTGAAAGAACAATACTCCTCCAACTTCATATCCTAAACCAGTGGATGCTCCTTCATAACCTCCAATTTGGATCGTATCGCTGATTTCAGGTAAGTACAAGTTTATTTCATCGTATTCTTCTAAAGTTGAGACTAACATATTTAGTGTACTATTCAATATCATTTGAGCAGTTGTCTCTTTGGGTACGTTATTAAGTTCAACTACGACGTGAGCTAGATTGTTATTTGCTGAAGCTATGAAAGAAGTATTGTCTACAGATGTAAAGCTCCAGTTATTAGGGACGGTCACTGAAAAGGCATAGTCTGCATTGGTGAAAGTCTGCCCGGCAATTCCAGTGACTAGCTGTGGAAGTTGCCTTTTTCTTAAAACATCTACAAGTCGTATATTCAACGCAAAATCAGGGAGAATAGCTGCGTCATGTGTCGTAATCTTGCTGACATCTGTACCTTCAAGAATTTTTACTAATAAGGCATCGGGAGCCACTTGTCGGTAACTGGGATCGACAGCAATCCATTCACCAAGCCAGACTTCATTCCATATATGTCCGACCCAATGACGATTTGAGTAACGGAACCCCTCAGCGATTTTGGTAGGAATCCCCGCTGCACGGGCCAGGGAAGCAAAGAGAATAGCGTATTCATAGCTAGTGCCTAAAGGCTCATCAAGAATATGCTTAACTGGTCGTGGTATGCTAATAAATATTGGTTTGATGTAATCATAAACCCAGTTCACCAGTTTATTAACAGCTAACCATGCGTCCTGTTCTCCGGCAAGAATGCTTTGTACCAGCTCTTGGACTTCTGGTAGTGTGGGGTCGATGTACATATCTTTGTTTGAGTACAATGCAAGTTCTTCGCAAATAATTGGTAATGAATACTTACCAAGATGTTGTTGGTAGTCTTTGCGGATCTCCACAGTAAAGTGCCATTGATCATGTTTTTGCCGCTGGTCTATGATGTGTTGGCGATTGTCCTCGAGCTGGACGTAAGTTGGATCAATACCTGATATGTCAATGATGCTGTGGATGGAATGCTGCGGACGAGCAACAGCTATGTTGGCTGAGTATGGTATGGCCATTGGACTTATGATATAACCGGCTCCTGGCATTTGCTCCTCAGCAGCTAGCACTTCAGCTTCAGTGACACGACGGACAACAAGGCCTGGCTGTTCAGGTGTAGTCACGTAATACAAGTTTCCTTCTTGATCGACAATTGAATTCATGGTGATAAATGTGTCGTCTTCTATAAAACTAACATTGAAACCACTGATTGAGTATTCCTCGAAATCAATTGATTGCTCGTCATGAACAATTAGATTCCCAGGTATTAAGGTAAATTCTTTGGTATTAAGAAACAATCCAGAGTAGGCTGCTTGTGGATATAGTCCGTCTTTAGCGGCAATATAAAGTGAGTAAAGATCAGGGTGAAATACTTTATCTCCAGATTCCAATTGATACACATAAGTTGGAGTAGGGTTTTCATCCCAGGGATCGATGAATACAGTCATTACTGGTTGTGGTTGGGTGTAATCGATTTCGCACAAGTATTCCGAATACAAATAATCGATAATTTCGGTTTTTGCCGCTCTGATTATTGCAAAATCATGGTCCAGTTCCATCACAAGTCCACGATAAGTGAAAAGATATGTCCAATAAACATCAACATACCACACCGTGTGGCTGGTGCACAAATAACCATTTTCTGTGGGAATTAGTTGATCAACGATTGACCCTACAGGATACCCATCTTTTTCAACGATATAATACACTTCGTTAGCCAAGGCTGTTCGTGCTGTGAATGTTAGAACTACTAATAATACTGCTAAGCACCACTTCGTTTTCAAGTATATCGTCCTTTCTAATTATTATATATAATCCAGAATATCGTTATAATGAGATCTAAATCCTTTTGAGTGAAAATATCAAAATGTGCAACAGTAGTTTTTTCAATGGTCAGCATGGAGCGCGAAATCGACGGAGCGGATTCTTATATCCAAGTCGTCAAATACAAACAACCCAACTAGGCTTGGTGCAGATGTCAATTTTACTAACAGTGCATCAGGTGTAGTTTGCTGATAGGCTGGATCTACTGCAATCCACTCTTTTACCCATATCTCATTCCATAGCCAGTTTACCCACATGCCCCCTTGATAGCGCAGCCCTGCTGCGATGCGGGTAGGAATACCAGCAGCTCGGGCTAAAGCGGCAAAGAGTATTACGTGTTCTACTGCAGGGTGCAAAGATGCTTCAAGTTCCAATACATCTCCAACCCATTCTAACAATTTGACAGTGATCTGCCAGGCATCAGTTTCGTTACCGATTAGTGTATGGATAATCTCTTTAATTTCTGGCGAAGTCGGATCAATTAACTCATTACGTCCTAAATATGCTGCAAACCGATTCAGTTCTTCTTCGGTTAGCGGCAAATGCATTTTGAAACGGTAGTTTGTCAGATCACGGGTGATTTCCAGCAAAATGCTCTCGTGTTCTTCGGTCTTACTGTATTCCAGAATGCACTGTCTATTGTCGTGAAAATCATAACAATCAAAGTCGGTACCAGTAATTCTAATCAAACTGCGAATAGCACGCTCAGGGTGAGCTATGATCAAATTAGTCTTGGCAGAATGACTATAAATGATTTCGCTAGAACCAAAAGCTGATAATAAACAAAATATGATGGTCAAATATATGAAGCGATGTTTGTTCAATAGATTCAATCCTTTCTCTATGTTCACTTCTATCCATATAGTTAGTTCGTATTCAACAATATCCTTTTCCAAGTTTTAAACTTATTTTCAGAATTTCTGGGCAGGAATAAAACCCAGGATCAGGAAATAATTGTTAGACAAGTCCAGTAAGAGGTGATTGTATTGCAGCTGATATACCAAGGAAAAACCAAAGACGTTTATCGCACAGATGATGGTATGGTATTGTTAAAGTTTAAGGATGATTTAACTGGCACTGATGGCGTATTTGATCCAGGGGCCAATACTGTAGCGCTGCAGTTGGAAGGTGCTGGCCGTGCAGGTTTGCAGCTTACTCAGTATTACTTTGAACTGCTACATAAACATGGTATTTTAACGCATTATCTAAGTGCTTCCATTCCTGAAGCGACCATGAAGGTCCAACCTGCTCAGGTATTTGGTCGTGGTCTAGAAGTGATCTGCCGTTTTCGGGCTGTAGGCAGTTTCCTCCGCCGTTACCGCTTGTATGTCACTGAGGGACAAAACTTGGATGGATATGTGGAATTCACTTTGAAGGACGATGCTGCTGGCGATCCGCTGATTACAGAAGACGGGCTAGTGATGCTTGGCATTCTTACTCCTGAGGAGTGCCAGACTATCAAAGCTATGACCAAACAAATTGCGCAAATTATCAGGGACGATCTTGCTGCCAAAGGTTTAGAGTTATATGATATTAAGCTGGAGTTCGGACGGCTGGGGCCAGAGGGTAAAATCGCTGTGATTGATGAGATTTCTGGAGGTAATATGCGGGTTTACCAAGGGGATCGCTTTATTAAACCGCTGGAACTTGCGGCTTTGGTGTTAAGTAAATAGAGAGAGGTCTTAACTGACCTCTCTCATTTCATTTATTAGGCTTAGCACTTGCTTTTGCAGTCGTCGCAGTTCGTTAATTGCAAACTCGATTTGCTCGAAACGCTCCTGATCTGACTTGATGAAGGTGCGTAAGCTGACCTGTTGATACTTCAACTCATTGATCCGATTGTTGATTAAATCAAGCAAATCTTGTTGTAACATTGTTTTTGTGATTCTCCCTTGTCTTTACTTGGTATTGAAGCGATAAATCGTTGTATGTTCGTATGTTGTATTAGCTTTAAGTATTGGGTTGGAAAAATGGCTGCGATTGGGTGAGTCTGGGAAGAACTGCGTCTCCAAGCACAGACCACTATGGCGGCCATAAACTACACCATTCTTACCAGGCAGTGACTCAGGAATGAAGTTTCCTGAATAGAATTGCACGCCAGGTTTAGTTGTGAATACTTCCATAAATCTGCCGCTGTTTGGCTCATAGAGTTCCGCAGCTTTCATCAACCGGCAATTTGGAGTTTGGTCATAAGGTTCCCGTTGATCAAGAACAAAGTTGTGGTCAAAACCTTGTCCATTCTTGATTTGTGGATTAGTAAAATCCAATTTAGACCGAATTGTAGTTAAGCTGCGGAAATCAAAAGGAGTTCCCTCTACGGACAGAATTTCTCCTGTTGGAATGGTTTGTGCATTGATGGGTGTGAAGAAATCAGCGTAGATTTTTAACTGATGATCGAGAATATCACCATGGCCATGGCCAGCAAGGTTAAAGTAGGCATGGTTGGTAAGATTGACGATGGTATCCTTGTCACTGGTGGCGGTGTAATCGATCCGCAGTTCGTTGGCTTCTGTAACAGTGTATATAACTTTGACATGTAACCGCCCAGGATAGTTTTCTTCACCGTCTTCGCTGATGTACTCCAGTTGCAGACTGTTAGTGGATACGTTCGTGGGGTTCCAGACAACACTGTTAAAACCACGTTTGCCGCCATGGAGGTGATTTGGCCCATCATTAGTAGCCAGTTGATATGTTACTTGATTAAGGGTAAAACGTCCATTGGCGATGCGATTGGCATAACGGCCAATCAGAGCTCCAAAGAAACATGTATCTTTTTGGTAATCTGATACTTGTTGGTATCCGAGGGTGACATCATCAAAGTTGCCATTGCGGTCTGGGACGACAAGTGACAGGATAATACCGCCATAGTTGGTTATTTGTGCAGTCATATTTTTGCTGTTGCTTAGGGTAAAAACTTGGGTTTCCATCTAAGTCCCACAGTAAGATAGTCTTTAGGTCCTACTGCGGTTTCACCTCCTTAGGTATTTTGTCCCATATCTTCACATTAAGTGTTTTTAATCGAAGTGTCAAGTCAAGCAATATGTTTAATATTAAAATAAAGGATTATTAAAGTTTCAGGCGAATAATGTAGTAAAACTTGAAATAGTGAGAGCAGTGGTTGTTTCACGGAAGGTGGTGTCGTATGCAGAATTTGGCAGCATGGCCGAAACGCGATGATTTATACAGTTACCTTGACAATTTGTTGTTAAAAAACATTGAGCAAAATCCACGCATCGCTGTATTTATACTGAATTTAGACAATTTCCGTGAATTATGTGAACTGTTCGGGTACCGAAATATTGAGGAATATCTGGCCCAGGTAGGGAAGATTATTCGAGACGCTTGTCCGATTAATAGTTATGCTGCCTGGTTAGGGTCGGATGAATTTGCAGTAGTGATACCGGAAACAACCACAGAGCAAGCTCAGTTAACTGCTGCCAAAATATGTCAAAATGTGACGCAGCCAATTGTATTTTATGAGCGGAGAACATATATTACTGTGAGTATTGGGTATGTGGTGGCACCTGAAGATGCTCACGACCGATATGAGATGCTCAAAAACGCGACCATAGCAATGAATTGGGTCAAAAAACATGGTAAGAATGGTTTTACACGTTACGAGCCTACCATGAGTGAACAAGTAAACCGCAAACTGACTTTGGTAAATGATTTCAGTGTTGCATTAGCGGATAATCAGTTTTTCCTTCAATATCAGCCACAAGTCAATGTCAGTACAGGCGCTATCATCGGCGCTGAGGCGCTGTTACGCTGGCATCACCCGAGATTAGGATTAATTCCTCCCTTAGAGTTTATTCCTCTGGCCGAAGAGACAGGATACATTCACTCGATTGGTGAATGGGTCTTACGGAACGCTTGCAGAGATTTCAGCAGTTGGTTAAAAGCTGGGTTAATGCTTGAGCGCTTGGCTGTGAATGTTTCAATTATCCAGCTGCAAAAGCACGATTTCGCACAGCGTCTGTTGAAGATTCTGGATGAAGCGGAGTTAGACCCTGCCTATTTGGAATTAGAAATCACAGAGGGACAGACTATTGACTTACCACAAGTCAGACCCCAGATTGAACAGCTGCGCAATCATGGTGTCCGATTTGCCATTGATGATTTTGGTACAGGGTTTGCGTCCCTTAATCATCTACGCTACATGGGTTTTGATACGATTAAGATTGATAAAGCCTATATTCATAATATCATCACTAACAACCGGGATCAGGTGATCGTCAATTCAATTATGAACATGGCGACTTTATTGCAGCTGGGTTTGATTGCTGAAGGTGTTGAGACTTACGATCAGTGGCAGTATATACGGCAGACGAGTATCAAAGAAGTCCAAGGCTATTACTGTAGTCCACCGGTTGATAAGGAAAAGTTTGAACTGTTGGCTGCTGGAGAGAGTTGTCGATAAAATCAGCATTGGATAATCTGCACTAATATTAAATTATATGAAACAGGCAGTGGTATTGGATTATGGTACCACTGCCTGTTTTCTGTTATGATTCACTTACTTTATTACCACATTTACTGCAATACACAGCATCATTGGCAACATATGATTGACACTGTGGACATGTTTTGGAGGAAACAGTCTTTGATTCGCTTGGATGGATCACGTTACCAAGCCAGGATCCGATTTTGTCAGCACTGCCAACCACAGTCATACTCAACCCGACTTTAACCATAAAACCTCCGATTCCAGCTAAAAATATACCGATTACCCCGCGTCCTATGGGCATTGGCGAAGAATCAAAACGTAAACCAGGGTTTCCGAAGTTCTTGGCAAAAGTAAAGAATACACTGGCGAAGAATCCTGTTTGGATACTCTGCTATAATCATATGCTAAAGTATAGGTTAAATTGCATTGTGAGATTCTGAATGAGAATAAATATAAATTTGTGTGTTTGATGCTAAAGTTCATTTTGGACTAGCCGATACTAATAATAGCTAGAGATAATTCCTTGCGCAAGGGAATAAGTTCAGCTAGCTGATACGGTTCATGGATGAACCATAATTTTCGTCAAGGAGGAAAAGTAAATGAGAATTAACAACAACATTATGGCTATGAATGCTCATAGGCAGTTGGCTGTAAATCAAAGCAACGCCAGCAAGTCCATGGAAAGACTTTCCAGTGGTATGAGAATTAACCGCGCTGGTGATGACGCTGCTGGTCTGGCTATCTCTGAAAAAATGAGAGGTCAGATTCGTGGTCTGAAGCAGGCTCAGAGAAATGCTCAGGACGGCATTTCCCTGATTCAGACTGCTGAAGGTGCTCTGAATGAAACCCACGCTATTCTCCAGAGGATGCGGGAACTGGCTAACCAAGCTTCCACAGACACTAATACATTGACTGATCGTAAGGAAATACAGAAGGAAATCAACCAGCTCTTGGATGAGATTGACCGCATAGCGAAACAAACCGAGTTCAACACCCAGAAACTGCTTGATGGAACCTATAGCAGTAAGGTATTCCATATAGGGGCAAACGCCGATCAGAAGATGGATGTTAGCATTAGTAACATGGGCACTACTGCGATCGGAACTGCTGGAAGAACCGGTGCTGCTGGCGGTGGCACTACGCCTGCACAGGCCGCAACTGCTACAGTCGATGGCGTTACATTCACTGCCACGGAAACAGGCGAGGACTTTAACGATTACACAATATCCTTTCAAGATGGAACGACTGAAGGAGTTGCAGTGGATCGTAACAGTAAGACGATCGTTGTAACCCTAGATTTCAGCAATACCCCAACGACAGATGCTAGCTCTTGGACCGTTAATGCCACGGGAGCAGGCACAGGATCATTTACCGTTAGTGGCACGTTCACTGGCGATGTAAATTCCACAGGTACAACAGCTGGTGGCGCTGAAGAGGTTGCTGGCGGTGGAACAGCAACAAACATTGATGCCTTAGCAGTTGATGATGCTGACATCGATAGTTTGGCCGCTACTTTAACAGATGCAGAGGTAGAGGCCGCTTTACAAGCTGCTGGCTCTGGTGTAGGTGTTTTAACACAAGCAGGAGCGAACGCAGCCATTACGAACATCAACGACGCTATTGAACAAGTTTCTGCAGAACGTTCCAAACTTGGTGCTATGCAAAACCGTCTGGAGCACACCATTGCTAACCTCGGAACATCCGCTGAGAACCTCCAAGCTGCTGAGTCTCGGATCCGTGACCTAGACATGGCTGAAGAGATGATGGCATTCACCAAGAACAACATTCTCCAACAAGCTGCAACCGCTATGTTGGCTCAAGCTAATATGGCTCCTCAATCTGTACTGCAGTTGCTTGGATAAAAATTTAGAGAGAATAATTGAAGGGCTCCATAAGGAGCTCTTCGATTATATTTTACCAGTTGAGGAGGTTAAGCCGGTGGATAGGAAGAATAATGGGAAGAGGTCAAATGACTGGGATTTACTTGATCCTGAGAGAAGCCTAGACGAGATTGTTGTCGAAGTATTGAAAACAGTAGTTATACCAAGTTCTAGGCGGTTAACCAGAAGGGGTAAAAGACCTTTTGTGACAAGCTATCAGCTGGCTACAATTATCTCCAAAATGTTTCCCCATGTAGTTCAGGCTAGTGGTTTAAAATTCGGGGGAAAGGGAGCTGGAGTTAACGAGTCCTTTGTTTCAAAGTTAGCTGGGGAGCTATCCGAAAGGATTGAGGTTTATGGGGATGAATATCCCATAGAAATCGATTACATTGGCACCGATTATATTACTGATATAGAATTATCGGTAAATCCCGATGTAAATGATGGTAATCCAACGGTTAATTCCTCAGTAACCGGTTCAGAGAGAGAAATTGCTCTGTTCCGGCTTAAATAATATGGTATAGCCAAAATAGGCCCTGTTTATACTGTGCAGGGCTTTTTTTTCTGTGCTTGGAAATCTTGCTGACCTGGAGCAGCTTTTTCCTATTGCTAAACAGTGTAGATGAACGATGGCGTAGTGGGAGTACGGGGCCGCGTGAAGCTTACCGGTTTAAGGCTTAACAGCGTGGATGTTTCCAATTCGGATGATGCCCAAGAAGCCGTAACTAACCTGAATAACTCTGCTGAGAACCTCCAAGCTGCTGAGTCTCGGATCCGTGACCTAGACATGGCTTGACGTGGTCAAGTAAAATTGTAACACCAGCACATAGTATCAAGCCACTCTGGCAGCAGCCGGTGTTAGACCACCATTGAACGTGTGAGGCCGTACTCGGTTATACCAAGCGTAG
>Ga0134101_1001924_pt1 | contig 14030 bp, 13 predicted proteins | sample 12_3_2metaG_FD_94446 | JGI IMG/M metagenome (GOLD analysis project Ga0134101, IMG submission 94446) | Switchgrass degrading microbial communities from high solid loading bioreactors in New Hampshire, USA - 12_48_3.3_201_A2 metaG | ecosystem: Engineered > Bioreactor > Semi-continuous > Anaerobic...
ACGGACTACACCATCGGCCATGCCGTCACCAGCGTGGCGGAAATGGCCGGAGAGCTGTTCGGCATCTCCCCTTACCAAATCTACACCTTCCGCCAATTCAACCAATCGCTGCTGGAGGCCGCCTTTCAAAACGCCCCGCCTTCCAGCGCCACCTCCCACCGGGAGCGGGCCGTTTCCTCATCCAACCGGCACGGCGCCCGGCGGGTGGTGCAAAAATTCTACCGCATGCTGGAGCGGGCCTGTCTAACCGGCAAGCCACCGGAAGCCATGTGGGCGCTGGTGGGAGTCTCCCCCCGGGAGTTTCTCGCCGCCTACTATCTGCTTGCCCTGCGGATGACCTATGATTGATTTGGACGAATGGGGCGTTTTGTGTGTTTGTCCGCCCCGGCGACTTTACAATTTTACAGCCTTCCTCTATAATATGGGGTAGACTTATCTCTGGAGGGCTTTATGCTATTATACGATGATCTGCGGCTGCGGCTGAAAGAATGCGGCCCCCGGCTGCAAAGTCTTGCCGGCGCCTTAGGATTGGAAACCATACGGTCGCAACTGGCGGAACTGGAAAAGCAAACGTCCGACCCCAACTTTTGGTCGGACCCCGCCGCCAGTCAAAAGGTGCTGCAAAGGCAAAAGCAGCTCAAAAGCAAGCTGGACTCCTATGAAAGGCTGAAAAAGCAATGGGAGGATGCCCTGGAGCTGATTGCCATGGCGGAAGAAATGAACGACGAATCGGTGCTGGAGGAAGTCACCGCGGCCACCGAGGAAGTGGAAAAGCAGCTGGAATCGCTGCGCCTTGCCACGTTGCTGACCGGAGAATACGACCACAAAAGCGCCATTCTCACCTTCCACGCGGGAGCCGGCGGAACCGAGGCCCAGGACTGGGTGCAGATGCTGTACCGCATGTACTGCCGCTGGGCCGAGCGCCACGGCTACAAAGTCAAGGTGCTGGACTACCTGGACGGAGAAGAAGCCGGCATCAAAAGCGCTTCCATTGAAATTGACGGGGAAAACGTCTACGGCTTTCTCCGCTCGGAGGCGGGAGTTCACCGTCTGGTCCGGGTCTCCCCCTTTGACGCTTCGGGTCGGCGCCACACCTCCTTTGCTTCGGTGGAGGTCATGCCGGACATTGACGAAGACACCAGCGTACAGATTTCCGAAAACGACATCAAAATGGATGTGTTCCGCGCCAGCGGCGCAGGAGGCCAGCACGTCAACAAAACCTCCTCGGCGGTGCGGCTCACCCACATTCCCACCGGGATTGTGGTATCCTGCCAAAACGAGAGAAGTCAGCATCAAAACCGGGAAGTCTGCATGAAGATGCTCAAGGCAAAGCTGGCCGAAATCAAGCAGCGGGAACATTTGGAAAAGATTGAGGACATCAAGGGCGAACAAAAGGAAATTGGTTGGGGCAGCCAGATTCGCTCCTATGTGTTTATGCCCTACACTTTGGTGAAGGACCACCGCACCGGCTACGAGGTGGGCAACATCACCGCCGTCATGGACGGAGACATCGACGGCTTCATCAACGCCTACCTCAGCGCCGAAAGCAGCTCCAAATTGCAATAGCGCGCTTTACGGAGGGTGCCATGTCCAACACACAACGAAATCAGAATTGTGCCTGTCCAACCAAAAGTTGTCCCCGCAACGGCGATTGCAAGGCCTGTCAGGCCTATCACCACAGCCGGGGCAGCCTGACCCGCTGCGAGCAAAACAAGCAGAGCGGCAAAAAAACATCCGCATCCTGACGGCGTCCATCCTTTAGACCGGTTCCCATGTCGGGTTTCCGGTCTTTTGCTTATGGCGCAAACTGTCGAATCTTGAGCACGGAAAATGTATTTACCCTGAAAGTGCTCGAATGACATAATTTTTTTACAATTTATGCACACTCATTCCCCTTATTTTCCTGCTTTTTCTAGTATAATATGGTCGTTATCAAGCAATCGACGCTATAAAACAGGCGGTGTTTTATGTCCAATTATGTAGGGGTTCGTTGTCCCGTATGTCAAAATAAGTTTACTTCTACCGACGATATCGTGGTCTGCCCGCAGTGCGGTGCGCCCCATCACAGGGAGTGTTACGCCAAGCTGGGAGAGTGCGCTTTTGCTGCCGACCATATCACCGGCAAGGAATGGCGTCCTTCCATGGACGGCTATTCCTCCTTTCAAGAAGAGCAGGCCAATGCTCAGCAGCAACAGGTGCGGATATGCCCCCGCTGCAACTCCGCTAACCCGGAAGATGCCATCTTTTGTCAGGTCTGCGGCGGAAGGCTGGGCACCAATCCCGGAGGGCCGGATATCAACGACTTTTACCGGATGATGCAGGCCAATCCCTACGGCGGGGTGCAGGGGGACGACACCATCGCCGAAATCCCCGTGCGGGAAATGGCCCAATACATCGGCCCCAACGCCTCTTACTACCTGCCGCGGTTTATGGCCTTTGACAAGGGCGGGCGCCATATTCTCCCCAACATTTCCGCTTTTCTGTTCTCCTTTTACTACTGCTTCTACCGCAAGATGTACGCGGTGGGAACCGTTCTGCTGGCCGTGTACCTGGCAGGGGTTGTTCCCCTGTTCCTGGTGGCCCGCGAGGTGGGCATGGAAACCATGCTGGCGCTGGTGTATGGCACCGCAAGGCAGGTCTACGGCCCTCAGGTGGGGTTGTACCTCAACATCTTCAACGTGATGGGCACCATCAACACCGTGCTGCGCTTTGCGCTGTTTTTGCTGGCCAACCACCTGTACTACAACCATGTGGTGGATAAAATCCATGCCCTGCGGAATCAGGCGGGGATTAATTATCAGCAGGCCCTGCAAACGGCCGGCGGTGTCAATCAAAAGGGTACCCTTTTGCTGATGGGCGGCCTCTTCTTGTTTTTGGTTGTCGTCTTTTCTTGGCTCGTATTGTAACCGACCCTTTCCAGGACTGGCCACCCTGGGTGGCTTCATTAACATAACCGGAGGAATGACATGAAGAAAATCAGAAAAGCGGTGATTCCCGCTGCCGGTCTGGGCACACGTGTGCTTCCTGCATCTAAATCCATGCCCAAGGAAATGTTGCCGATCGTAGACAAGCCCGCCATCCAATACATTGTGGAGGAGGCGGTCCGCTCCGGTATCGAGGAGATTTTAATCATCACCAGCCGTGGCAAGACTACGGTAGAGGACCACTTTGACCGCGCTCCCGAACTGGAGGAAAAACTGCTGCTGTCCGGCAAGCAGAAAGAGTACGACGCCATCCTGGGCATTGCCAATCTGGCCAGCATCCACTATCTGCGGCAACAGCAGCCCCTTGGATTGGGACATGCCGTGTGGTGCGCCCGCACTTTTGTTGGAAATGAGCCCTTTGCCGTTTTGTACGGCGACGACGTGGTGGTAGGAGACAACCCTGCCTGCGCCCAGCTTTGCGCCGCCTACGAGGAGTACGGGCTGGGAGTGGCCGGTATTAAGCCGGTTTCCCCTCAGTTAATTCACAAGTGCTCTTCCCTTGGGGTAGAGCATCTGGAAGGCAACCGCTTTAAAATCCTGGATATGATTGAAAAGCCGGCGCCTGGTCAGGAACTAAGCCTTTACTCCATCCTGGGCCGCTGTGTGTTGCCTCCCAAAATTTTTGACATATTGGAGCATCTGCCAAAAGGCGCGGGAGGAGAGATTCAGCTCACCGATGCCATGCGGATATTGACCCAGACCGACGGCATGATTGGAGTGGAGTACGAAGGCACCCGCTACGACATGGGCTCCAAACTCGGGTACATGCAGGCCAATGTGGAAATGGCCGCCGTCCATCCGGATATCGGCCCCGACTTTATCGCCTATCTCAAAGAATTTGTCAAAGGTCTTTCGTGAATCATAAAAGCCTCCGACAATCGGAGGCTTTTCTCACAATCGCATGGTGCTTTCGTATGGCATTTTATCCATCTTCCGGTGGCAAAATCCCAGAAAACCTTGACTTTATACGGCTTGGCTGCTATAATTGTAACGTTCTGCCAACAGGGCGAACAAAATATCCTTGCTCTTTGCTTGACAAAGGGCCATATGTCCAAAAGGAGGTGCACAAGTATGGCAAACAGAACCATGAGGTATGAAACCATCCTTGTCCTTCACCCCGGCCTTGGAGAGGAAGCCATCAAAGCAATGGTTGAGAAGTTTACCGCTCTCATTCAGGAAAATGGCACTCTGGAAAAGGTTGAGGAGTGGGGCAAGCGGCGTCTGGCTTATCCCATCCAGGATCAAGTAGAAGGCTACTATGTTCTCATGCAGTTTGAGAGCGCTCCGTCGTTCCCCGCTGAGCTGACTCGTATTTGCAACATTACCGACGGCGTGATGCGTTCTCTGGTCGTTCGCAATGAGTTTGACGTCCAAAAGCCTGCGGAGCAGAAAACGGACGCTGCTGCCGTTGCGGAAGAAGTGCCCGCTCAGGTTGCTCCCCAGCAGGAATAGGGGGCGAAAGGGATGTATAACAAGGCAATACTCATCGGCAGGCTAGTTGCCGATCCGGAATTGCGAACAACTCCCAATGGGACTCCTGTTTGTAGTTTTCGTATTGCAGTCGATCGTCCTTATTCTTCCAAAGAAGGCTCGGAAAGAGTAGCGGATTTCATTGACATCGTGGCATGGCGCCAGCAAGCCGAATTTGTTTGCCGCTATTTTTCGAAGGGCAAGCCCATTTTGGTAGAGGGCTCGATTCAAACTCGAAGCTACACCGATAAAAACGACCAGAAGCGCACGGCAGTGGAAGTAGTGGCCGACACGCTCCGCTTTGTGGAAAGCAAAAGCGCTTCGCAAACGTCCGCTCCTCGTCCCCTGCCTTCCGACACAGATTTTGTCTCCAGAGGCGCAATGCCCGCCCCCTCCCCCGCATATTCCAGCGGTAACGCCGATGATTTTGCGGAGATTGAGGATGATGGAGATCTTCCCTTCTAATTGATATGGATTTACCTTACGCCAAAAGGAGGTTTCGAACATGGCCGAAAAACCGGAGAGACCCGATAGAGCTGATCGTGGCCGCGGTGGTGCCCGCAGAGGCCGCAAGAAGGTATGTGCCTTTTGCGTTGACCACGTTGCCCACATCAACTATAAAGATGTTCCTCGGCTGCGCCGTTATCTGAGCGAGCGGGCCAAGATTATTCCCCGGCGCGTGACCGGTACTTGCGCTCGTCATCAGCGTCAGTTGATGGTGGCCATCAAGCGTGCTCGCCATTTAGCTTTGCTTCCTTATATCAGCGAGTAAAATTTAGTAAAGATATTTGGCAGTTTACTCTTGACTTTGTGTTTTCGATAAGTTATAATACTCAAGTGCCTGTACGAGAAATCGTTACAGGCCGCATGGAGAAGTCGCCTAGTTGGCCTAGGGCGCACGACTGGAAATCGTGTAGGGGCTAAAAACTCCTCGAGGGTTCAAATCCCTCCTTCTCCGCCATCAAAGTCCGCAAATGAGCTTCCCGAGCTGATTTGCGGATTTTTTCTTATGTCGTCATTCTGACGAAAACCTTATAATAGTATAGGGTTATTGGCGGCTTGCTAAAAATTTGCTAATTTTAGTGCCAGTAAACTTGCATAATCATGCAGGTTTACTGCGTTACAAAATTACACGGTCTGTTTGAAAAAGAGCTGCTCCATGGTGTCCGCCGGCTGCTTTCGCTTCCTAATCACACCGCAATAAATGTCACTGTGGTGGACATACTTGAGTGTCCAAGCATATTAGATATGACTTTTATTGGCACGTCCATCTCTAACAAAATAGTAGCACAAGAATGACGTAAGTCATGAAATCGAATATCGGGAAGCCCAGCGTCTTTGAGGACTTTCTTGAACCGGTCATACACTGTTTCCGGGAGACATGACACTATCCGATAGTATGTGCGCATCAATTCTATTTATAATTTAACTGGTAATTATAGTTTTTGCTGGCTGTGGAGGCTAAAAATACGAAAAATAACATTTCTGGATGGAAGCCGGTGATAAAAATGAATGGTAAAATATTATTAGTAGATGACGATAAGTATATAGTTGATCTGATACAAGAAGTACTGCAGCAAGACGGTTTTCAGACCATTCAAAAAGCGTATACGGGACTAGATGCGTTACAGATTTGCAGGGAATTTCAGCCTGATGTTGTTGTTTTAGATATTATGCTTCCGGACCTTGACGGCTTAGAGGTATGTAAAAAAATACGGGAATTTTCTTATTGTTCCATCCTGTTTCTTTCCTCTAAGAATGATGACATTGATAAAATACTTGGCCTTTCCTGCGGCGGTGATGATTACATTACCAAACCATTCAGTCCTCGGGAAGTAGTATTCCGTATTAAAGCGCAGCTTCGCCGTCAATAGTATCAGGTTTCGCTAAATTCAAAATCTAACAATACTTTGAGTGTTGGCCCTCTTTTTCTCGATAGAGACAGTTGCCGAGTTTATAAGTCAGGACAGGAAATCAGCCTGACCGGGCGTGAATTTCTACTTTTGTCTTATCTGATGGAGAACGCCGATAAAATTATCAGCAAAGAACGTCTATATGAACAGGTTTGGGGTGAATACAGCAGTATTTGTGATAATACCATTATGGTTCATATACGGCATATCCGCGAAAAAATTGAGGATGATCCCTCAAACCCGAAACAACTTATTACGGTGAAGGGCTTGGGGTACAAGTTAAAGAACAGGATGGATTAAATGACAAAATCCGGCTACCGCACAGTTTTACATATTTACCTGATTTTCTTCATGTCTCTGCTTGGGGCTATATTGGCGGCGGTCTGCCTTTTCTATGTATTAATTACCGTTCAAACGCCCAGCGGATCGACACTTAAGAGCGATTGGCCAAAATCATTTACAGAGGATTTTAGGGCGCAAATCATTTTTATCAAAGATAAAGTCCAGATCAAACAAGCCGGAATAGAACTGTTGCAGGACAACAATATCGGGCTGCAAATTTTAGATGATTCGGGCCATGAAATATTCAGCTTTCAAAAACCCGAACAGGCTGTTGATACTTATTCCCATACCGAATTATTGTCTCTTTACAAAACAGGACAATTAGAAGGCAGCGAAACCACATCCTTCATCGGAACAGTTACATACAATGGCATAGACTATGCTTATATCCTCTATTTTCCTGTAAAAATTTCAAAGATAACCATGTATTTGAATGCAGAAAGATTCACAGGCGGTAAAACAATGATCTTCATCATTGTTGGCATACTGTTTATGGTTGTTCTTGTTTCGGGAATGATTTATGGATATTGGACAACGCGGATCATGAACCGGCTTACAGTTTCTATCAAAGAGATTGCAACACGCAGTTATCTTCCCATTCAAGCTCACGGCACTTTCAAGGACATATATGACAGTTTAAATACCTTGGACACAGAGATTAAGGCAAGCGATAGGTTGCGGGAACAAACAGAAAAAATGCGCAAGGAATGGATTGCTAACATCACCCATGATTTGAAAGCACCTTTGTCACCCATTAAAGGGTATGCTGAAATTTTACAGGAGCTTGGCAACAAAGATGAGCAACAATGTCAGCGGTATCTACAGGTCATGCTAAAAAATATTTCTTATATGGAAACGTTGATTGACGATTTAAAACTAACCTATCAATTAGAAAATGGTATCATTCCCTTGAAACTCCACGAGCAAAACTTCATCCGATTCTTAAAAGAATTAGTTATTGATATTTTAAATCTTCCCGAATATGTGCGCCGCACCATTCATTTTGAAACGACTGTGGAAACCGTTTTGTTTCCTTTCGATCCAACACTTTTGACAAGAGCATTTCAGAATTTAATCATCAATGCGTTTGTCCATGGAGATGAAAATACAGAAGTCACTTTGCAAATTTCCGGTTCTGACACTATGCTTCAGATTATTGTGTCTGATAATGGAAAGGGAATGACCGAAGAGGAAGTAGCCTCGCTCTTCCAACGTTATTATCGTGGAACCAATACAGAGCATAAGCCGGAAGGAACAGGCTTGGGACTTGCCATTACAAAAAGCATTGTCGAGCTTCATAGAGGTACAATTGCTGTATCCAGCATACCGGGGATTGGAACCTCTTTTCAAATACAATTTCCCATGAATTAAGGTTACTTAAGGTTGTCTTAAAAACAGATTAAGGTTGGCAGTTTATCGTTATTATGATGACTGCCAACCTTTTTTATATGTGGGAGGAGGGAAACGAAATTGAATAAGATGCTGTCATTGATATTGCCGCTGATGTATGTTTTAGTCAGTCTTTGGACGTTGACGCTGTTTCAGAGAAAACCATCACCAGCGATACCGTTTTAAAATCAATTGAAAACGCATTAGATAGGAGGCTACATGGCCTATCTCCATGGAAGGCAGGGGTTTGATTGAAAATCTTCTTGAAATACATTTTGACGAATGTAACAGAGCGCAAAACAAGAACAGTCGTTATGCTGCTGTCAATCCTTCTATCGGCTACATTGCTGTTTGTGTCTGTTTCGATTGGTGAATCATATGAAAGCGCACAGCGGAAAATGGCACGGGGCTTGGCGGGAAGCGCAACGATTGCCGTTACCGCCGCAGATAACACCAACACAATTGATAGCAGTGCGATTCCCGATTTATCCACTATCGGGGCAAGTGTCGGTATACTGGAGGAAACATCTTTATACCACGAAAATGGCTATTACGAAACCGTTGACCTGATTGCGGCTGACCTTACGCAACTTAACCAAATCAATAAGCCGCGTTTGTTAAATGACGGAGAAATTACCGACTTCTCTGGTAACAAAATTATTCTCCCCGACCGTTTCACTTCAAAATACGGTATAAAAAAAGGCGATACTATTACCTTGCAAATTAAGGGACGCCCTGTCAGTTTTGAAGTGGCTGAAATTGCCGCTTATGATACTGTTTTTTTGAGGCATACAAGAGGCGCAACCGCTCTTCTGCCTCTTTCTACATTAGCTGAACATCTAGGGCAGACGGGTGGATACAGCAAAATTTTAATAAAGCCCGCCAAGAATATTTCTACCGATGATTTGATAAGAGAGCTGAGGGCTACGCTTTCCGACAGCAAATATCGGGTGTCCGAGAGCGTAAACGAAGCTCAGCTTGCAGCCGACGCAAGGCAAAAAACCATGCCGTTTTACCTTATCAGCTTTTTCTCTCTGACGTTGAGTATCTTTATCATTTACAGCAGCTACAAGGTAATTACGCTGGACCGACTGCCGGTAATCGGGACGTTTCGCAGCACTGGAGCTACCGAAAAAGCGGTTACTCACATTCTGCTTTTGGAAAGCCTGCTATATGGTGCTCTAGGGGGACTTTCTGGTATCCCGACAGGAATACTTGCGCTGAAATTCATTTTACAGGGCATGGGGCAATCCCTGTCAACGGGAATTGAAATTCCCGTTATTATATCTCCGTTCAGCATCCTAATTTCCTTTGCTGTGGCTGTTACTGTCTCTCTGCTGGGTGCATGGGTCCCGGTTCAAAGGGCAAGCCGCCTGCCGATCAAAGACGTTCTTCTTGGAACCGTAGAGAAAAAACGCGTTCCCCGGCGTTTTATTGTTGGAATCGGAATCGTGCTGTTTGTGGTTTCTGTATGTTTGCCAAGAGTTGTTTCGGAAAAAATGTTATACCCGGCGGGTGGCCTTTCCTTGTTGGGTCTGACTACCGCAACGATACTTGTCATTCCTCTTATAACAAACCTGATCTCTGTGGGACTGGAACACTTGTACGGCCTGGTTTTTCATAATGAAGGCAGACTTGCCGCCCGGAATATGCGCGATAACAAAAACATTGCACAGAACATAACATTACTTTTTATCAGCATTTCCGCAGTCATAGCAATCAGCGTTGTGGGGGATTTTGTAACCACCTATAGTGTCGACGCATTCAAAGGTGCGGAATTAGATGGTTTTGCCGACGGACAAATGGAGTCGGACTTTGTGGAGAAGGTCAAAAAAATGGAAGGCATTGAAAAGGTACTGCCCCTTTATGTGTTTGAAAATGAGGTAAAAGGGAATGATATTACCTTTTTGCGACTTGAAGCAACGGACAATTTGGAATGGTATAGCTCCATGCTGGCACTTCACTACACAGACAGCAGTATGCGGGAACAGGCTATGTCTGCATTTGCCGCAGAACGGTCAATGATAGTAAGCGAAAGTTGTATGAAACGCACAGGATTTTCTGTGGGCGACACCCTCACTTTGTCAGATGGAGATTCCACTAACTCCTATGTTGTAGTCGGCAGTTTCAAATCGAGGGCAACCAATGTGGAAGCGGTAATTCCCTCCACCTATGCTGTATCCGATTTTGGCAAAACAACCTATGGCTTTTTAGCCTATACTGCCGCTGACCCTGATGCAATCATGCTGCAAATCCGTGACTTGTTCGGAGATACCTCAAATTGGAGCCGCACGGTGGAGGAATTTAATACGGACGCCCTTTCTACTGTGGGAGCTTTTTTAAAACCCATGCACAGCATGACCTACTTCATTTTTTTACTGGCGACGGTGGGCGTTATCAATAATTTGCTGATCAACTATATACAAAAACGCCGTACAATCGCCATGTATAAATCCGTTGGATTAAGCAACCGGCAAAATATGAAGATGACCTTAATTGAGGGCTTTTCTTCCGGTCTGATTGGCGCGGGAATCGCTATCTTCGTTTCCTACATGGAAATACAAACGATTTTTATAGTGGCCGGCCCGAAAATCTCAATGATGCCTGAACTTAATGTAAAGACATTTTTAATGGCCGGGGCTATGGGAATACTGGTCACTCTGCTGGGCTGCGTCATTCCAATTTATAAAAGTCGTCAGATGAAATTAATAGAAGAAATTAAATTTGAGTAATCGATTGGGGGGCTGACCATGAAACCACTGGTTGGTAAAATTGCCGTTGAAGGCATACATATTGTAAAAGATTTTCGGCTTGGCAACACCACAACTAGGGTGCTGAAAGACGTATCCCTGCAGGTTGAGCAGGGAGAATTTGTATCCATCATGGGGCCATCCGGCTCCGGGAAAAGCACGCTTCTTTATATTCTTGGGGGTCTAGACGTTCCGACGAGCGGCTCTGTTCGTATTAACGGCATAGATCTTTCCCATTTAGATGATGAAAACATGAGCAGAATACGGCGGCAAAACATTGGTTTTGTATTTCAGTTTTATAATCTAATTCCTAACCTGAATGTAGAAGAAAACATTATGCTTCCCCTCCTTTTGGATGGCAAGAAAAAGAGGGATTACGACAAGCAGTTAAATCACATCTTAGAAGTGGTGGGTTTATCTGACAGGCGTAATCATACTCCCCGCGAATTGTCAGGAGGACAGCAGCAGCGTGTAGCCATTGCCCGCGCATTGATCGGAAACCCTGAAATCCTATTTGCAGATGAACCTACCGGAAATTTGGACAGCAAAACAGGGGCGGAAATTATGCATCTGTTGCGCAATATTAACCGAGAACTTGGACAAACAATCATTATGGTAACACATTCGCCGGAAGCTGCCAAAAGCAGCAGCCGAGTCATTACAGTTCGAGACGGAGTCATTGAATAGCTATAGCAATAATATTTAAGAAAACATAGAACGAACATATGCTAAAAACGGTTTGTGTACTTTATTTAATAGCTAAAAAACTTAATCTAGGGCTACCCCCTATTTGCTATCGCACCAAATGCAAATAGCCGAGAGCAACAACAGTCAGTCCTTTATGGTTCAGGAGTCTACAAAAGCCATTGTCAAGGTAAGCGACATCGTTTCGAAGGCCACGACCAAAACAGAAGTTGCCGCAGACAAGGCCAAGGAATCGTTGGTGCTTGCAGAGGACAGCCAGAAGGTTATTGAACTGCAAAGTCAGAAGATTGAGGAAAATACCAGGTATACGATTGCAGTGGGTGAATCCATCCAGCACCTTGCCACCATGACTGAGGAGATTCGCAAAATTATTGCGACCATTAACAGCATAGCCGGTCAAACCAATCTGCTTGCCCTAAATGCTACAATAGAAGCAGCTCGCGCAGGCAGTGCTGGTCGAGGATTTGCTGTCGTTGCGGATGAGATTCGAAACTTGGCCGAACAATCTAGAAAGGCCACCGAAGAAATTGAAGAGATTGTTTTAAGAATTAACGGAAGAGTGGAAGAAACCGTTCAAAATATGACTTTGGTGAAAGATAGCGTATTTGTAATGGAGTCATCTGCCAAAAATACTAGGGAAAGCTTTGCCAAGATTTTCGACTCAATTACAGAGCTTGCCGAAATTTCCCACGACATTTCGGTAGCATTGGAACAGGTGAACAAACAGACCAGTGAAATATCTGCCGGAGCCACGAAAATCTCTTCCGCAGTCGAACAGTCAGCGGCCGGTATGCAGGAAATCTCCGCGGCCTCGGAACAACAGTTGGCATCCATCGATACCATCGCCCAATCTTCCTCTCAGTTGGGCAATATGGCTCAGGAGCTGCTTACTCAGGTTACGAAGTTTAAACTCGATTGAGGGCGCCGTACAGCCAATGATAGGGTTAATGTAGTATATTGATGAACACGGAGCCGGCTTAAGGTGTAATAAGCCAATAAGCCGGCTCCGTTTGTTAGCAGCAAGGAAACCCAACGAAACTAATCATGAACCGTAGGTCACGCCTGTTCCCCCATTTTTGTCGCAGACAGATAAACAACTCTTTTCCCAACTCAATTGTATTGGGTTGTTTAGGACATCATATCCCTACGCAAATTTTGTAACAAAGAAACCGAACTGGTAATCGTGTAGGGGGTAAAAGCTTCTCGAGGATTCAAATCCCTCCTTCTCCGCCAGATAGTCTGTAAAGTGGCTTTCAAAGTCATTTTACAGACTTTTCGTTTGTCTTAGATGTCAAAGTCCCTCCCCTTTTGCAAAGCGCCGCCCCAAGACAGCACAGGCTAACCAAGCAAAAAAGTAGCTGGAGCAAATCACGCGGGAGAATACGAAGCTGCACATAAGCGGAAAGCATGGAATAAGCCCCCGGCTTGCCATCGGGATGATGGTAGGTCGGGGGCTTATTTGAAAAATATTTGTAAAACATTTCAGCAGCGTTCTATATTCGCATATTCAAAAAAGATGTTTCATGTCAAAAAAAGCATGTTTCATGTAGAAAAAGGATACTGAGAAAAAAATTTGTTAAATTGAGGATGGGAAACTGTTTTTTACCAAAGTGGGCTTCAATCAAATGCGACAGGCACTCTCGTCAGCTTTTATGAGGAGGCCTTATCCATGTTACACACTTTTATCGCAATCGCCTCAATTTCCGCAATTATTGCCTTTTGGGCCGTATCCACCCAACGTAAACTGGTGGGGTTGGATGAGAATGTCGGCAACGCCATGAATCAAGTCGGAGTGCAGCTGTCCGGCTGCTTTGACGCTTTGACAGTCCTGCTGGACCTGACCAAAACCTACGCCGGGCACGAAAGCGAAACACTGCTGGAAACCGTCAGGTTCCAAAGAAACGTGATTGCGGCAAAATCTACCCCCGAGGAGGTACTGCGCCAGGAACAGGTAATTGCCGACGCCCTAGAGACCATCGCCACGATGGCGGAACAATACCCCGAACTGAAGGCAAATCAGACCTATCGAAACAACATCGACGCGGTAAAAGCCTTTGAAATCATGTTGCGGACCAGCCGCCTGATTTACAACGCCAGCGTAACCAAGCTGAACCGTGAAATCCGATTGTTCCCCGTGTCGGTGATTGCCGGGATATTGGGCTTTCGGCAGAGAGCGTATCTTGTGGAACAGGAGGAGAAGACGCACATGCCGGCATGACGTGACCTGCCTGCAATGGGTGTGGCATAAAGGGAGCGATATTCTCCCCGTGAGAATACAACAAGAAACGTTAACTTTTGGGAGGAAAGGACAAACGCTATGAAAAGAATATTAAGCATGTTGCTGGCGCTGAGCATGGTTTTTAGCATACTGCCTATTACGGCAATGGCGGAAGAAGCCGAAATTCCATATGACATTCCAACTGATGTGCCAGTAGAAGTAAGCCAGGAAACCATCACTGCCTTTGCGCCGCTGGAAG
>Ga0134101_1001940_pt1 | contig 13910 bp, 10 predicted proteins | sample 12_3_2metaG_FD_94446 | JGI IMG/M metagenome (GOLD analysis project Ga0134101, IMG submission 94446) | Switchgrass degrading microbial communities from high solid loading bioreactors in New Hampshire, USA - 12_48_3.3_201_A2 metaG | ecosystem: Engineered > Bioreactor > Semi-continuous > Anaerobic...
AAGAATTTTTTGGAAATAATTAATGCCAGATATCACTAAAATATCTGGCACAGTAAAATTAAACTTTCTTGTCAGAAAGGAAGTAATAATCTCAATACACAAAATTCTTTACTCTACCTAGAAAATATCAATCTTTAAATATTTACCTTTACTTCATATTTATCTTTAAGTTCCTCGAGTTTTTTATAGAAAACTTCTTGTTGTTTATTTGCAAGCAGCATATTTGCGATTTGATTTTTTGATTCATCAAATGATTTTTGTTCTGCGGGTTTTTTGTCAGTAACTTTTATAAGGTGATAACCAAATTGGGATTTCACAGGGCTGCTTACTTTACCTATTTCAAGTCCGAAAGCTGCATTTTCGAATTCAGGCACCATTCTGCCTCTGGTAAAGTAACCCAGATCACCTCCGTTTGATTTCGAAGGGCAGTTTGAATATTTTTTTGCTGCTTCTTCAAATGACATACCTTCATTAATTTCATTATAAATCCTTTTTGCTTCAATCTCATTGTCAACCAGGATGTGGCTGGCTCTCACGCTCTCCTGACCAAAAAACAATGCTTTGTTTTCATTGTAAAATCTCTCTACTTCTTCTCCGCTGACGGATATCTCATTCATTAGCTTATTGACAGCATGTTTTTTCAATATGGCATCTTTCATATTTTCTACTTCTTCAATGTAGGCTGGGTCTTTGTCAAGCTGATTATCTATTGCATCTAGATAAAGAAGTTCCTGATTTACCAGTTCCTGAAGAAGATGCTTTTTGCCCTCTTCGCCGTTAAACTGTGCTGCCGTCCTTGGGTCAAGATTTTTCATAACCATGTCCAAATCATATTGTGTTATTTTCCTGTCACCGACAGTTGCAAGTACTTCGTTATTTTTACTCATATAAATTACTCCTTTACTGTTTATCACTTAATAATAACCTAAATTTCTAAAATTGTATAGGGCATTTCAGAATTAAATATTATTTAGAAAGGGGTGCTATGGTTCAGATAATTAACATTAATTATTATATTTAAGCTGTATAATAACTTGACTAAATATTATATTAGATATAGACTTATAAAGTAATTTATACGTATAAATAATATACGTATATTATAATATACATGCTTAAGGGTGGTAAAATGGGCAGGGAAAAGAGGGTATCAAGTATTGATGTTGCACGTGAAGCTGGTGTATCACAAGCAACTGTATCTTATGTATTGAATAACGTTAAAGGCGTTAAAATCAAAAAGGAGACCAGAGAAGCGGTAATTGCGGCTGCAAAAAAGCTTAACTATCATCCAAACCTTATAGCCAGAAGTATGCGCCTTAAAAAGTCAATGTCAATAGGGATTGTTTCTGATAAAAATGTATCGAATTTTATGTTTATGAAGACGCTTGAAGGAATAAAAGATGCTCTTCTGCCCAGAAACTATTCAATAATGATGTGTTTTGATAAATCACATGAAATAGAAGATTCTGAATATATAAAATACTATAGTTCAAACAGAATTGACGGCATAATATTTGCCTATGCCAATATTACGGATGAACAATGCGCCTTTCTTGTAGAAAACAATATACCCTTTGTAATCATACATAATAATATAAAAATAGACACGAACAATATTGTAAGAACGGATATGGTAAATGCCATTATAGAAGGGGTAAAACACTTTCAAAGCAAAGGTATAGACAGAATAGCTTATTTCGGAGGAGGCATAGGTAATTTAAATGACAGAAGGTATAACGGATATATTACAGCAATGGAAAGATGCGGTATTCCGGTAGAAGATAATATATTGCTTAATACTGCCGGCGCTGAAGATGATATTGAGAAATGCTTTGAAAGTTATTTTAAAGGGAATAAGAATATACCTGGAGCTGCTTTTTGCGAAACTACAGGAATAGGCTTCAGGTTTCTTAGATATGCTGCAAAGAATGGTATAAAAATTCCTGAAGATATAGCCATCATTGCTATAGGCGTATCTAAGTTTTCATCAATGTCATATCCTTCATTATCAACAATAGAGAGCCCTGTATATGATATGGGATATACAGGCTGTGAAATGCTCTTCGACATAATGGACGGCAAGGTATCAAATAATGTTGTAGTGCTTGAATGGAAATTCACTCCGCGGGGTTCCAGTTAACATAGATATTCCTGTTATTAATATTTATAACTAATATGGTTTGTGATTTATAAAAAATGACAGAATGATGCTTTAGCAAATTATAAAAGAATAAGGCAGAGTTGTTTTTTATAAGAATTTATACGTATAAATAGGGGGAAGCGATGGTTAAGAAATGGATTTTAGGAGAATTTGTAAAAAAGAATATAGTTAAGTATTTAATAGGGATCGCAGCACTTATTGCTACAAGTTTATTACAGACATCTATACCACAGCTTCAGGGAAATATCATTGATAAACTTAGAGAACGTACGGCAGACCAGAAACAGATAACTTTTCTGGTTCTGCTTATGGTTGGCATTGCGTTGACTGTGTTCCTGCTGAAATTTACATGGCGGTATTTTTTAATGGGACGGGCAAGGGATCTTGAATGCTTCCTGAGAGCAAAGCTTTTTGCGCATTTTCAATCACTGGATACAAAATTTTATAATAACAGAAAAACAGGAGAACTTATGGCATATGCCATAAATGACCTTGGAGCAGTTAGGCGTGCATTTGCGTTCGGACTTGTCTTTTTAATAGACGGAGTAGTTATTAATCTGGCATCTCTTGTTGTTATGGTTAAGATTATAAATCCGATTTTGACGGTTATAGCCCTTTGTCCTGTTATTTTGTCCGTATTTCTTTTATTCAAACTTAGAAGCAAGATAAGAGATAAGTTTACTGAAGTACAGGAGGCTTTTGCCGACATATCGGAAAAAACCCAGGAAAACATATCAGGAATCAGGGTTGTTAAAGCTTATGTACAGGAAAAATATGAAATTGAGAAATTGCAAAAAGCCAGTGACAGAAGGACAAAGGTTCAGCTGGATTATGTAAAGCTTTCTGGTTTGCTGGGACCGTCCGTACAGATATGTTTTGGCGTAAGTTTTACATTGGTACTTATTATAGGCAGCAATTTCGTGTCCAAAGGCGTTATAACGCTTGGAAACTTTGTTTCATTTAATATGTATCTGGCTATGCTGACACGTCCAATCACCCATATAGGGAAAATTGTTGAGGTATGGCAGAATGCACTGGCATCAATTAAAAGATTGGATGATATATTTGAAAAAAAGTCTGAAATAACAGATGAGGATTCTAAGGTTCAAAATATAAAATTCAAAGGCAATATAGAAATTAGGAATCTTAGTTTTAAATATCCCGGATCTAAAAAATACGCATTAAAAAATATTGATATAAAGCTTGAAAGCGGCAAGACTCTAGCTTTGATAGGACGAACCGGAAGCGGGAAAACAACCCTGGTCAATTTGCTGCTTAAATTATACAAGACAGAACGAAATAAAATTTTTATAGACGGTATAGACATAAACGATATTGATACAGCTACGCTGCGTGAAAATATAGGTTGCGTACCTCAGGATAACTTTCTTTTTTCAACTACTATAAAACAAAATGTAGCCTTTTTTAATAAAGAATTTAATGATGATCAGGTTATTAATGCTACAAAGATGTCAGGTGTGTATGATGATATAGCCGAATTTCCGGATGGATTTAATACGGTTATAGGAGAAAGGGGAATAACATTATCCGGAGGTCAGAAACAGAGAGTTTCAATAGCAAGGGCCTTTATAAAGGATCCGTCGATACTTATACTGGACGACTGCCTTTCTGCTGTGGATACCAGAACTGAGGAGAAGATTCTTAATAATATTAAAAACATTCTTAAAGACAGAACCGGTATCATAATTGCCCACAGAATTTCTACCATTAAACATGCAGATGAAATTATCGTCCTTGATGACGGTGAAATTATTGAGAGGGGCACCCATGAAGAACTGTTAAAACATAGAGGAAGTTATTATAAGCTTTACAATGCTCAACTGGCTGAAAGCAGTCTGCAGCAGGAAGAGGAGGATGCAGCGGTATGAATAAATTATTGAGATTATTGAAGTATTTCAAGCCATACATGGTTTTAGTCGGAGCATCGATTATACTAGCGATATTAGTAAACATTGCGGATATTGCCAACCCTTATATCATGAAAGTTGCAATAGATGACTATATAGTAGGAAACAAAGCAGCTTCGGGGATTAAATTGCTGGCCATGCTTTACCTGCTGGCTGTAGCAGGAGGTGCATTATGCAATTACCTTCAGGTATATGTATTAAATAATATAGTACAAAGAATAATGAACAACATAAGAATGGAAGTATTCTCACATATACAGAAAATGCCGTTGAAATTTTTTGACAGGAACTCATCAGGAAGGATAATGACAAGGGTTACCAATGACGTGGAAGCTTTGAATGAAATGTATTCAGGAGTTCTTGTGGCACTGTTCAAAGATGTTTTTATGCTTATAGGTATTATTGCTGCAATGATTAAACTTAACTTGGAACTGGCATTAATAAGCTTTATTGCCATACCTGTAATATCAATAATAGCTTATTTATATAATTTTAAAGCAAAGAAAAATTTCCGCAGGGTCAGAGCTCTTATTGCCCAGATAAATGGTTTTTTTGCTGAAAATATATCAGGTATGAAGCTGGTGCAGATATTTAACAGACAGAAAGAAAAGTATAAAGAATTTGAAGAGTTAAATAAGGAATATAATAAAGCAAGTATTACGGAAGTAATACTACAGGCATTGTTCAAGCCCTCTTCAGAACTTGTAAATACCGTTATAATAGCTTTATTGATATGGTTCTGTACATCCCGTATCTACGGCGGTACGATGGAAATAGGCGTGCTGGTTGCCTTTGCGGAATATGTTAAAAAATTCTTTGGCCCTATTAATGATTTGGCTGATAAATATAATACCATTTTATCGGGTATAATTGCTTCGGACAGGATATTTGAAATTATAGACAACAATGAAGGTATAGAAAATCTTGATGAAGGTATTGAGCTAAAAGAGATAAAAGGTGAAATAGAATTCAAAAACGTCTGGTTTGCGTATGTGGATGAAGAATGGGTTTTAAAAGACGTCAGCTTTAAGGTCAAACCCGGTGAAACCATTGCTTTTGTTGGTCACACGGGTTCCGGAAAGTCTACTATTATCAATCTTATAGGAAGGTTTTATGAAATACAAAAGGGTGAAATACTTCTTGACGGCATCAATATAAAAGACATAAGACTAAGAGATTTAAGAAGATTTATAGCAGTGGTTATGCAGGATGTATTTCTATTCTCGGGAAATATTGAATCAAATATCAGGCTCAATAATCAAGATATAACATCGGAGGAAATAGTGAATGCGGCCAAATATGTAAACGCATATGATTTTATAAACGAACTGCCTGACAAGATGAAAGAAGAGGTAAAAGAGCGGGGGTGTACCCTTTCATCCGGGCAAAGGCAATTATTATCCTTTGCCAGGGCTATAGCATTTAACCCTTCGATTCTTGTGCTGGATGAGGCTACGGCAAATATAGATACGGAAACTGAAAAAATAATACAGGAATCGCTTAAAAAGGTTTCCAAAGACAGAACTACGATAGTAATTGCCCATAGACTTTCAACCATTAAGGACGCGGATAAAATAATCGTAATCCATAAAGGCCGTATACGTGAAATGGGTAAGCATGATGAATTATTAGCTCAAGATGGTATATATAGGAAACTATATAATATGCAGTATGCTTAATGTGGCTTTTTACTTTAAGTATGTGATTGCAGTTTCAGCAATAGATTTTAAATAGTTACACTGATACTTGTTTGCGGTGTAAACAGATTTTTAATAACTTTGGAAATTAATATTATTTAGATTTGAATGAGTATACTGTTTAAAATTGAAATTTACAGCCTTCCGAAAGGCTGTTATTTTTATGCTTTGTTAAAAAATATACAGTATTACAGTTTATACATATTTATATTATAATATTGTATATTATTTATGTTAAAAATGTAAAGGGGGACAAATCATGACAAACTTTGAGGAAGTTGCGAAATTATCAGCAAGAAGACGCAGAGAAACCATTGTGTTGATTCCTGACAATTGTAAAATTGCCAAGCAATATCTTGATTCTATGACAAACGAGGAATTTATTACAGCTTTTAGAAAACTGCAAAAGCTGATAATAGAAATATATCAAGATGTTGAGAAGTCACCTTTTGACTGGGGATACCCTAAAGTAAATAATTCAAAGGAAATCTATGCTTCGGCATATAACAGAATTTCTGATGTTTTTTATGCAATTGCAGCAAACAGTCAGCTTGATAACGGTCAGATGATTGTCGATATGGACGGTTATATACATAATACCAGAACGCATAAAAAGACTGAATTAATAATTTTCAACTTACCAAAATTCGGATTTAAAATAGATGGTTTTGATAAAAAAGCCACTTCTTTTATTGTAGCTTACCCTGAGCATCCTGAAGTTATTAAAGTATTGTACTATTATGCTAAGGCGCAGGATTTAGAGATAAAAAACTGTTGGGCGCAGCATGCTACATTCGGGAGTTTTTCATATCGATGGGTGGAAGATACTGATGAACAAAAACATGAAACAATTTTCCTTGTAAAAACGGATATGTCTCCAAAACCACTGCAGGAAATACAATATTGGTTATATGAAAAGGCAAAGCAGTATGGTTATAAAATTGACAAAAAGAAACCCTTTGATAAAAACTGTATTTATTATAAAAAGGGTTCTAAGGAATTCATTCATGTTGGAGAAAGAGATGTTAGCGGGAAGGGTGACTATAAAGTTTTCACAAAAGTAATTTTTCGTGATGTCTTTACAAAAGAACCTGAAAAAGTACTGGCATTATCAAAGAAAATACCGGGTGTTTTTGGCAAAAGTGATGCAAATTGCACACGCTGCCGGGGAAGAAAAGGTGCTGACGAACCTTGTAATATGAGAATATCCTATGAATTAGATGGTGTAAATTATGAAAACTGTGCCTATTTATCATTCTATTTTACAGATATAACGCTTGATACATTTAAAGATATTTTTGACTTGTTTGTTATTGAAAACAAGATAAAATAAATCCTAAATATTACATAGGAGACAGGTACATTGGCATTATATCTTATGTACCTGTCACTTTTTGCACACTTGAAACCAATTCTTATAAATAAAGTTATAAAGCAAATTTGAAATGATCTATAAAATTGATTATAATAAGATAGTATATTATTAAAAACAAAAGAGGGAAAGGATGCAAAATGAAGGTATATATTTTCCTTGCAGACGGGTTTGAGGAAATTGAAGCTATAACTGTAATTGATGTTTTAAGAAGGGCCGGTGTAGATATAAGAACAGTGTCAATAACCGGTAAAAATGAGGTTATAGGGTCCCATGAAATAAAAGTTACAGCTGATTTATTATTCGATGAGAGCCTGCTTAAAGACGGTGAAATGATTGTACTTCCGGGCGGAATGCCAGGTACAGCCAATCTTTCAAAGCATGACGGGCTTTCCGGGTTAATCAGGTATTACAGTGAAAATGATAAATGGATCGCTGCCATATGCGCCGCTCCTATGGTGTACGGCAGAATGGGCCTTTTAAAGGGAAAATGTGCCACATGCTATCCTGGATTTGAAAAAGATTTGGCAGGAGCAGAGCTAAAGGTAGATAAAGTCGTTGTGGACGGGAAATGTGTAACTTCAAGAGGTCCCGGTACAGCCATATACTTTGCTTTAAAACTTGTAGAAGTATTAAAAGACAGTCAGACAGCGGATAAGCTTAAAAAAGGAATGCTTGTTGAATGATAAAAATATATAACTTTTATTACTTATATAATATTTATTCTTTTATTATTACCAAAATATACTTTAAAAGTATAAATATGTATTTGCATTTCAGAAGTATTAATGAATATGATAATATTTAAAATACTTAATATAATCCATTGTGCTGGTTGTGCTGAATTTACAGAGTCTTAGCATTGTAACTTGGTTTCCTGGAACAAAAACAACCAGCTCAACAAGTTAACATAGCAATATACTTAATATTTTGGAGGTCATCATGTCAAAGAAATTGCTCATGGGTAATGAGGCAATGGCTTTAGGTGCCATACACGCCGGAGTAAATATTGTTGCAGGGTATCCTGGAACTCCGTCGACGGAAGTACTTGAAACTATTGCTTCAAACAATCCTGGAGATATATATGTAGAATGGTCAGTAAACGAAAAAGCAGCAATGGAAGTGGCAGCGGGGGGAGCGCTTGCAGGTGCAAGGACACTTGTTACAATGAAGCAGGTAGGATTAAATGTAGCTTCTGATCCTCTTATGAGTTTGTCATATATCGGAATTAAAGGAGGCATGGTAGTACTTGTTGCGGATGATCCAGGTCCCTTTTCATCCCAAACAGAACAGGATACAAGGCACTATGCCAAGTTTTCCAATCTGCCGGTATTTGACCCGTCAACGCCTGAAGAAGCTTTCGAGATGATGACAGCAGCCTTTGAATTGTCAGAACAGGTAAAACTGCCTGTGTTTTTCAGGCCGACTACAAGAGTATGCCATTCATGCAGTACAATTGATGTTCCTGATAGCAGACTTGAACATAAAATTGATGGATTTGATAAAGATCCACGCTGGGTTATATTTCCAAGCCTTTCATACAAGAAACATATACGTATAGAAGAATTACAGGAGAAGATAAGTGATATTTTTTCCGAAATGAAATTTAATAAAATAACAGGTAAAGGCAAGAAAGGCATCGCGGCTTCAGGAGCAGCATATACATATGCTGAAGAAGTGCTGCGACAGGTTGGCACAGAATATAAGATTTTTAAGGTTTCAACTCCCTATCCTTTTCCTGAGAAGCTTGCCCTTGAATTTATGCATGGACTTGATGAAGTACTGGTAATTGAGGAACTTGATCCTGTAATAGAAGAAGAGCTTTTATTATTAAAAGCAAAAAACGATATCGATGTAAAAATTAAAGGAAAAAGAACTAAGGATATGCCTTTTGCAGGAGAATATAGTTTTGAAATAGTGCGTTCTGCCATATATGATTTCCTTGAAATTAAGCAGGAAGTCGCAGAGGTTCTTTCTGCGCCTGCTTTGCCTGTAAGGCCACCGGTCCTCTGCGCGGGATGCCCGCACAGGAGTTCATTTTACGCAGTAAAAACTGCCATGGCAAAGCGTAAAGCAGTATTTACAGGAGATATAGGGTGCTACACCCTTGGAAATGCAAAACCTCTCGACATGGTTGATACATGCCTCTGCATGGGCGCAGGTATAACCATGGCCCAGGGTTTACAAAGAGCTGAACCTGATGCTAAACATATAGCATTTATCGGGGATTCAACTTTTTTTCATACAGGAATAGCCGGAGTTATAAATGCTGTGTACAATAATACGGATATAACAGTAGTCATTCTGGACAACAGTACTACTGCAATGACCGGGCATCAGCCTCATCCCGGTACGGGCAAAACGATGATGAACAGCATATCTGAAAAAGTAGATATATATGGCTTACTATCAGCATGTGGAATTAAGCATATCGAAAAGGCAAATCCTTTTAACCAGAAAGAGGCGGTGGAGGCAGTAAAAAAAGCAGTAGATTTTAACGGGCCGTCAGCAGTAATATTTGAGGCTCCATGTATTGCGCTTGCCAAACCCGCACAAAAACAGCAGGTAGGCAGCAATTGCACAGGTTGCTGCAAATGCATACGTGAAATTGGTTGTCCTGCCATCAGCCTGGATGAAAGCGGAAAAGCCGTAATAGAGCCATCATTATGCTATGGATGTACATTATGTACACAAATATGCCCTGTAAAAGCGATAGGAGGTCATAAAAATGAAATGTGATATATTAATAGCAGGAGTAGGGGGACAGGGTACGGTTCTGGCATCAAAGCTTCTTGCTGCTTCGGCTATCAGTCAGGGCTGCTTTGTAAGGACATCCGAAACTATAGGAATGGCACAGAGAGGCGGCTGTGTAGTAAGCCATGTCAGGATAGGAGGTGAAAAAGAAGGTTCTGTAATTCCGGTCGGTAAAGCTGATATTATAATCGGATTTGAACCTACTGAAGCTGCCAGAAACCTATATCGTTTATCACAAAACGGGATTTGTATAGTAAATACAAGAGAGATAAAACCGGTTACAGCATCTTTAGGAGCTGCAAAATATGATATTAAGGAAATTAACGAATATATAAAAAATAATGCCGGTAAAGCTGTTTTTGTTGACGGATATGATATCGCAGAAAAAGCAGGAAGTGTAAAGGCATTAAACATCGCTTTGCTTGGTGTTGCCCTTGGAGAGGGTATCCTTCCTTTTAGCAAAGAAGTAGTGGAAGAGATTATTCGTGAAAATATAAATCCAAAATTTATTGACATAAATATCAAAGCTTTAAATTCAGGAATAGCTTATTCCAAAAATAAATCAGTACAATAGGTAAAGTCAAGTAGAAAATTAAATATAAATTATCAAATGCAAATTCAATGAAATTAATATTATCACATATGTAAAGGAGAAGCTGAGATGAGAAGAGAAAAGTTTGATGAAATAAAGGGTTTATTAACGAGAGTAGCTGAGACCAGTCCATTTTATAGAGAAAAGTTCAGAAAATGCGGCATGTCTGTAAGCGATATAAAAACTCTTGAAGATTTTAGGAAAATTCCATTTACTACAAAAGAACAATTAAGAGATGCATACCCTCTGGGGCTGCAGGCAGTACCTGATGAAAAAGTAGTCAGAATACACTCTTCATCAGGAACTACAGGAAAGCCGGTCATAATTCCTTATACGCAGAAGGATGTTGATAATTGGGCTATAATGATGGCGAGATGCTTCAAATTAGCAGGAGTGACTGCTTTAGACAGGGTTCAGATTACTCCCGGTTATGGTCTGTGGACTGCGGGTATCGGATTTCAGGCGGGGGTTGAAAAGCTTGGAGCTATGGCTATACCAATGGGTCCGGGTAATACCGATAAACAGATTCAGATGATGATTGATTTAAAGTCTACAGTTATTACAGCTACTTCATCCTATGCGCTTTTATTGGCAGAAGAGGTTGCAAGAAGGGGTATTGGTTCAAGTATAAAACTGAGAAAAGGAATTATTGGATCGGAACGCTGGGGCGAAAAAATGCGATCCAGAATAAAAAATGAATTAGGCATTGAGATATATGATATATATGGACTTACAGAAATTTACGGCCCTGGTATATCAATCGATTGCGAATGCCATGAAGGGCTTCATTATTGGGATGATTACCTTTACTTTGAAATTATCAATCCTGAAAGCGGAGAAGTATTGCCAGAAGGAGAGTATGGTGAGCTGGTAATTACTACACTGAAAAAGGAAGGAGCGCCGCTGATAAGATATCGTACAAGAGATATTACAAGGTTAATCCCGGGAGAATGCAAATGCGGTTTAAGTTATCCAAGGCATGACGCTATTATGGGCAGGACAGATGATATGGTTAAGGTTAAGGGCGTAAATATTTATCCCGGACAAATAGACGAGCTTTTAAAGGAAATTGACGGATGCAGCAGTGAATATCAGGTAATAGTAGAGCATAAAGACGGAAAAGATGTTATGACATTAAAAGTCGAAGTCGAATCCGGAACAGAATATGAAAATATGAAGTACAAAATAAAAGATTATTTTAAAAAGAGAATTGGGATAACAATATCACCGGAACCTGTATCGATAGGAGAGCTGCCAAGAAGCGAAAAAAAGAGTAAAAGGATAATAGATTACAGATACCAATAATTTATATAGATCAGAATGAATAGTAGTTCTGTGTTGGTAAAACAAATCTACAATGAAGTTATATATATATACAGATGATATTAAAAGTGTCAGAAGTATAGTTCTGACACTTTTATATTTATATATTTATATTAGTAACTATAAATTTATATTTTTTCAAAAAAATAAAGCAAGATATGAGCAAAAGTTTAAGAAAAGGCAAAAAAAGTGCTGATTATATTTATATATTAATCTATAATTTACTTGATATGTGATATTCTGATAATCATAAATTGCGATTTAACTAAGCATTGACTATATATTGGAGTTTTGAACATCTGGTATATATTCTTAATTTGTCACAGGAGTGGTTGGATGGAATTTATCGATAATACAGTTAATGATATAAATATAGCATATATTGGCGGAGGTTCAAAAAACTGGACTCTGAAACTAATGGCTGATCTTGCAAGTGAAAGCAGCTTATCAGGGACTGTTAAACTGTATGACATAGATTTTGATTCAGCTTCTCTTAATGAAAGTATAGGCAACTCATTGTGCAGTCGTGAAGATGTAAAAGGGAAATGGAAATACAAAGCTGTAAGGAACATAGAAGAAGCTCTGGATGGTGCAGATTTTGTAATTATATCAATTTTGCCGGGAACTTTAGTGGACATGATTTCCGATGTTCATGTACCAGAGAAATATGGAATATATCAATCTGTGGGTGACACTACAGGGTCTGGAGGCATAATGAGAGCCTTAAGGGCAATCCCTATTTTTGCTGGATTTGCACAGAAAATCAAGGAACATTGTCCTGCAGCATGGGTTATAAATTTATCAAATCCAATGGCACTTTGTGTAAGGACTTTATATAAAGTTTTTCCGAATATAAAAGCATTTGGATGCTGTCATGAAGTTTATTCGGTTAAAGTTTTGCTTTCAGATATGCTGTATGAATTGAAAGGCATAAATGATGTTCCTGCAAATAAGATTAAAGTGAATGTATCCGGAATTAATCATTTTACATGGATAGATAAGGCTTCTTATAATGAGATTGATCTTATGCCATTATTTGAAGAGTTTACAGAAAAATATTATGATGAAGGCTATATTGACTCTTTTAACCGAGCATTGGACCCGGAACAGGCAGAATATTTCAGGTGTGCAAACAGGGTTAAATTTGATTTATTCAGAAAATACAAACTTATAGCGGCAGCAGGAGACAGGCATTTAGCTGAATTTATGCCTCCTTTGTATTTAAAAAACCCTCAGACAGTCGCTCTTTGGAAATTTGCCCTTACACCTGTTAGTTTCAGATTGAAGCAGCATTATCAAAAGGTAGAAAAATACAGGAAAATAGCCGATGGAGAAAAAAGCTTTGAAATAAGCAGATCCACAGAAGAAATTGTAAATCAGATTAAAGCTTTATTGGGATTGGAAGATATAATAACAAATGTAAATCTTCCTAATAAAGGGCAAATGCAAGGCATACAGATGGGTGCGGTAGTTGAAACAAATGCATTGTTTTCGAGAAACGGAGTACAGCCTATTGTTGCAGGCAAATTACCTATGGATGTACATAATCTTATTATGAATCATGTAACAAACCAGGAGATAATTTTAAAAGCTGCTTTGAACAGGGATAAGGAATTGGCTTTCAAAGCATTTATGAATGATCCTCTGGTAAATATACATGAAAATGATGCCAGAAAGCTTTTTGACGAAATGCTGGCGAATATTAAGGAACATCTGCAAGGATGGAATATCTGATATACTATGAAATTACCTCTTATTGCTTATACCCTCTCGCTAAATTTAGGTGAGAGGGTTAACTATTTTAGAAAATAATAAATTATCTGTTATCTTCACAGCCTTTTCATTATTATGTTATAATATCTGCTGTTATATTTACAATAATATAAAAAGTATTTACTTAATTCATTAAGAGGTGCTATATGGTTATAAATGATACTCCCGCGAATTTAGGTTTTAGAATGCCTGCAGAATGGGAAAAACATATGGGAACTGTTATGGCCTGGCCGGTTGTAGAAGCTGTATGGCCGGGGCCCTTTGAAGAGATATTGCAGGCGTACTCCGATGCTGTCAGAAAAATATCAGC
>Ga0134101_1001957_pt1 | contig 13803 bp, 12 predicted proteins | sample 12_3_2metaG_FD_94446 | JGI IMG/M metagenome (GOLD analysis project Ga0134101, IMG submission 94446) | Switchgrass degrading microbial communities from high solid loading bioreactors in New Hampshire, USA - 12_48_3.3_201_A2 metaG | ecosystem: Engineered > Bioreactor > Semi-continuous > Anaerobic...
ATTCTCGGGTCACGGGTCAAGAATCCGGCTTTCTTCAGGATAGGACGGAATGAATCGTCTGCCTGAAGCAGCGCACGTGAAAGGCCGTGGCGGATTGCTCCAGCCTGACCGGAAACGCCGCCGCCTTTTACATTGGCAACTATATCAAAGCGGCCGAGTGTGTTGGTTATTACGAGGGGCTGACGAACGATGAGCTTGAGTGTTTCAAGGCCAAAATAATCGTCAATATCCCTTCCATTTATGGTTATTGAACCAGTGCCCGGATAAAGTCTTACGCGGGCAACCGAGTTTTTCCTGCGTCCGGTGCCGTAAAGATAAGGTCTATCGTTATACATAAAGCGTTAATCTCCTTTCTTATATTTTCCACTCTTCGGGCTTCTGTGCAGCGTGAACATGCTCAGCACCGCGATATACACGAAGACGTTTCAATGCGGAACGACCGATAACTGTTGAGGGAATCATGCCCTTAACCGCAAGCTCGATTACCTTTTCAGGCTTTTCGTTCATCAGTGTGCGGTATTTAATCTCTTTAAGGCCCCCGACGTAGCCGGTGTGATAGCGATAGAATTTCTTATCGAGTTTGCTGCCAGTAAGAACAGCTTTCTCAGCGTTAATAACAATAACATGATCACCGCAATCAAGATGTGGGACAAAAGTTGTTTTATGCTTACCGCGCAGGATAGCTGCGGCAGTTGCTGCAACACGGCCGACTGGCTTGCCGGCAGCGTCAATAATGTACCATTTGCGGTTAATGCTTTCCGCTGTTGGCATATAAGTTGACATTTTGGTCTCCTCCCGATTTTTCATTACTCAATAATAAAGGCGATAAACCTTGATTTTCGCGCTGTTTATTCCGCGTAATGCGGCAATTAATAAACCGTCTCTATACGCGCACCATAAATTATATATTACACACGTGTGAAATGTCAAGGGTAAATTTGCGATATTTTAATCTGTTTCTTAAAAGCTTCGTTATTCTTGCGTTTTCGCCCGTTTTATAGCTGTAGCTCCGCTGCTGTCCCATTTTTTATGTATGAAACTGAGCACAAAAAAGGGCTGCCCCCAATTGAGGGCAGCCCTTTTTGCGCACGCATCACGTGCAGACTGGATTAATATTTATCGGGATATCCGTAGTCATCCTTTTTATCAAATTTATCCTTGAAGAAATCCTTCTTATCAAACTCGTCTTTGCAGAAATCTTTCCTATCATACTCGTCCTTGTAATAATCTTTTTCATCATAGCCGAATTTATCGAACTTATCTTTCTTATCGTAATCGTCGTAAAAATCCTTTTTGTCATACTCGTCAAATTTATCAAAGTCATCTTTCTTGTCATAGTCATCCTTGAAGAAATCTTTCTTTTCAAACTCGTCTTTGAAGAAGTCTTTCTTTATAGGGTAGGCGTCAACAAGCAATTCTTTTTCGCGGACAACCTTGAATTTAAGCTTGATAACGGTCTTCTCAACAAGCTTGGTGAAGACTTTAACACCCTGCTTGAAGCATTCGCCTTTCCAATCGTCTCTTTCGCCTTCAATCTTGGCTTCGAGCAGTTCTGCCTTATCGCCGGGTTTGGCGTCGCCGCAAACCTCAATAAAGCCGCCGAAGCCAATCTTTGTAGTGTAGTGGAATACCGGTCCGCAGACTGAAGACTCACACGCGCAGACCTTATCGGCAGTCTTGTAGTTGATGTCTTTCCACAGGAAAGCATTAAAGAGTATCTTTCCGTGGATAACTTTGACATCATAGACGTCGATCCACTTCTTTATCTCTTTAACCATATAGACAGGTGGGCAAGGCGGGCTAATGCGAATCTCTTTTTCGACAAAGAACTGGTCTTCGCCTACCCCAACTACTACAGGAACCTGAATCAATTTCTTTTCGAACTTCTTCTCAGGCTTCTTATCGGGTTTCTTCTCACACATTGTGATTCTCCTCGTATAGAAAATTGCCGCCATAAGCGGGTTCAATACATTATACGCGTGATGTTGGACAAGTGACATAACTTTGTGTGGAAATTAATTTGTCGACAATGTCATCAAAAAAATTACTTCATAATATAATTAAGGGACAGATTTTTGCAGCGGAGGGTATAATCAATGGAAATAGTCAGCAGAGGCGGAAAACCTGTAATATACAAGAACAATATTCAGCTTCGATTTTTTTCTTCGGCCATAGAGGACAGCGAAATCAAGGTAAACAGCATATTTGCAAAAATCATTGACATCGGTACGGTCATTGTTTACGGCGAATATACTGTCTACCTCCTTTACAGTTATGTCAACGCCGAAAAACAGAAAGTATATGTCACCCAGACTCAGAGCATAAATTTCAGTGAAATGGTTTCGTGCAATATCCCGCCGGACAGCGACCCTGAAAGCTTCAGAGCAGAGGCGACATTTAACCCGATAATCACTTTTTCACAGGCAGCAAACACTATATGGAACTTTGAAATACAAGGTCAAATAGATGTTGTTATCTATGCCAGCAATAACAAGGAGCATGAGATGTCCAAAAGCGGCATAATGCACGTCGAAAACGCAACAGCAGTGCGTATCGGCGATGCAAATCTGCCCATTAAAGATCTGCTTGAAATGGATACAGCAGCGGTAGAAAAGATGTTATCGGCCAGCACTGACGCGCAGACCGCTAAAAAGGTATCGGATGATAACAAAAAAGAAGATGGGGACACTGAAGAGATAAAGTAAACGTATAAACACCGCCATTAAAAGCAAAATAAGTTAAGTAGAACTGAATTTCTCATATGGCGGTGATTTAAATTGACTCAGACGGTTGTTAATGCTCCATACTGGACTGAAACTGCTAAGATACCGAGCCAATATCCTTATTTGTCTGAAGATATAACCTGTGAAATCGCAGTTGTCGGCGGAGGAGTCACTGGCGCATTATGCGCCTATCAGCTCCAGAAGGCCGGAATAGACACCGTACTTGTGGACGCCGAACTTTTCGGTTACGGCAGTACCGGCTCGTCCTCGTCAATCCTGCAATATGACTTCGATTATGAACTCAAGGGGCTCAAGGAACTAATCGGAATTGAAAAAGCGGTAAGAACCTACCGAGCATGTATCCGCGGCCTTGACGAGATTGAACAGATTACAAAAGAACTCGGAGCCAATGTAGGTTTTTCGCGGCGGGACAGTTTTTATTACACCCCATGCGAATACGGTGCCGAGCGTATGCGGCAGGAATATCTCCTGCGGCGCCATCACGATTTCCCGGTTGAATTCCTCGACAGTGAAAAAGCCGCGGAACGCTTTTCGTTCCGCGTCGAGGCGGGTATTTACACCTCCGGCATGGCAGGCGAAATAAACCCATACCGGTTCACGCAGGCGCTTATTGGGGAAGCGGTAGAGCTCGGCATGCGCGCATATGAAAATACGCCGGTTGAAGTTGTCACCCCTGACTTTGACGGCATTACCCTTGAAACCAAACGCCATCATAAAATCAGAGCGAAAAAAATGGTCAATGCAACAGGTATCGCCGCCGCCAGAGAGGCCGCCCGGCATCTTGTTCAGCTCAAAACTACGTTTTGTGTTGTAACAGCTCCGGTTGAGGACTTTTCGGGATGGTACAACCGCTGTATTATCCGCGATGACGGTGACCCGTATATTTACCTGCGCACCCTGCCCGACAACCGCATTTTAATCGGCGGCCTTGACAGTTGCCATATAGATGAGAACGGCAAATTGGCACGGTTAATAAAAGCGCCGCTGTCAGTACAGTGCAAATATACCGAGCTTGAACATCGGTTGTTCTCGATGATGACTGGAATCAGCAATATAAGAGCGGAATATCATTTCTCTGGCACATCGGTAGATACCGGCGACGGGCTGCCGTATGTCGGCACGCTGCCGGGTTACCCGAATGTCTATTATGATATCTGCACAGGTTCAAACGGCATTGTCTTCGGACAGCTTGCCGCAGATTTAATCCGCGACCTTTACCTCGGCGGCGACGCCACCGATATGGACCTGATGGTCTTCGACAGGCTTAAATTTTAACCGCAGATTTGCTGCCCAAAAAGGGCTGTATCACGCTGATAGTTTCAGCACGATACAGCCCTTTATTTATTAAGTGCCCGGCTTATTGCGCGGCGCGGAATCCGATACCCGCGCGGTCATTTTTCTTCATGGTATTCCTTTTCGGTGTTGACATTCCACACCCTTGACTTATCCTTTGAGCCTGTGCGGATACACTCAACCGCTTCCATAGCAGTAAGCATTGAATGGTCCATATTGTTGTACCTGTGCTGGCCGTTCCGGCCTATGCAGTATAGGTTATCGATGGTGTCAAGATATTCTCTAACCCGCCCTATGTCCTTGTAAGAATCAAAGTAAGCCGGATATGCCTTTTTCACCTTTATCCTCGTCGCATCCAGCACATCATCTTTATCTATTATATCCATCTTGCACAGTTCGCCGACGGCAAAATCAATAAATTCGCTGTCGGACATATTCCACATGCTGTCGCCCTCGTTGCAGAAATACTCAAGGCCAATCCAAACGGTATTCTCAAGGTCTTTCACCATATAAGGCGACCAGTTGTTGAATATCTGGATACGTCCAATTTTGACGTCGCGTTCCTGAACATAGATCCAGCAATCGGGCACGATATTTGAAACGGTTTTCAGATTGGTTTCATTCTTCAGTTTAAGTTTCTTTAAAAGCAGCCCGACCGTTATAAAATCACGATAAGGCAAGTTCTCGGCAATTTGCTGGACATCCTGCGGGACTCCGCTGCCAAGAGCCCGAACAAGATCCTTTATCGGCATTGAGGATAAGAATATATCACCCTCAATATTCTCCTTGACGCCGTCCTTTTCAGCAGTGATGGATTCTATAACCCCGTTTTTGACGTTAAAGCCGACGGCCTTTGTGTTCAAATGGATTTCCCCGCCGAGCTTCTCTATCTCTTTCGCCAGCGTTTCCCAAAGCTGGCCGGGGCCTTTCTTGGGGTAATAAAATGTCTTGATAAGCGAAGTTTCCACATTTTTTGTGTTGTTTTTGTTTACAAAAGGTTTTTTGAGGACTGACAGCACAGCTTTTGACAGCGACAGCCCTTTAATGCGCTGCTCGCCCCATGAGGCGTCAATCACACCCGGATTCCTGCCCCATACTTTTTCAGTATAATCCTCAAAAAACATCTCATAAAGAGGCTCCCCGAAACGGTTGATCATAAAGTCCTTGAGTGAGTGTTCATCGCGCTTTGAAATGGCTGAACGGATGTAGCCAAGCCCCGCTTTGACTGTTCTTTTAAACCCCATATTTATAAAAGTTGCGGGCTTTATTGAAAGCGGATAGTCAAAGAATTTTCTGAGGTATAAAATCCGCGAAACCCTGTTTCTTATGAGCATTACCCTGTCGGTTTTTTCTGGGTCAGGGCCGCCCTTTTTCAGCGGGACACTGCGCCCGAGCATTCTATCGTCTTTTGCCGGCTCGCCCTGCAAGGGCATAAGCTCGGTCCACACATCGACTACCTGCTGGTTCTTGGAAAAGAACCGGTGCCCGCCGATGTCCATGCGGTTGCCTTTATAGTTTATTGTTTTTGAAATGCCGCCGATACTGTCTGTTTCTTCAATTATTACAGGATGGATGTCAGTTGTCTTGAAGAGCTTGTATGCTGCGGTAAGCCCCGCAGGCCCCGCTCCTATTATTATGGCTTTTGTTTTTCTGCTCATTTAGTTCTCCTGAATTTAAAATATCGGTTAATTGGTATTATATGCTAATAAAATTATTTTAAACTAACTATATACCCATTTCAAGTTGATTATTGGAATTCCACTGGATTTAAAACATAGTTTTCAAAAAAGTTACATAATTAATCGCCGGCCAATAAACAGAAAGGATGGATACCGTTTGGTATCCATCCTTTTATCATTCGGCAGCTCACGCTCTCCATGCCTCACGGCCTTCTTTAAAAATATTCCCGCCCTTTGAGTCTATTGCAACAAACAGCGGAAAATCGCGGAAAGTTAATTTTTTTACCGATTCGCAGCCGAGGTCCTCAAAGGCGATTACCTCACATGAGGTGATACAGCGGCACGCCAAAGCCCCGGCTCCGCCGAGAGCACAGAAATAAACAGCGCCGTTGCGCTTTATCGCTTCGCAGACTTCCTCGCTTCTTTCGCCTTTCCCAATCATTGCGGAAAGGCCGGCATCCAGCATTGCAGGTGTATAAACATCCATGCGCGATGAGGTGGTCGGTCCGCATGAACCAATCGCCAGACCCTCCGGTGTTCCTGTCGGCCCGGCATAATATATTACTGCACCGTCAAGGGGAAAGGGCAGCTTTTCCCGTTTTTTCATCAGTTCCGCAATACGTTTATGTGCCGCGTCGCGGGCTGTATAAACTGTACCGGAAAGCAAAACACGTGTTCCGGCCCGGAGCGAACCGGCACAGTCTTTTAACTGTGACGTATCTATTTTCAAAGGTTCAGCTGACATTAATTTTCCCCCTGTATCGGATATGTAGATTCAATCATCTGTACTGAAATCAAACTTTACAGTCTGGGCTTCATCCGCAGATTCTTCTTCACCCTTTGTATTCTCCGGCATATCAAAATCGCTTTGGAAATTGCTTTGGAAATTATTAATTATATCCTCCGAATCGTTTTGCATAGATTCAAAAACCGAATCTATAGTGCTGAAAAAGTTTGCTGCGTTAGTACGGGCCTCCATTATGCGCTCGTTACATTCCTTTACGCTATTAAGGAGAAAATTGAGCTTTCCCCTGACCTGATTTTCTATTTCCTCAGCTTTGATTTGAGCCTCGTCAATCAGTTTTTGGGCCTCGTTCTTTGCGTTTTCCTTAATAGACTCGGCCTCTTCATTTGCTGAATTTATGATATTGTCGGCGGTCTGCTGCGCTTCAAGCAGGGCACGGCCGATCTGGTCCTTCGTTTTATCTATTAAAGCAAGTTTGTCCTTAAGTTCCTCAGCATATGCAACTGCTTTTTCCGCTTTTTCTTCTGCTTCCCTTTTGGCATTGTATAGCTCTGCAGCTTCCTCTTTTAACTTTTGTATTTCGGCGTCACGGCTTTCCATGTCAGCTTTATAAGCTTCGTTTGCCTTTTGGGCCTCAATGCCCATCGTATTCAGCTTTTCCAAAGCTTCAGCGTTTTTTTCTCTTTCAGCGTTCAGCTCTTCTGTAAGCTTTTCTACTTGTTTTGCAAGCTCCTCACTGCGCAGGGTTTCGCTTTTTAATTCGGCATTAAGGCTATCAATTTTCGCTAAAAGTTCTTTTTCTCTTTCTCTGAACTGCTCGTCCTGTTTGTCGATAAAAGCCAATACTTCGCTTTTATTAAATCCGCCCATAACGGTGGTCTTAAAGACCGCTTCCTCCATACCGTCCACCCTCCTGAATAATTGCCGCCGGCCGGCACTCCGATCTTAATACTATTACATCATATTATACCAATACACGACATCAAATACAATACCAGCAGGTGCCATTACCTCCACAATCTTATAATGCCGCTGTCATATAAATGTTTTAAAATCAGTATGCCTATCGGGAAAAAGATCATGCCGGCAAAACCTAAAGCTTTCAGTCCAATTACCATCGCGAGCAGCGTCACAAGCGGATGCAGCCCGATATGGTTTCCCACAAGGCGCGGCTCAATAATATTTCTCACTACAGATATTATCGCATAAACTATCGCAAGCCCCGCTCCCAAATAGAATTTCCCCGCAAGAAATTCTATAATGGCCCACGGTATCATGACCGTCCCTGTCCCGAGGACAGGCATTATATCGACGAGGGCTATGACGGCGGATATAACAATGGCGTTCGGTATTCCCAGCAGCATAAGCCCGATTGACAGTTCAACAAATGTTATGACCATAAGCTTTAAGTAGGCTTTGACAAGCTTCGTTACAGTATTAAGGAAAAAGTTTTTTAATTCACGGGCTGTTTCACGATACCTCTCCGGCAAAGAGCGGAACAGCGTCTGCTTAACCCTCTGGTAGTCAGCAGCGATAAAGCACCCCGCCACAATGGTTATAATAAGGTCGAAAATGAATATCGGTAGTGAGGAGACAAAATCATGCAGAACGCCCGCCGCCCAGTCGGGCAACTGGGACAGCCGCAGCAGCTGCTGTGATATTCCGCTCAGCGAGGTGTCAAATTTCATGCCTGTGCTTTTCTGCAGGCGGGTCATTAGGGGGGAAATGTTTTCTGAAATGCTTTTGAGCAAACTTGTAAGGCTGTCGATAATCGCAGGAAGGCTCTGGGCCCCGTCGCTTGTCCAGCGGAAAAGCTTGAAAAAGCAGAACCCCATTATCACAATCAGCAGCGCAGTCAGCAGCAAAACGCCAACTACCGAACAGGCCTTCATATTGGCATGTTTTTTCTCATGCAGGTATCTTGCCGGCCGCTGAACAACCGCGGCGAGAATAAATCCGATTATAAACGGCATTACCCAACCCAATACGTACTTTACTGCAAAATATATGATAACTACAAGAATAGCAAAGAATGCGCAGTTTATCAGAAAGTTTACTTTTCTTTTGCTGTTGTCAGACAAGGATTGACCTCCCTTCCCCCTGCCTATGCAGTTTCCCGCTTGCCTTATTGTGCGTTTCTGCGTGGGAAAAATCTTAAATCAACCCTTTCTATTTTTCCTATTTTTGCCTGTTTATATGTAAAATTTATCGATATTATTCTCCGCATTTGGCCATTTTGTTAGAAAACAGCGATGAGTGAACACTAAAGCCATTATAGATATGACAAATTGCTATATATCGAGATAAAGGTGTAAATCGAAGAAAAATGGAGCACCCTGAAGAAAAATCGAGCTTTACTCGCATATTTTGAATCTAACAGAGGTTGAAACGGCAATTTATAAAATGTTATAGTGTACACACGAGCAATACATGCGTTCTTGTAGGGTGGACTGGCTGCTTAAAATCGCATTGAAAACATCCGGTACAAGTTCCGCTTTACACATAATTAACATTGCGTTTTGAATCGTACTTAAAAATCACTTTAAGTAATGCTTATTCGGACACAACATTCATAATGACAAAAAACCAAGCACATTCCCACGCGGCCATTACTGGAGGGATTTTAAATGAATTCAATGCCACATTATCTGTTGGTTGAAAGTCAGGTGCTTCCTGAGGTGTTTCTGAAGGTTGTCGAGGCAAAGCGACTGCTTTTGTCCGGTCAGGTCCATTCAGTCAACGAGGCGGCGCGTGCAGCAGGCATATCAAGAAGTGCCTTTTATAAGTATAAGGACAGCGTCCATCCATTTAACGAGGAAGCAGGAGGATATATTGTTACATTGCACGCAATGCTGCGGGATGAAGCCGGCATGCTTTCAAAACTCACCAGCCTTTTGTATCACGAAGGTGCAAATATAATGACAATAAATCAGAACATACCTGTCGGCGGGTATGCTCCTGTCACTGTGACAGCGCGGGCGGACGGCATGAAGATTTCCTTGACCGACCTGCTTGACCGTATCCGTGAAATTGATGGAATCAACAACGTAGAAGTAGTTTCAGGGTTTTGACAGCAAATAGGCTTTATTTGAGCTTTCATTCAGCCGCATGAAAGTCTTTGCAAAATTTACGGCGGCAGCTAAGGAGGCACAGGCAAAATGGTTTATATCGCTGTAATGGGACATGGCGTTGTCGGTTCCGGCGTCGTCGAAGTCTTTTATAAAAACAACAAAAGCATCATTTCCAAAGCCGGAATCGATATGGACATAAAATACATACTTGATATAAGGGATTTCCCCGGATTACCCTATTCGGACAAATTCATCAAGTCATTCGACCCGATAATAAACGACCCTGATATAAAGATTGTTGTCGAAGTCATGGGCGGTCTCGAACCATCATACACATATGTGAAACGCTGCCTTATGGCCGGCAAAAGCGTTGTTACTTCAAACAAAGCCCTTGTCGCCGCTTATGGTTCGGAGCTTTTAGAGATTGCAAAAAACCATAACGCCAACTTTCTCTTTGAAGCGAGTGTAGGAGGCGGCATCCCGATTCTGCGCCCGATAAGCCAATGCCTTGCCGCCAATGAAATAAAAGAGATTGCGGGTATTTTGAACGGCACGACAAACTTTATTCTGACAAAGATGATCTCTGACGGCATGGACTTTAAATCCGCCCTTGAGCTTGCACAGAAACTCGGCTATGCCGAAAGGGACCCGGCGGCCGACGTCGAGGGCATGGATGCCTGCCGCAAAATCTGCATCCTCGCTTCGCTCGCTTTCGGCAAGCATGTCTATCCCGAGGACGTACATACAGAGGGCATTACTAATTTGACCCTTGAGGACGTCAAATACGCTGAGGCATGGGGCGGAGTAATAAAGCTTATCGGCCGTGTAAAAAAGATTGAAGGCGGCAGGATCTCAGCTATTGTCTGCCCCGCTTTTGTCAAGAAAGAAAGCCAGCTTGCCAATGTTGACGACGTGTTCAACGGCATTATGGTGCGCGGCGACGCCATAGGCGACGTCGTGTTCTACGGGCGCGGAGCCGGCAAGCTTCCGACCGCAAGCGCCGTCGTTGCCGACATAATCGACGAGGCAAAACACCTCGGAGCCCGCAAATACATATACTGGGCCCCTGCCGAAAAGGGATATGTATGTGATTATAAAGACATGGCATCTTCATTCTTTGTCAGGGTAAAATCCCATGACAAGGCCATGACACTCAAAGCCGCAGAACCGCTTTTCGGCAAGATAACAGAAGCTGTCTGTCCTGACAGTCCGAAAGACGAAGCCGCATTTATCACACAGCCTATGCCTGAAGGGCAATTTGAGAGGGCGCTCGCTTCCCTGTCCTCACTCGATATAAACGTGATTTCAAAGATAAGGGTTATGGCCGATATCTGACCACCTTGTTTGATTTTATATATAAAAAGGTATTTGCTATATCGAAAAACCGCAATTAAGGCGGCTCTGATATGCAAAAAATTTTGTTTTCAGACATCATCGATTATTATTGATTAAACACAAATAAAGGCGTATCCTATAGAATGTAGTAGGAGCGCCTGAGGTTGTTAAAGGAGTTTTCCGTCATGATAAAAATAAGGGTTCCCGCCACAAGCGCGAATCTCGGTTCCGGGTTCGATTCCCTGGGGCTTGCGCTGAAAATGTATAATCAGGTGATGATGGAGGAAACCGACGGAATTGACATAACTACAAGCGATGGGTCTTGCGTACCCGTTGACGATACAAACCTCATATACAGCAGCGCTAAATTTCTATATGAGCTCTGCGGGCACAAATTCCGCGGGTTGAAGCTTATTCAGGAAAACAATATCCCGATGACGCGCGGCCTCGGCAGTAGTTCGGCCTGTATCGTAGCCGGCCTTGTCGGCGCTAACGCACTGCTGGGCGACCCGCTCTCAAAGGACGATTTGGTGAACCTTGCCGCAAGGCTTGAGGGGCACCCTGACAACTCTACGCCGGCAATACTCGGCGGCCTCGTTGCCTCCGTTTTCGACGGCAACAGGGTTTACAGCGTCAAGGTCCCGATTTCCGGCAGGCTGAGGTTTGCCGCCTTTATCCCGAATTTTGAGCTCAAAACAGAAGTGGCGCGCGCAGCGCTTCCTGAAATGGTTCCGCACAAAGACGCTATTTATAATCTTTCACGCGCCGCCCTTATGACTGCGTCGCTGTTCTCCGGCAGGCTCGACAATCTTAAAATTGCCGCCGGCGACAGGCTTCACCAGCCATACCGGCTTAAATTCATAAAAGGTGCGGAAGAAATCTTCGACTTGGCCTTGAAATCCGGAGCATATGCAACATTTATCAGCGGGGCGGGTCCGACGCTTATGGCGATGGTCAATGTGACTGACCTCGGTTTTGCCGACCGCGTAAGCGAGGTACTGAAAAACAAAATGCCCGACTGGAAGCTTGTAATGCTCGACTGTGACGAAGAAGGCGCAACTGTCGAAAACGTGTAAAATTGAATTTTGCCGCCTCGGAACAGCAACATCTAATCTATATGGCGGTTATTATATAGGAAGGAGCATTTTATGAGTCTTATTGTACAAAAATTCGGCGGCACGTCCGTTGCGGACGCGGACAGGATTCGCAATGTGGCGAAAATCATAACAGATACTTATAAGGCCGGCAACAATGTTGTAGCCGTAGTCTCCGCTCAGGGCGATACAACCGACGACCTGATTGCAAAGGCCGCGGAGATAAACCCGGCAGCCTCAAAGCGTGAATTGGACGTTCTGCTTTCCTGCGGCGAACAGATTTCAATGTCATTGCTCGCGATGGCTATACAGAAACTCGGATTTCCGGTTATTTCTCTTACCGGCTGGCAGGCCGGCTTGAAAACCGACTCAGCCTATGGGAACGCGAAAATCAAACAAATCGATACCGATAGGCTGAACGCTGAACTCGACAAAGGAAAAATCGTAATAATTGCCGGTTTCCAAGGTATCAACAAGTACGATGACATAACAACTTTGGGCCGCGGCGGTTCTGATACAACCGCAGTAGCTTTTGCCGCAGCGCTTAAAGCCGACCTGTGCCAAATCTTTACTGATGTTGACGGTGTATATACTGCCGACCCGAGGATAGTAAGTGACGCCGTCAAGCTCGATGAGATATCCTATGATGAAATGCTCGAACTTGCTTCCCTCGGAGCGCAGGTTCTTCATAACCGTTCAGTTGAGCTGGCGAAAAAATACCATGTAAATCTCGAGGTCCTTTCAAGTTTTAAAAATGTTCCCGGAACTAAAGTCAAGGAGGTCGTCAACGTGGAAAAAATGCTGGTCAGAGGAGTAACCCGCGACAATGACATTGCGCGCATATCAATAATAGGGCTGCCAGACGAGCCGGGTATCGCCTTTAAGATATTCTCGCTTCTGGCTCAGAAGCGCATTAATGTCGATATCATCCTTCAGTCGATAGGACGCTGCAACACGAAAGACTTAAGTTTTACCGTTGCAAAGCCCAACCTTGACGCAGCTCTCAGCATCTTAAACGACAACATAAATTCCTTCAAAGGAAAAAGCATTACTTATGATGACCATATTTCCAAGGTTTCTATCGTCGGCGCTGGCATGGAGTCAAACCCCGGTGTAGCGGCAAAGATGTTTGAGGCGCTTTATGACGCAAATATAAACATCCAAATGATTTCAACAAGCGAAATCAAAATATCCGTCCTTATTGACAGAGACGATTCTGAAAAGGCCGTTAAAGCTATCCACGAACGTTTTAAACCAGCAGATTAAGTCAATAATAAATACCCCTGCTTTATTAATAAGCAGGGGTATAATGTTAATTGGTTTCATAAGGTCATGGAGGACTTATGTCAAAAGTAAGAAATCAAAACATATTCCCTATTGTTTTTCTTGTAGCGCTGTCCTTAATCGCCGAGATTTTTATATTCAACTTTAGATATTTTCAGGAAATATTCTCGTATGCTGCACATAAAACCATTGGGACAGCGGAATTTTCCAATATCAATAACTGCAGGATAGGGCAAACAGGTATTACAATACAAGACGGTTCCGAATTTTATATAGACAATCCTGAAACTTCAGTAAAATCAATAAAGCTCATTACTGACGGCTCAGGGTCCTTTAATGTCTCAGTAAGCTATACCGACGAAAACTTCTCACAATCAGAACAGGACGCTGGAATTTGGTCATATTATCCGCATATTGAGAGTTCAAAATATATACGCCTTAATACCTTCGGAAACTGCAAAAGCTTAAAATTCACATTTTCAAGTACAATCGGCAGGCCGGTGATAAAATCAGTTGAGTTAAACTCTCCGTATTTTCATTTTAGCATATCGCGTTTTG
>Ga0134101_1001960_pt1 | contig 13778 bp, 9 predicted proteins | sample 12_3_2metaG_FD_94446 | JGI IMG/M metagenome (GOLD analysis project Ga0134101, IMG submission 94446) | Switchgrass degrading microbial communities from high solid loading bioreactors in New Hampshire, USA - 12_48_3.3_201_A2 metaG | ecosystem: Engineered > Bioreactor > Semi-continuous > Anaerobic >...
AGTTTATAAAAAGAAAGGTGAAATTATATTAGTTGCTGAAAATCCAGCATATAAACCTTTAGTTTACAAAGGTGAAGAACTTAATGAAATTAGAATTTTAGGTAAAGCAATTGCTTTTCAAAGTGATATTAAATAATGAAAGGTGTGTGAATTTATGTTTGGTAGAAAGAAAAATGATAATGTTTTAAATGTTATGTATTATGAAGGCTTGCAAGGATTTTTTCAAGATTTCCCATGCAAAATTATTTTAGAAAATGATGCACTGATTATAAGCAAAACCAGTCCTGACCTAAAAGTTACACTTCCTTATAAACAAATTATTTCTATTGATACACTTCCTGAGCAAAATTTTATGATGCAATATCATAATACCGCTGGAACAACTGCTAAAATGGGAACCAAATTTTATTATGTAATCAAATATACTTCATCCAGTGGTGAACCGAAGCATCTTGCTTTTTGGGATATCAGCGGGAAAACTATGAAGCAATTTTTAAGCATCAGGGAAAGAATCATGGAACAGGGGAATTTAGCTGATTATGTTTTATAAGTTCAAGATGGGTTCAAGATGGTTCAAGATGTAGGTTCAAGATGTAACCCTTGATATTACAGGGAAGTTCAAGATGTTCAAGATGTTTTGATGCTTCTTAATAATTACTAATTTTATTTAAAAAAAATATATATATCTAAATAATAAAAGTATATAAGCATACATCTTGAACATCTTGAACCTATGAAGTTGAAACCATTGATAAAGCTGACTTTGAAGGGGTTCAAGATGTTTTTATTATCTTGAACTTATCTTGAACCATGTTGAACTATAAATAATATTAATAGAAAGGATGAATTTTTATGGCAGGTCACATTAGGAAAAGAGGAAACAAGTGGTATTATTCCTTTGAAGCTTCCAGTGTTGATGGAAAAAGAAAAAGGATTGAAAGGGTCGGTGGTAGAACCAAAAAAGAAGCTGAAGCTGCTTTAAGAAAAGCACTTCAAGAATATGAAAATGCTGGATTACACTTTGAACCAAGTGAAATTTCCGTTGCCGATTATATGGATTATTGGTTTAAGAATTATGTTATGGTTAATTGTAAGTATAACACCCAATCAGCTTATGAAATCATAATCAGAAATCATATTAAACCTGCTTTTGGTATTTATAAGCTGAAATCATTAACCCCAGCAATGCTTCAAGAATTTGTGAACAATAAATATTTGACTGGAATAAGTAAAAACCACTTAACCAATATAATATGTGTATTAAGTGGTTCCTTAAAGTATGCGGTTCATCCTTGTAATTTCATCAAGGATAACCCTATGCAATATGTAAAATATCCAAAATATGAACATTCTAAAACAGAAATTAATCATAAGGTTATTACTACTGAAGAATTTAATCACATAATTGAAAGGTTTCCAATGGGAACAACCTTCCACATTCCAATTATGATTGGATATTATACTGGATGCCGAATTGGTGAAGTTATGGCTTTAACTTGGGATGATATTGACTTGGATAAAGGGATAATTGATATTAATAAAATTATTTATAAAAGAAAGCCAAATTGGTATTTTGGGTCAACTAAAACTGAATCATCTGTAAGGAAAATTAAAATAGGTAAAACATTGATTGATACTTTGAAGCAACATAGGAAATTGCAAATGGAAAATCGCTTGAAGTATGGACAGCATTATATTCAGCAATATGAAATTGAAGAAATGGATGGTAATGAAACATTAAGAAGAATATATTCCCTTCCGTTGTCAGTAAACCCTGGTGTAATGAAACCAATTCAAATGGTCTGCACTAAAGAAAATGGTGAAATAGCAACCCCTGACACTTTCAAATATGCTTCCAGGGTGATTAATTATAGTTTGGGAATTCCTTTTAACTTTCATTCATTAAGGCATACTCATGCCACCAGGTTAATTGAAAATGGTGCAAATATCAAGGATGTTCAATTAAGGCTTGGTCATGCTAACATTGAAACAACCCTTGATACTTACACTCATGCAACTGAAAAGATGGCAGAACAATCAGTTGAAATATTTGAAAAAGTAACAAAAGAAAACTTGCCAACCAAATAAAATTTCCGTTGGCAAATCGTAGGCAAATCAACCATGGTTGATATTTTTATTACCCAAAACCCTTGATTTTGCTGGATAAAAGACAATCAGTTTCTACATGAGCCGTATGCGGAAACATATCCACCGGCTGTACCTCCATAGTCTTATATCCCCCATCCTCAAGATACCTCAAATCTCTTGCCAAGGTACTGGGGTTACAGGACACATACACAATTTTCTCCACCTGCATCTTTATAATGGTATCCAGTAATGCCTCATCACAGCCTTTGCGCGGCGGGTCTACCACCACCACATCGGCCTTGTATCCCTTTGCATACAATTCCGGCACCACTTCTTCCGCTGCTTTTACATAAAATTCCGTATTTTCTATATAATTAAGCTCAGCATTTTGCTTTGCATCCTCGATGGCTTCAGGCACGATTTCCACACCTATAACCTTTTTTGCCTTCTTTGCCAAAAATAATGAAATGGTACCTATTCCGCAATAGATATCAAAAACCGTCTCATTACCGGTAAGTCCCGCATACTCTAATGCCTTATTATACAACACTTCGGTCTGAACAGGATTGACTTGGTAAAAAGACATGGGAGATATTCGAAACTTGACATCACCTATATAGTCTATAATGCTGTCCTTCCCCCATAATACGATGTTCTGCTCCCCCAAAATAACATTGGTCCTTTTAGTGTTAATGTTCTGTACGATACTAACAATATGATCACTTATGCCACAAATATTTTTTATTAAATCATCTTTATGGGGTATCTTGGTTCCATTGGTTATGAGTACAACCATCACTTCACCGCTTTTTAATCCCACGCGAGTGAAAATATGTCTGACCAATCCTTTTCCTGTCACCTCATCATATGGTGTAATATGATATTTCCGCATCCAGTCTTTTACCCGTTTAATCACATCATCATTCATTTCATGCTGTATATAACAAGATTCTATTTCTACAATATTATGACTTCGTGGTGCATAAAAGCCTATTGCAATATCTTTTGAACCACTACCTATCCCAACCGGAAACTGCGCTTTATTCCTATATCTTTCCGGTTTTGTCATCCCAATGACATCACGGATCACCACATCCTCAAGCTTGCCGATTCTTTGTATATTATCAATAATCTGCTGCTTTTTTAGTTTTAACTGTTCACTATAAACTAAGTGCTGAAGTTGACATCCCCCGCATTTAAAAAATGATGGGCATACGGGATTCACTCGATGTGCTGACGGCTTAATAATATCAATCAATTTTCCATAAGCATATGTTTTTTTCACTTTCAGTATCTTAATCTTAAGCTTGTCCCCCGGCAAAGCATGCAGTACAAATACGGTAAATCCTTCTACTCTTCCTACTCCTTGTCCATCATGCCCCATACCATCTATATCAATTTCATAATATTCATTTTTAGCAACCGGTATCTCTGTTTTCAATATCATCACATCTTTAGAACTTGTTATATATCATAGTATATCCATTTATTTTTAAAGCGTAAAATGACACTAATGAAAAAAGGCAGAAAAATCTGCCTTCTCTAAACACCATTCATAGATATTTTCTTATTTTCATCACATATGATAAGCTTCCGCACATTATCTATAACCGTACGAAGCAAAACTTTAGCTTTCCAAAGCTCTGCAAGATACTTTAACGTAGCATAAGCATAAGTAAGGTCAAGTTCTCTCCCGTCATATTCATGAATAAGTACCAAGGTTCTTTCCTTAGGTGATACATCGACTACTCTAATATATGGAACCGATGATAGTCCTACACTATTTGCAATGGTATTGCGTATATTCATCCAGCCTTCTTCATCCGATATTTCTTTAATAACATAATCGGTACCTCTTTTATGATACTCATACAAATTCATTTCCCTGCAGAGCTCTTCCGTCAGGTATCGCCTTATAAAAGACTCATCCCTTTCAAGCTTTCTTGACTCAAAAATTCTATCCATACCAAATCGTTTTTCAATATCTTGAAATATTTTAAATCCTATATAGTATGGATTAATACTTCCTTTAAAAGGCCTTACCACTTGATTATGCCGGTTAAGAAATTCCATATGCAGATGCTGCGGCAGTTCCAATTTGTTCAAAATTCTGTAATGCCAATAACTTGCCCATCCTTCATTCATAATCTTAGTTTCAATTTGTGGAATAAAATACTGCGTCTCTTCCATAACAATTCTTAAAATATCTGATTCCCACTCTTCCAATTTGCCATATTCCAAGATAAATCCTATAATATCTTCCGTAGGCTCCAAAGGAATCTTATTTAAGTCAGGAAACAGTATGTTCTTTTTTTTATCCAAACAGCTTAACGTTTTGGTATCCTGATAATACTTGTCTAATATCCTCTGTTTCTGCTGCTCATAAGTCAGCCTTTTTGCACCTACGGTTCTTGTTGTTTGAAATCGAAGTGCATGCGCTGCATCAAGGACACGTTCTACATTTTCATATCCCAGGCTAGGGTCTTGTATGTATGCCCTTATTCTATCCGCATGACTTTTAAACATTTCTATGGTGGACTCTGCTCTTGTTCCCTCCACAAATAATCGGTTGTTTTTAAAGAAATCATTATGACCATATACATGAGAAATGGTAAGTATCTGCAAAAGCAGGGTATTGTCACGCATCAAATAGGCAATACAAGGATTTGAATTTATCACCATTTCATAGGGTAATCCTTCAATATTGTATTTATAAAGCATCTTCTTTCGTTCATATGCCTTTCCATAACTCCAATGAGGATAGTGAGAAGGCATCCCCATATAAGCTTCATAACAAAGCATATCCTCATAACTGCATATTTCAAATTCCTGAGGATAACAGTTCAAGCCCTCTTCTTTTACAATATCTTCAATTTTGTTATTCCATCTCTCCAATTCTTGTATGCTATATTCCATCATAGGCTATCATAATTCCTGCAATTCTTTTTCTTTGTCCAGCAATTTTTTAAGTGCAGGAATTACATCCTCCTTTTTTGTCATAGTCACAATCAGTTCATTGTTACATAACAGCGATATATTTATAACAGTCAATAACTGCGTTCTTTTAGGCGATGAAAACTATGCAGGCAAAGTATTATATATCCCAAGTAACATCTTAGATAATGAAGTCAAATCTAATTCTCATAAAAATGAATATACTTATAATGTTTACAGCTATAAAAACAGAAGCCTTTCCAATAATATTGATTTTGTTGCCATTGTTTCTCACAGACAATTTCAACATTTTATTAATTCTATTTTACAAAAAAATCTTTATATTTTTTTAATTACATCCGTTATTGCTATAACCCTATCCACTTTTTTCCAGAAATATATCAAGGCAAATATCCGAGCTTGCAAACAGCATAAGTACCTTTTCACACACCGGACTTATTAAAAAAAATAAAATAACGACAACCAATGAACTAATAATTTTAGAAAACAAGTTTGAACAAATGGCATCTGAGATTCAACTACTAATAGAACGCAATAATGCTGAAAAAGAAAGTAAACGCATTGCTGAACTAAGTGCTCTTCAAGCTCAGATAAATCCCCATTTTCTTTATAATACACTTGATATTATAAACTGCATGGCAAAACTTAGAGAAGAACGTGATATTGAAGATATTTCTTTTGCTCTTGCAAGTTTCTTTAGGATAAGCCTGCATAAAGGAGAAAATATTATAAAGATTCGTGAAGAGATTGAGTTGGTAAAAAACTTTTTATATATTCAAAATGTACGTTTTGTAAATAGATTTACCGTTTATTATGATATAGATGATCGTATCTTGGATTGTGAAATCATTAAAATTATATTGCAACCCATAGTGGAAAACTCCATAAAGCATGGATTTAATAATATTGATTATCTAGGTATTATTAATATAAAAGGAAAAATTGATGAAAATCATGATATTGTGTTTGAAATAGAGGATAATGGTGTAGGGTGCACTATTGAAGATGACAAAATACCGCAAAAAAAGGATCCTCTTTCCGGCTATGGATTATATAACGTAAATGAAAGACTTATTATAGAATACGGCGAAAAATATCGGCTAAGATTTTCTTCCAGCCCACACAAAGGTACTGTTGTAACGATAAAAATCCCTTTTATTAAATCAAACTAGTCTGGGAAATAATTATTTTAGTATTTTTTGTTTTGACATCCATTGATAAAGTTCATCAGATGCAAAAGCCCTTTCTCAACTATTGTATGCAACGTCCGGATAAATTTTAATTTAGCGTTACCACAGCGCGTTTCAACGAGGGAAAAAATAAATACTTAATTGCTTTTGTATTGGTTTTGATAGGAATTATAATAGGTGGTAAATATAAAGGCCTATGATTGCAATATTGTAATCATAGGCCTTTTGTTTACTGGGCTTTGCTAACAATCTATTCGGACAAATTCGTGACATTATATAGCTTTCTTTCCGCTAATGGTTTCATAGAACTTACGCCATCCCATATGAATAATTTAATAAAGCATTCATCTAAATCAATACCATCAACCGGAGGAATAATAAGATATGCATTTCCTAATTCATTACCGGCCACATCCTCTTTTTCCATCACTATGTCAATAACTCTATTGTTAGAATCATATAAAGCAGCAACGATTAAAGCATCAATATCTTCCTCTGTATTATTAAACATACTCACATGAATATAAGTATTCTCATCCGGTAATAAACGATTAATAGGTTCACCATTTAATGAATTGGAAAAAACAACACTTCTAACCGTAATATCCGTTGCTGCAGTAGTCAGATAGAATTTTGTTTCATAGGGAATCTCTCTCCCTCTTGCTCCAATCTGTAGTATATATTCCTCCCCCATAGTATCTTCATGAATTTTAAAACTAAATTGGAATTGCCCCAATGCATCGCGGCTCTTTTGGTGAACATATTTTATGTTTCCTGTTTTATCCGTTACAAGAAGTGCTATTTCATTACTTCCTAAAAATTCATAGTTTCCCTTTATCAAAACTTCTTTTGTATCTTTGCTCACCCACATACCGATACCTTCCGGTCCTAAAGACTCTAAAACCTGGACTTTAAACTCTTTCGTTACACTTGCTTCACCTTTTGTTATGGTGGCAGTTAGTGTTACAATAACATTTTCTTCTCCCAGTTTAGGTCTATTCACCGTACCATCAACGGCAATAATATCCGGATGACTTGAATGCCATGTTATATTCGTATTGCGAAAACCTTTCGTCGGCAAATTAATAGAATTAGCAAATACTACCCCCTCATCGTTTAGTTCACTAAGGGTAAGTTCTTTTTCCGTCCTCATTACATCCCCCATATCATTACTGCTCATTAAATAAAACGGTGTTGCGACCAAGGCTTTATTCAGCGGAAACACGGGTTCAACATAGAGCATGGAATACCCTTCTTCTTGAGTCATTGTCAATTTAAAGAAATTATATTCTTTTGCTGCCTCAAAGATATACCACCTGCTTAAATCAGGTTCTCTTAATCTTGCAACACTACCACCATCGCCTATGTAAACAATTCCGTTTTCATAATCTATTTGATTATTACGTATTGGATAGGTACGTTTATATGCGTGATCATGGCCGCTGATAACAAGATCTACACCATATTGCTCATATAAAGGTACCCAGTTTGTCCGCACTCTGGTTTCATATGTTTCATTAAGACTTCTATAACATGGATACGGCCCTGCATGGTGAAACGGAATAATCCATTCACTGGATTGATATTGTTCTAATGTTTGTTCTAACCATGCGGTATGATTTCCCTGACTGTCTGCGGAATGACCGGAATTCAAACCAATCAAGGTTAGGTCAGGCCCATATTGCAAAACATAACATCCTTCTTCACTAGGAAGTTTAAATCTGTTATAAAAAAACGGAGCATTTTCTTTGGCCGGCGTTTGACCTGCCTGCACAAATGATTTCATACCGTCATGATTTCCTTCCACAGGCACAACGGGAATACGTCTGCCGTCAGAGGTAATCAATGCTTGATGTAAGTCATCAAAAAAACCGTCCACACTTGCATTCACAGAATCACTATCATTAATACCACCATTATTATGATACCACAAATCTCCAACCATAATCACAAAGTCCGGGTTTTCCTCCGCCATTGCTCTCATAACGGTCCTTCGTCTTTCTCTCCCCTTGGTATCCGTTCCATTGAGATGAAGATCTGATACTGCAATGAACACTACCTTTTCAGGATTTTCAGGCGCAGTACGAAACTTAAATCGTTCTTCCTTGGTTTCATGTGGGATAATCACATAATACTCCGTTCCCGGAGTTAAACCGGTCAATTCTACGCTGTTAATCCATGCAGCCGTTCCTTCAAATGTCTCTGAACTGCCAAACGCTTCTTGATAATCTTCTATATCCGCATCCGGATTAGAAGTATACAATATTTTTGCATTGGGCAACCGTTCATCGGTCCGCCACGTAACCGTCATTGTGGTCTGCGTACTTCCCTGCCATGTTAATACCACTTGCCTGGGGATTGTTGCCGATGACACATCAGCTGCAATTGGTGATGGAATACTGAAGAACATTAGGGTTATAAGCATTGAAATAATTAGCAAACCAATCCGGCTTTTTGCTTTTTTCATTCTAATAATACCTCCCATTTCCCTTACTTGTTTCTTATTCATATAATTTGTCTACACTATTACCAAAACAAAATTTCTCCGTCTGATAATTTATACAGTGCTTCTGTTAAGAAAAAATCACCGTAAATAATATGCCTATGACGTTCTTCAACTTTATGGTAAGAATGAGAACCCATTTGCAGTACGGAATCTTCCTGAGGATCCCAATTGCAAAATGCCTTGTCTATGGCTTTCAACATACGAACGGCAGCCGAACGATACATCTCTTTTTCATATTCTCCTACTTGATTTGCCAGTTCCAGTAAACCGCATGCCGCACATACACCTGCCGTACTGTCATATAATACAGGTTCCGCCGGGGCCCTGAAATCACAGCGAGGCAAGAAATCTTCACAAACCGCCGCAATAAAGTAATGTGCCACCCGTTTTGCAATATCCAGATATTCCTGCTTTCCGGTAAAGATGTAGGACAAGGTAAATCCATAGATAGCCCATGCCTGCCCCCTTGCCCAGGACGATTCCGGAGCAAATCCCTGCCCCTTAGGATAACCGGTACATTCCCCGGTAAATTCGTCATGCTGCACAATATGGAATACACTTCCATCCGAACGTACATGATCACGCATGGTCATATCCGCATGTGCTTGCGCCACATAGCTGTAACGCATATCGCCGGTAATCTGCGACGCACGATACAAAAGCGGCAAATTCATCATGGTATCAATAATAGTCCAGCCGGAACGTTCGGCCCCGCCCCATGCACGAATAAACTGTCCTTTGATATTAAAACGCGCCGCCAGCAAATTTGCTGCTTCCAACACACGTCTTTTAGACAACGTATCTCCTTCCAACCGATAATGTATGCCTGCAGTGATATTCCACAAAAAACCCACATCATGATGAAGTCGTTGATAATATTCATAAAAGGCTTTGTCAAGCAATCTTTCACAATCCAGGGCAGCGTCACGATAAATGGTACGATTTGTTTTTTTATACAGAATCCACATCATTCCTCCCCAAAAACCATTGGTCCACCAATCGGGGCATCGTTCATAAAAATTATCATAGTGCCCATTTTCTGTTGTATAAGGAATTTTTCCTTTCATCTTTGGAGCACTAATCTGCATCTTTTTATCTAATCTATCCCATGTTTCCTTAACCCACTTCTGAGTTTCTCCGATACAAGTCACCGTTATTTACCTCCATTCCTGCTTCCATGTTATTTGCTATGATCGTTTTATACTGGCCCGGTGTAATACCCTCAAACTTTTTAAACGCACGAGTAAATACCACCGTACTGGAAAAACCGACTTCTTCTGCTACTTTATGTACCATTACCCCTTGCTTTAATAACTCTTTTGCCTTTTCCAGTCGATATTTGACAATATATTCTGCAATGCCCTCTCCAAACTTCTTCTTGAACACTTCAGAAAGCCAACTGCGATTAATGTCAAACACTTCTGCAATCATATTTACATTAAGCATTTGATCAGCATAATTTTCTTCAATATACTTTACGATATTCTGATATTTTGCTGAATAATCATTCTTCATCTCTGCTGCTTTTTCGTCGAAAAGATCAATGATGCTGGTCACGGCTATATGCTTTAACTCCTCCGCTGTTTGAGCTTCATTAACAGCAAGAAACAGCTTATATAATTTTCTATAGTTAATTTCGCTGTTGCTAAATTGTTTCTTGGCCAGAGTAACCGAGTTAATGAGTTGAAATGTAAGAATTCTAAGAGTTCCTATACTAATGTTCTTTTTTTCATTTAAACAATAAATATTATCAATAATTTTTACAACTTCGTCTTTTTCACCACATAACACACAATTGATTAACCGTCTTTCTTTTGTTACATCATAACTAAAACCACATTCTAATATGTCGTCATAAACAAAAACCTTCTTTTCATCTCCCAAGAATCGGAAATTTATGATTTCCTTGGTCTGTTCATACGCAGTATGAATCTGTGTTATATCATAAAATACCTGACTGATAGAACAAACCACATTCGCCGGAGTCGTTCGCTCTAAATAATTGATAACCGCTTCACAATGCATATACAACTTATTTACAGCATCAATTTCATCTTCTATTTTTATAATGCCGACACAATTTTTATTGATTTCACAGAAAAATGTTATCGCATTGGGTGTTACACAATTGAAGTATCTCTCAATATACGTTTGTATTGTGAGACACTCAGTTGCATCAAGGGTTTCTATTTCTTTACTTTCTGCAAACTCAAACAAGATAACGACATAACCATCCCTATATAATTCTGCCTGGTAAACACCAAATAGTTCCTCTGCAGCTCTTCCACCAAGCTCTCCCACCAGAATCTGCTTTAACTTGTTCCTACGCAGTAGTTCCTCCTGCTTTGCAAGAATCTCTTCGGCATTTTTTTGTCTTCTTTCCAGCACCCCGGAAAACCAATATGCAATGGCACAACCAATAAAAATACAAAGCAAGTAACTTAGGATAAAAAAGTTTCTGACATGAAGAATATTCCTCAAATAGATATCGCCAGGTACTATTTTATAATACTTAAGTTCAAACAAATCTGAATGAATAGAGATCAATACATCTGTCTTTTTTTTCTGATGATTGGTATCAGTTGTAAAAATTTCATTATTATCGAAGTCAGTAATATAATATTCCTCATTACTTTCACCGCTATTTTTCAAGTAAGCGTTCATAACCCTGCTGTTGATTTTGACCATAACGGTTTGCTCACTATTCAGCCATTGAATCCCATAGACCATATAAAGAACAGGATTTCCACTTTTATCTTTTAACAGACAAAGTTTCTTTCCTTGAACATTAATCATGTCCCGCTTCCAATCATTCATATTCTGATAGTATTCTTTAAAATAGATATCATATATAGACTTTGTATCAGTACTCCCCGTCGAACTAATACCCAAATCCTTGTGATTAATGATCAAAATACATTCTTCAATGATGTTATTTCCGTACATCATATTCTGTATATCTGTGGACACATTCTTGATACAATCCTGTTCCAGCCACAAGGATATTTCTGTATTGGCCGAAAGACGGCCTACCGAATAGGATTGCAGGATGTTATAAGATGCATTGAAGATTTCCTGAAAATAATTATCATAAATTTTTTGCATACTCTTAAGAGAATTTAAACTATTCTGCTCAAGGTCATTTTTAATGACCTGCTGGGCTACGGAATAGCCCAGCATATTAATTATGATAGAAACAAGCGTAATAACACAATAGCTCAAAAACCAGAAACCTCTTCGACTGATTCTTTTTGTTGTATTCAAAATATTCCTCCTCGTCAAAGAACTACGGTTAAATCATTTGTTATCTATTCCGGTAACGATCATAAGCCGCTTGTTTAACTGCAACATATCTTTCCACATTAAACTTTGTTTTGAGTTGCTGAATAAAGTCATCAAATCTTTCCATTGGCTCTTCTCCCATAATAAACTTCAACACCATTTCCTCACAGTACGTATTGATGTCTGTCTCCAAAGCGGTACATTCTTCGTTTTCTTCCAAAGAATACATCAAAGATTTGGGAAGCTCTGTTTTTCTTGCCTCTGTCGTGCATTCAGCCCACAGTTTAATTGCTTCCTTTTGTTGCGGATACTGATAATACTGTTCCAGATATTCCGGGGCTTGATTGATACCGGGTGCAGGTCCGGTTGCTCTGGTATACAATCCAAGTGCTTCACTAATGGTAAGACCATCCGGATTATTTAAAATCAAGTCCGTATAAACAGGTTTTCCATCTACCATATTGTAGGAAACGCCTTCAATACCAAAATTCAGGAACATATAGCCCTCCTGGCCATACCAATAGTCAATCCATTTTACTGCCGTTATCGGATCCTTGCAACTGGAGCTAATGGCAAGATAAGTGCTTGTAACATCTGCTTCCATAGCAACAAACCTACTTTTTTCGCCCTTCTTCTTGACAGGATAAGGAGCCGCAACTAAATTGTAAGTAGGATCATTCTTCATCTGTTCCAAATAACTGCCCATCTCTTTACCAATAAATGCAATGCAAGCCCCAGACTTACCTGTTGTCATATTAGAAGCAATAATTTTCTTGTCTACGGTGACAAAGCCTCGATCCAGCAATCCTTCACTGTACCAATCACGCATTTGTTGAACATATGCTTTAAATTCAGGCTGCAGTACGCCAAACTTTACCGTATCTCCATCCAAATACAGACCTTTGCCGATATTATAGGCACTGTTGAATGCATTACCGCCCACAAGGAAGTAAGGTGCAAGCCCGGTCAAAGGTGCCTCCGCGCCCTTTTTTTCTTTGAACGCGCGCAAAACCAACGTCCATTCGTCTATGGTTTCCGGAACCTCTAAGCTCAATTCATCCAGCCAATCCTTACGGATAATAAGACCACCAAAAGTACGATAATCACCGGTATTCAAACTGGGAAAAGCAAAAAAATCACCGTTATCTGTCATAGAGCCTTTCCTATATACTTCCGCCAATTCACCTTCAGAAATCATTTTTTTAAAGTTGGGTGTATACTGGTCAATATAATCATTTAATTTTAAAATCGTACCATCCTCAACAGCCTTTGCAGGACCACCGGGATAATTAAACCAGTAGTATTCTACCAGATCATACATATTATTGGATGCTACCATCAATTTAAATTGCTCTGCAGCCTGCCCAAGAGGCGGATGTATAAAGTTAATTTTAATTCCCGTTTTCTTTTCCAGTTCCTGATAGAAGGGAGTATCTCCCAAGGTCTGAACCTTGGAAGCAATGGTACTGGGCAGCTCACACCAGTAAGTAAATGATTTGGCAGAATCGTCGTTTACCTCATCCCCGGTAGTTGCGCTGTTTTTGCAGCCAGTCAAGGCTGCCGTCATAATGAAAACAAGTATACTGATAATAATTATTTTCGACTTTTTCATAACAATCTCCTCCTATTTAACCCCGTAGTGTAAACTAAATTACACTCTTTATATTTTGAAATATGCTATTTATCAAGGGTTTCAAGTTTTTTAATAAAAAAAACAATGACACCCCTTTTTTATGGTATAATTGAGTTTGCCAAAA
>Ga0134101_1001961_pt1 | contig 13765 bp, 11 predicted proteins | sample 12_3_2metaG_FD_94446 | JGI IMG/M metagenome (GOLD analysis project Ga0134101, IMG submission 94446) | Switchgrass degrading microbial communities from high solid loading bioreactors in New Hampshire, USA - 12_48_3.3_201_A2 metaG | ecosystem: Engineered > Bioreactor > Semi-continuous > Anaerobic...
GAAAAGGACTAAAACTATGGAGGAAGAAAAAGCCTTCCTCCGGGCGTGGCGATCCCGAGTTTTTAACACAATGTAGCTTGCCTTTTTAATTTTTAAGGCTTAATGAAAAGAGAGATCGCCACGTATAGAGAAAGACTTTGTCTTTCTCTATACGTCTTTGTCTTTTATGTCTTTTATATTTTTTGCCTTTTGGGAGTTGGCAAGGGAGTGTACCTCTACTGAGGGAAGCTTTTCTCCTCAGTGGTTTTTGTCTTTTGCCTACGCCGTAGGCTGTCTTTGTGGTTTAACCATAAATAGTGTCCAGAAAGCAATTGTGGGACATGATTAGCTTATAGTCTGTTGCATTTGAGAAGATAGAGGAAATTGAGGATGAAGAGATTTTATCCTCAGATACAGAAGAGAGTATTATGACACCTTAAAAAGGATTGAATGATAACCTGCCTTTATAAAAGACCTTCTTAAGGGATTTAGCAGGTCTACCACCAGTTTACCTAAAGGGTTGAAGCTGTAGACGATAAAGTTTAGGATATACTATAATAAGTAGGAAACTTTTGTACTTATAATATCCTAGCTCTTTAAGGGGGTGCGTTGTATGTCTGATTTTGCTGAGCGAATTGGGAAAACTTTAGCCGAAATTGAGCGAACCAAGAGAATGGCAGGAGCTCCAGACCGGGTAGCGTCTTATCTCTCTCCCCTCTATACTTCCCTTGTTAGAGATGTCGTGTCGGAAATAAAGCAGCAAGTTAAAGAGGAAATTCTTAAAGAGTTAAAGAGTCAAAATGGGGAGTGACTGCTCGCTAAAGTAGAAACTGCTCTATTTTTCAAGGAGGTTATAGTATTCCTCAGTACACAACCCCATCTTGAGTTTTGGATTCCGATTTATTTGCTTTTTAGAGTTTTAACAAGTTTTACGGGATACTATAATCCTTAGTAATCTTTAAGCTTTATGTTTTTGTTTTGCTATCTTGATGGTTATAAGAGGCTTTGCCCTTAATAACTTTATTTATATCAGATACCAGATTACTCCCCAGGAAAAAACCAATATGCTAGGCCAGAAAAGCAAGCGATATACTTTTTCTATATCAGTTTTAAAGTATCGGCAGGAAAGAATGAGACAGAGGTGGGTGGGAGAGAAAATAATTCCAAGGTATCCTCCAATGTAAAGGAGAGGAATAACTTTGGGTAGAGAAACAGTAGTTAAAAGGGGTAAAATTAAAGGGAAGCTAACTCCTACGAAAGCTGACGTTAACCCACTTATTAGAGCTATAAAGAAAGACAACCCCAAACCTAACAGGATTACTGGTATTTTCTGAGCGATCATAAAGCCCACTACTGGCTGAAGAACATTACCTTGAGTAATGGCAGTTTTGAAAACTAGGATTCCAGCTACATCAACCATTATCAGCCAGGGAAAGTTTTGAAACATAGCAGGCATAAATTGAGAAAAGCGCACTTGGCCAAGAAGAATAGCCAACATAATTCCTATTAAACCTCCTATCCACACGGGAATTCCCCAAAATACTCCTAAAACTGGAGGCAGTATGGGAATGAAGGGCTGAACAATTTCCCAAAAACTCACTGTATATCCGGGGTCGGGGGAGTTTTCCACCTTCATTTTCCTGACTACCAACCATCCTCCTAGGATAGCTAAAAAGAAAAAGGGAAGATGGAGTATCATTATTGAGGTAATTGGTAAGCCAGATAAAGAAGAAGCTAAAAGAATAGCTGGATAAAGGGGAAGAAAATATTCCCATATATGGCGAAACCAATAGTTGATGAAAGCCATAACTTCTCCTCCAATATAGGTCGAGGGACAAGAAGCCTCTACCAATGGGGCAGAAAAAATAGCACCACCCGGCATAGATAAAATTCCTACTAATGCAGGAAGAGCTATCGAAACCAACCTATAGTCTTTAAAGAAAAATTGGGTAGATTTCACTAACTGTTTTAGTTGACCACTATAGGAGAGGACATTTCCCAAAATGGTAATACATACTATGTTGGCCATTAAATCGAGATTGGAAAAGTCACCAAAAGTGCTTATAGCTAATTTTAAACTCTGGTAAGGAGAAATCTGGGATAGAAGAAGAATGAAGAAGGCCGCTCCGGTGAGAGTGAGGCCTAAATTTATCTTATGTCGCAAAGAAATCATAATCACTATGAAAATCAAAATGAGTTCTATAAGTTGAATCAAAAGTTTGCCTTTCTCTATGGTTTAACTGTAGTATTCGAAGCTTATTATAGTTAAAGTGCCATAAAAGAACAATAAATCAATTATAGCTGGCCGTAGAATCTATAGTAGTATCAGTTCCTCTTGTGTTGTGCAACCGAGATATAAATTACAATTTATGCTTTTTGTCTTGCGCTGTAGGCTGCCTGTACAACTATCATCGTGAGTTTTGCCTGATAGCCCCATTTCCTCATCGCAAGACGGCATTTTTTGCCCTACCTGGGGTTACCATCTCCTGTCATCGTGAGGGACGTTTACCTGTATCCTGTGGCGCTATCGCTTTTGAATCTTTGGTAAATTCTAAAAGCCAATTACATTTGGTTAAAAACTCGGGATTGCCACGTAAACGAAATGACGAACTCGCAATGACCGCCCGAAGAAGATTGCCACGCCATATGAGAATACGAGACTCGCAACAACCCCGGAGAGTGAGGGTGAAATTGAAAATGAAAATCTCTCAAATTCACTACTCCCTGAATGATTCAGAACTATAGGAGATAAATCCCCTAAGAAAAAACCAGAAAGATAAAGAAGAGAACGAGAATAAACGAAGAAAAAAACACCTCCGTGTTTGTCGCTCCTGAATGTCTCTGCGAGGAATCCACAGTATTTAAAAACATGGATTCCCGACTGAAGATCTCGGGAATGACGGAGGGGGTGGATTTCCGCCTGTATTTCGGGAGCGACAGAACTATGAGGGGGAAAAAGACCCCCCTCATAAGCTCACCATTACCCATAAGTTTTTCTGAGCACTACAGAAGATTTTCAAAACAGATAAATGGACAGAAAGGAATAACTACTAACTACCTAGGAGATTAAACTATATCCTCTAAACCCTGTAAACCCAATCATATAAGTTTAAGAGAGATATCATAGTTAACACTGTAATTCTCCGTCATCGTGAGCTTCATTTTCCTGTATGGTATGGCAGCAATCCCTTTCTGGGTCAATTGCGAGCCTCGAGGGATTCTTCTTTCCTCAGTAGTCTTTGTCTTTTTGGGGGATGATAGGGGGTTTCCCTTTTATAGTTTTGGACCCCTGATAGAGGCATTCAGGGGTGACGAACAAGAAGGGTCATTGCAGTAACAAAAAAAAGAAAGGGGTTAATAAGGGGGAGTTTTTCTCCCCCTATAGTTCGGATTCCCGATTGAAGATCTCGAGAATGACGAAGCAGCCTATAATGCCTCCTCCCGTCATCGCGAGGGTCGCTTTATCGTACCCCGTGGCGATCTCGCTTTTCAAAAACGGGGTTACGAGAGCTGGTAAAACCCGCTAAGCTTGCGGTGATGCAAAGAAAGTGTTATAGAGATTTACCTCCCCCCTCTGATACTAAGGTGCTGTAAGATAGCGAACTCGTGAGGGAAGATCATTGACTGATTGCAGAGTAAGTAAAGAAAAAAATGTAAACTTGATTTCTAAAAGCTTAGAGTTTGAGCCCTTTCCTTATTGACTACTCGCGAGGTAATGAATATACTTTTATTTAGGGTTTTAAACATAATATTTTTATGATGAAGAACTTATCATTAATGATAAGTTTATAATAAATAGGAGGTGATTGGGGTGAAGAAGGCGTTAGTTAGTTTTCTGATAGTGGTGTCTCTGGTTTTCTCGTTGGCTGCGGTAGTGGGGGCGCAAGAGCCATATGAAATTGCAGTAGTAGTTAAAGTGGCAGGAATCCCCTGGTTTAGCCGTTTAGAGGAGGGAGTAAAGCAGGCCGCTCAGGATTTTGGAGTAAATGCTTATATGGTGGGGCCAACTACTGCTGACCCTGCTCCTCAAGTTCAGATGGTAGAAGATTTAGTTACTCGAGGAGTGGATGCAATATGTGTGGTTCCCAGTGATGCCAAATCTTTGGCTCCAGTCTTCAACCGGGCGAGAGAGCAGGGGATAGTGGTTCTAACTCACGAGTCACCATTTGAAACTGAGGCTGTAGACTGGGACGTAGAAACCATCGATAGCGTGCAATACGGAAAAGCTCCTGTTGATGCCATAGTTGAGAAACTAAAAGAGAGTGGAGAATTGGAAAAATACACTCCTGAAAATCCCGCAGGTTTTGTTATGTTAGTGGGAAGTTTGACTGTTCCTCTTCATAATTTCTGGGCTGATACTGCTTTGAAACATGCTGCTGAAAACTATCCTTTCTTAAAAGAGCTAACTTCTCGACTTCCTACTGCCGAAAGTGTTGAAGATTCTCGAGCAGCTGTATTAGACCTCATCACTACTTATGGAGATCAGCTCAAGGCAGTTATTGGTTGGGGAAGCTTAGGACCTGTTGGAGCAGCCCAAGCGGTCACAGAAAAAGGAATGGAAGACCAAATTATTGTAGTGGGAAGCGCTATTCCTTCTACTGTAGCTCCATATCTGCGCACTGGAGCAGTAGATTGGGCTCAACTTTGGGATCCTAAAGATGCTGGTTATGCGATGGTGTATATCGCTAAGCAAATGCTCGATGGGAAAGAAATAACTGAAGGAATGGAGATACCAGGATTAGGTCCTATAAGCATTGATGGAAAAGTAATCTCAGTTAACCAAATCAAGTTAATGAGAACCGCCGAAGAGGCGGAGTCTTTAGGCTTCTAAGGAGAGGGGGGATTTCCCCCCTTCCTTAGAAATATGATGAGGAGAAGCTGAAACAGTTGTCCTCTAAAACCGAACAGGTTCAAAAAAAGCCTTATTTAGTTCTTAAAAATGTAAGCAAAAGATACGGTGGAGTAGTGGCCTTAGAGGGAGTAGATTTTACTATTTTCCCCGGTGAAGTCCATGGTTTGGTGGGGGAAAATGGTTCAGGGAAAAGCACTCTGGTGAAGATTATAACTGGGGTGGTAAGGCCAGAAAAGGGAGCAGAAGTTGAAGTTAACGGTCAAAAGGTAGAGATAAACAATCCTTTTGATGCTTTTCGTTTGGGAATTCACGTAGTCCACCAAGATTTATCTCTCTTTCCTAACCTATCGGTAGCAGAAAACATCCTTTCTCACCGTTATTTAGAAAAAACTCAGAAATTGATAAACTGGAGAGACCTCAAAGCTGAGGCTACCCGAGTGATGGATAAATTGGGAGTAGGTATTGACCCGGAAACTGAAGTTAACCGCCTCTCTGTTGCCGACCAACAATTGGTAGCCATCTTACGAGCTATCGCCAGCGAGGCTCGGCTTATCATCTTAGATGAGCCTACTTCTTCTCTTACTCGCCGAGAAGTAAACCGATTGTTTGCTTTTATCCATGAACTTAAAGCTCGTAATATCTCCTTTTTGTTTATCAGCCATCGTTTGGATGAGGTATTAGAAATCAGTGACCGAGTAACTGTTTTTCGAGATGGGAAAAAAATAGGAACTTTTCAACAAGAAGAATTAGATAAAAAGCGACTCTCTTTCCTTATGACGGGTAAAGAGATTTCTTCTCGCCCTTCCAGTGTTCGAGCTTTATCTAAAAAAGAAGAAATTATGCGAGTAGAAAATCTTACTAAAAAAGGTCATTATGAAAAAGTGAGTTTTTCTCTTTATCAAGGAGAAATTCTGGGGTTGATTGGTCCTCGAGGGTCTGGTCGTACAGAGCTTGCCCTTACTATTTTTGGGTTAAACCCTCCTGATGAGGGGAAAATATATTTTGAAGGCCGACCTCAAATTATCAATTCTAACCAAGTGGCAATTAATTTAGGGATTGGTTATGTTCCGGAAAATAGGTTAATTCAAGGGTTAGTGTTAGACCACAGTGTAGAGGACAATTTAGTAATTACTGTGCTCCGCCAGATAATAAAGGGAATGGGATTAGTTGATTTGCAGAAAAAAAGGGCTGCGGCAGAAAAGGCGGTTCGGGAGTTTAATATTAAAACTGAAAGTGTAGAAGTGCCGGTTAAAACTCTCTCTGGTGGTAACCAGCAGAAAGTGGTGTTGGCCAAATGGATTTTAACTTCCCCGCGTCTCCTGATTCTCGATACTCCTACTCATGGAGTAGATGTGGCGGCTAAAGAAAGTATTTATCAATCCATTCGAGAATTGTCTCAAAGAAATCTCAGCTTAATATTTATATCGGATGAGGAAACTGAAGTTTTAAATAATTGCGACCGGATTTTAGTTATGAAAAATGGTCAAATCGTGGGGGAATTCTTCCCCTGGGAGACCAGAGAAGAAGAACTTAGAAAAACTATCTTACAGTGATAGGAAGGGAAGCTTATTTGGTCAATAAAAAAATATTTCAGCAAACTGAATTTTATTTAGGGATAATTATTGTGGCTCTTTCCTTCTTTCTTACCCTGATAAACCCTAAATTCCTGACTCTGGAAAACTGGTTTGATATGTTGCGCAGTAATACTTTCCTGGGTATTTTAGCTTTGGGAGAGTTGGTAGTTTTAATCTCGGGAGGAATAGATGTCTCCTTTACTGCCACTGCTACTATTGCTCAGTATATTATGGGATTGATAATAACTACTTATTACATAGATAATGTCTTAGTGGCTTTTCTCATTCCTATACCCATTGGCATTGCTCTGGGAGCTATAAATGGGGCTTTAGTTTATTATACTAAAGTTCACCCGGTGATAATTACCATATCCACCCTTAATGCTTTCTTTGGTTTTTTGATGTTTTTCAGTGGAGGAAAATGGATATATAATTTTCCTCCTTCCTTCCGGAGTTTTTCTCGATTACAGGTTTTTTCTTTAGTTAATGCTCGAGGAGTGGAGTATGGTTTTTCCATTTTTATCCTTCTGTGGATAATTCTGGCTATATTTACCTGGATGATTCTTAAATACTTTCCTGTGGGGCGGAAAATCTATGCTGTAGGGGGAAACTTAGAAGCAGCTAGGAGAGCGGGATTTAACATATTTCGCCTTCAGTTATTCGTTTATTGTTTTATGGGAGCTTTGGCTGGTTTAGCTTCCTTCGTTAATGCTTCTTTAAACCAGATGATTCAACCCAACTCTTTAGTGGGAGGAGAGTTAGATATTTTAGCTGCTGCTATTTTAGGTGGAGCTAGTGTCTTTGGAGGTTCGGGAAGTGCTGGGGGAGCTTTTTTGGGAGTTTTGCTGATTGCCATCATTAAAAATGGGTTGATTTTGATGAGAGCCTCGGCTTACTGGCATGAAGTCATAATGGGAGCCATAATTGTAGCTGCGGCTGGAATTAGTGCTTACCAGCAAAAAGCCAAAGCCAAAAGGGAAGGTGAAATTCTTGTCCCGTAACCCCTTTTCCAAGAGCAAAAACCCTCAACTCCTTATTCTGGTTATTATATTGGTAGCTATATTCTTGCTCTTTGGGTTACTTACTAAAGGTAAAATCTTTGAACTGCATAGTTTGCAAGCTATTGCTTTCCAACTACCGTTGCTGGGTCTTTTAACTTTGGCTCAGATGTCTCCTATGCTGACTGGAGGAATTGATTTATCGATAGTTTCTACGGCTAACTTATCGGCGATTATAATTGCTTTATCTATGACCCAATTTAATTTTTCACCTTTTTTAGCCATTATTTTAGGCCTGGTTCTCTCTCTGGGATTGGGAGTTTTAAAAGGAACACTGGTAGCTTTTTGCTCTATACCGGCTATGATTGCCACTCTGGGCCTGATGATTTTTATCCGAGGAGTGGCTTTAGTGATAACGAAAGGATACGTGATAGCTGGTTTTCCTCAAAGCTTTCTTTTCTTAGGAGATGGAACGATTTTAGGTATTCCCATGCCTTTTATCATCTTTTTGATTGCTGCTGCTTTTATGTCTCTCATTCTCAACCGGACTCCTTTTGGTATCCAATTATATCTTTTGGGTTCTAATCCCACTGCCACTCTTTTTTCCGGAGTTAACAATAAAAGAGTGATTTTTCGGGTATATCTCCTCTGTAGTTTTTTAGCTGGAGTAGCCTCAATAGTTATGACTGCCCGATTCAATGCTGCTCAGGCAGGATATGGAGAATCATACCTCCTCCTCACTGTTTTGGCTTGTGTATTAGGAGGGGTGAACCCCTCAGGAGGGTTTGGAAAAGTGGGAGGTCTGATTCTATCTATGGTAGTTTTGCAGGTAGTGGCTACTGGTTTTAACCTTTTAGGATTGAGCTCTCATTTAGCTAGTGCCTTGTGGGGTATCATACTCGTCTCGGTTATATTAACTAACCGTTTGATTTTCGCCCGGGAGACTTGAGCTATTGTAGCGGTAAACTCCAAAAATATCCCGGGGTTAGAGTATTTTCCGGATAAAGACGGGGCTTAATTCCCTCTTTCTGGATAACAGAAATCAACTGGTCTATCACTCGCCAAGCCCGACGAATGAAAGTAGAATCGGGAAACAGAGTTCTATCCCCGGCTAACAGGTCGTATATGATTTTTTCGTAAGCTTCAGGAGTGTTGGCACCAAAGCTTCCCGAATAACTAAAATTTAGTCGGACAGGAGAAGAATATAACCCCAGTCCCGGAGCTTTTGCTCTTATTAAGAGGTCTATTCTTTCCTCAGGCTGGATTTCTATGCGGAGACGGTTATCCTCTGGAAAATGGGAATGGAACACCACCTCGATATATGATTCCCTCTCCGCCATTTTCTTTCCCGTTAACATTCGAAAAGGCACTCCTTGCCACCGCTTGGAAGAAAGATAAAAAGGTAAGTAAACCAGAGTTTCTACCTGAGAGTGAGGGTTTCCTACTTCTTCCCGGTAATGTTCATACTGTCCTAAGTAAATAGCTTCCCGGGGAGGTAGCTGAATCTGGGTGAGCAGCTGGCTTTTGGCCTGGGCTACACTTTCTAAAAATCTCTGGCACTCTTTTCTATCTTCTTCGCAGAGAGGAGGGATGTCTATAGCTAAAAGCGTGAAAAGCTGGAGAAGATGGTTCTGGAGGATATCTTTTATAGCTCCCGTTTCCTCGTAAAACTTTTTTCTTTCGCCCACTCCTTCTTTTTCACTTACTGCGATACGCACTTCTTTTACCAAAGACTGGGAAAGAAGTTTCTCTATAAATAGATTTTCAGCCTTGAGAATGATGAGGTTTTGGACGGTGGCTTTTCCTAAATAATGGTCGACGTAGAAGATTTCTTCCTCTCGGAAATTTTTTTTCAGAGCTTTTTCTAGTTCTTCAAAATCTTTTTCGCTGGAACCAAAGGGTTTTTCTAAAGCTATTTTCTTTACTACAGGTGAAATGGAAGATAGAGTGACCTCCATAGTGTTTAAAGCTGATTTATAAAGAGACGGAGGAAGAGATAGATAAAATATTACCTCTTCCTCTCCTACTTTGCTAATTAATTGACTGAGCTGGGAAGGGGTTTCCGGGTTTTCTAAATCTCCCGAGATATAGAAAACCCGCTCCAATAGCTCTGTTTTTTCTCCCGGGGAGATTTCTTGAAGAAATCTCCGGTAATCTTCTTCGTTAGAAAAACGCCTTCCCAAGGTTATGAGAACTACATCTTTCATCTCATAGCGATAAAAAAGAGAAGATAGGGCAGGAAAAATTTTCCGGGTAAAGAGGTTACCTGTGGCTCCAAAGAATATTAAAGTTTTCATTTTACATTCTAAAAAGTATGGCTCGTGCTGGAGAGCCATCTCCTCCTTTTATTTTAAGAGGAAAACATAAAAAGTAGTAAAAACCAGGTTCTACCTCCCGGAGATATAGCCCCTCGAATATTAGAATACCTTTTTCTAAAAGAAGACGGTGGGTGGGATGGCCAGGTTGGTCACGTTCTATACCTAAAGAGTCGATTCCTATCCCTTTTATCCCTTGTTGAGCTAAATAGGAAGCACCAGATGCCGAAAGGTAAACGAAATTTTCCCGAGAAAAGTCAGAAAAAGAGTTATCAGTTTTCACAATTAAAAACTGCCGGGGAGATAGGAATTGCTGGAAAGGAGAGAGATGCTCTGGGGTTATAACTTCTACTCCTCTTATTTCTATAACTAAAGCCGGACCCAGAAAAGAAGAAAGAGGTAACTGGTCAATAGAAGAAGCCGGCAACATATGAAGGGGAGCATCTACATGAGTTCCGGTGTGGGTTTCCAGAGTTAGACGAGTCTCATTAGCTCCTTCCGCGAGAGTTCTTATTCTTTCTAAACGAGGTTTTTTCTCCTGTCTCCCTTTATAGGTGGGAGTTTCCTCCGATAAGGGGAGAGATATATCGATGATTTCCATAATTTCACCTCACTCAGTTAAAAATATAGTTAACCGCAATACTATGAGGGGGCATACCCCCCCTCATAACCCCCAAAAAGCAAAAAACAGACAGCCTGCGGCGCAAGATTAAAAGCAAATTAGATAAAAAAACTACAAACTATTATAACGCTGGGAAGAATCGTCCCAGCGTGCCTACGGCGTTAAAATTTTAAAGCATCTCCGTGTCGTCACCCCTGAATGGTTTTATCAGGGGTCCACAGTATTTAAAAACCTTTGGATTCCCGATAAAAGATTTCGGGAATGACAGAACTATGAGGGGGAAAAAGACCCCCTCATAACCCCCAAAAGGATAAAGAAAAAATGAAAACCTGAAAAAAAACAACTAAAGAAATTATAGTATCCCTTGCCGTATCACGATCTCCCATTTTAGCTTCCGATATAATTACTTTTTAAAGTTCTTAACAGTTTAACAAATTTTGTTGGATACTATAGTTCATTTGCTTAGCATTTACCACTGCATAATCACGAAAACAATTATTAAACATCAAGAAAACTTTCTCTACCTCTGGAGATTTTTTCTTTACCACCTCTTTCCATTGGTTTAATTCCTCTTTTTTGTAAAGATAAGCGAATTTTTCTTCTGGTGGTGCTCCCTTCTTTTCCCAGGCTGTTTTATTCCGTCCATGGAAACGAGTTATAAGCTCTGCAGTAGTGGCTTCTACTATGGGAGGCACGGTCCAGGGTAGTTGGGGTTCGTCTACGCAGGTATAGGTTAGGCTTTCCTGGCGCAAGAAACGAAAGGTCTCCTCTCGATTATCCTCATCCAACCAAGAACGGTGACGGAACTCTATGGCTAAAGTTCCTGGGGTGTTTTCTCTAAGCCAGGATAAATATTCCATAATTTCTGGGCTTTTTTCTATCCAAGGAGGAAATTGAAAGAGAATATAACCTAATTTGTTTTCTTCGGACAAGGGGTTTATAGCAGAGAGAAAAGCAAGCAGAGCCATTTTTAACCATTCTTTGGGAACATCCGATAAATAGAGATAGGGTTGGTTTTGCAACTTTTCAGACAATTCTTCTTTTAAGAAAAGAGGAAGAGCTGATAAGGGAGTTTTGTGGAAGGTAAATAGGGAAAAAGATTTTATGTTAAACAGGAAAGAGGGAGGGGTTCTTTCTACCCAGAGATGAGCATTTCTCTCTGCAGGGAAAGCGTAAAAAGTGGAATCAACTTCTACGGTATTAAAATTTTGAGCATAGAAACTTAATCTCTCGGCAGAGTTTTTAAACTGGGGAGGGTAAAAAGAGCCTTCGGCAATGAGAGTTTTTTCTGTCCAAGAACAAGTTCCAACGTAGTAAGTAGCCATCCACTTCACCTCCCTTTAATTTTGTTTAAAGTGTCCTTATTTATTTTAGCCTGGCCGAGTATTATTGTTACAAATCGATTATATCACTGAATTATTTTCCTCTCATCGTTTTTATAGTATCCTGCCACATCGATTATAAAATCCCCTCACTCTAACTCTCCTTTCCAGAAGAGGGGGAGAGTGAATTAACTATAAGGAGAAACATCCCTCTCATAACCCCCAGAAACATGAAGAGAAACCTAAAAGACAGAAAATATGAGGAACAAAGACCCCCGGGAGGGGAAAATGTCTCTTTCTTGGGAATGAATGGAAAAAATAAGAGAAGTGATTCCATCTCCCCAGCTGTCGCCATAAAAGTATAAAGATTGAGGGGAGAAAGGAAAAATTTCTATGCGAACGTGTTTTAACCCATTTTCAATTACTTACTATCGGTTGAGAATTGACGACAATGGCGATTTAGTAGTTACTTGTTATGCAAAAACCCAGCATTTGTTTCCCAAGCTTTTAGTTTGGAGCTATAACGTTCAAATAATGAAAACAACGAAAAAAGCTAAAAGGGATGTTTTAGAGGTGCGCTACGACAGGAAAGTCTTCTACTGCTCCTGGCAATATTGGGTCACCGTAACAATTAACCCACCAGCTGAAGAAAGGGGGAGAGAAAAAATTGCCTGGCTTTACCTGTTCTCCTAAAACAAATACTAGCCCCGGGGCGAGAGAAGACCTTGCCTACCACTTAGTAGACGCAACTGCTGAGGCAGAAGTTCTTTCCTCTGTGGTTCTCGCAGAAGACCCCGAAAAGCTAAAGCAATTAAACTTAAGAGATTTTGTTTTCCCTGAAACTAAAGCTATTTACCGCATACTAAGGCGGATGGCAAAGAGGGGAGAGCCCATAGACCTTCCCGGGGTTTTGCGCCATTGTATAGAAAAAGGAATGGAGAGGGAAGTTGCTCTGGAGATTCTAAATTCTTCCCCTAGTGCTACTCTTTTTCCTCATCAGCTTTACCGGCTAAAAGAGTTCTCCAATAGGCGAGTTATTGTTAAACTCACTGAAAAACTGAATCAGGAGAAAATTACTCTGGAGCAGTTTCAGCAGTTAATTCAAAAGCTCCCCATCCCGGGAGAGAGCTTAGAGGTTAACGAGCTTTTCCAAAGTCCCCAAACCAAGGAGAAGGTGGAAATAGATTGGGTAGTTCCCGACCTTATTCCCCGGGGTTATTTAACCTGGCTATTCGGCTACCCCAAAACTGGTAAATCCTGGTTAGCTTTGCGCTTAGCTTGTGATGTTTCTACAGGCGGAGAAATCTTGGAGGGATTTTGTACCACGAGGAAAGGACGAGTTCTTTATATTTTAGGCGACACCGATAAGAGACAACCGCTATATCGGTTAAGTAAAACTAATTGGAAATTTAATGAGGAAAATCTGAAATTTGTTTACTTAAACGAGCTGGAGAAAAAAGGGCTGGACTTAGATTTAAGCAGTGATGAAGGAAAGAAGTTACTTGAAATTTTACTCAAAACTTATAGTGCCGATTTAGTAATCATAGATAGCCTCTCTTCTTTTGTTTCTGGTGATTTAATGGGCGACAAAGAAGCTAAACCCATAGCCATTTATTTAAATCAAATAGCCCAGAAGTTTAATATTGGATTAGTAGTTTTGCACCATAGCCGAAAGCCTAAAAAAGAGTCAGAGAACGCCCAGATTTCTCAACACGATTTAACTGGTTCGGGAGCGCTAACCCGTTTTTCGGCGGTTACCATCGGAATAGAGCTCAAGGAGAAGAAGCAGACTTTGCAAAAAATCCACTTGGTTCGCTTTTTAGGGGGTTGGTTTCCTGAATTTCCCACCTTTTCTTTTTGGTTAGAAGATGAATTCGATGAGGAAAGAGAGGTAGAGTATACCTCAATGTATTTTGACCGTAACCCAGAGGGAAAGAATATAAAGGAGACAGTGCTAACCACTATAAAAAACAAGTTCTCAGAGCGAGAGTTCACGAGAGATGAGTTAATGGCTGAGCTACCTTGTGAAATCAGTGTAGATTGGTTAAAAAGAATTCTTACTAATTTAGTTAAGTTAAACACGATTTCTAAAGTAGGTAATAC